>Ga0066652_100000191_pt1 | contig 32468 bp, 26 predicted proteins | sample GraSoiAngelo_101_FD_71413 | JGI IMG/M metagenome (GOLD analysis project Ga0066652, IMG submission 71413) | Grasslands soil microbial communities from the Angelo Coastal Reserve, California, USA - 14_0903_02_30cm | ecosystem: Environmental > Terrestrial > Soil > Grasslands | place: USA... | reverse complement strand
TTTATAGCTATCATGCTGATCAGCCCGAAGATCAACGCATTTCTCGATGACCCTACTGCCATGATCAACGCGGCTAAGCATTCCATTGCCACTGTTCAGCAGAATCTCGGAATAACCCTGGTTTCCGAAGCTTCGGTCACCAGTTCATTAAGCAGGCTGTCCGCCTTTATACCAACCATTTTAAACAGTACAGTTGCGTTGATCACTAATCTCACCATCATGTTGTTTGTATTGTACTATATGCTCTACTATGGACGTGAAATAGAAAGAATGCTTAACCGGATCATACCCCTGAAACAGGAGAACATCAACATGCTGGCTTCCGAAACCAAAAAGATGATCAAAGCAAATGCCTTAGGGATACCTCTGATATCGATCATCCAGGGACTCACTGCTACATTGGGTTATTTTATTTTTGGTGTGAATGAATGGCCGCTGTGGGGGTTCCTTACCGGCGTCCTGGCATTCTTTCCGGTGGTTGGAACAATGATCGTATGGGTTCCACTGGTAATTTATACTTATGCTACCGGGCAAACCTGGCCGGCTACCGGGCTGCTTTTATATTGCGTAATTATTGTCGGCCAAATTGATTATGTGGCAAGGATTACATTGATGAAAAGAATAGGGGATGTCCACCCGGTCACCACGATCCTCGGTGTTATCGTCGGCCTGGGTTTATTTGGATTCATAGGTTTAATATTCGGACCACTGCTGATCAGCTACCTACTTCTTTTGTTTAAAATCTACATGAATGAATTTATTGATGATCCGGTACCAGAATTGCATCCCACTGCTGATAATGATCCCAAGAAGGAGCCGGGAACCATTAAATAAAAAGTCCCACCGATAAAGGTGAGACTTCATATTATTTGACAGATTAAACGGGCGTGGTCAGTAGTGAATTTAATTTCTTATCTCTCCACCATTCATCACTTCCTGCGGCCTTGCTTCGCCATAGCTACGCGAAGGCGCAGTAGGCAGGCTCATTATTATCAGTTCCTGTTAATCTTGGATAATAAACGAAGAATTTCGAGATATAACCAAACCAGGGTAAACAACAAACCGGCTGCGCTATACCACTCCATGAATTTCGGAACTCCTTTTTCTGCACCTTTTTCTATCAGGTCAAAATCGAGAAGGAGGTTTAAAGCAGCCAAACAAACCACGACGACTGAAAATCCAATCCCTAAAGGAGTGCTGGCGCTTGTAAATGCACCAATGGTAGCTCCGAACATAGCACCTATCCACTGGATAAGATAAAACAACATAACGCTCGCCGTTGCGATAATAATTACCGACCTGAATTTTTCGGTTACCTTAATGATCCTCGTTTTATAAAGGACAAACATTACCAGGGCGACAACCAGTGTCAATCCCACGGCTTGTGCAACAAGTCCTGGATATTTTGCTTTATATAAAAAATCATAGACTGCGGAAGCCGATCCAACAAACAAACCCTGGACAATGGCATATGCCGGGGCAAGAACGGGCGACCAGTCTTTCTTAAATGCCATTACCAGGCCTATAATGAATATGCCACCTACGCCAGTCCACATAAAAGGCATTGGATCGCCTCCTTTCTGAAATTGCGTCCATGCAAAAAGAGTCGAAGCAAGCATCAGCATAAAAAGAATACCGAACTTGTTGATAGTTCCTTTGATGGTCATTTCCTGTCCGGTTGTCAGACCCTGGAAAATAGTTCCATCATAAGCTTTTTCCTGTAAGGCGGGGTTGCCTGATTTAAATAAGGCCATAGTGGTGTAAATTTTTTATGAAGATAACTATACTAAATCAGAATCAAAAAACCCGAAGTCCGAAATCGCCGCTTGCCTGAAAAAAGCCGACTATTTTTTTCATTTTTCGTATTTCGATTTTTTTTCATTCGGATTTTTTCTTAGTAATTCCATCGTACAAACGCTTCCATTGCCGCATAGTGGGTAAGTCCAAGATCTGCGTACAAGGAAGCGGTCGCTGCATTTCTTTCTTCAGCACGCTGCCAGAATTCCCTTGAATCGCTACCCTGGAAAGGAACCATATCCTTTTGCGACTGGTGAATAAAAATGCCAAACCGTTTTTGCAGCACCTGGTCGGGACTCATCGGTACAGCCATTTCTATTTCTTCGATGTTCCATTCCTGCCAGGCTCCTTTGTACAACCACAGCCAGCAATCGTCGATCCACGGATCACCAGCGGCTTTGATGCGTTTTAATGCTTCCAGCACAGCATGAAAACAAACGATGTGTGTGCCATGGGGGTCAGCAAAATCACCGGCGCAATATACCTGCTGAGGTTTTATTTGTTGTAACAGGTCTATCGTGATCTTTACATCTTTTTCACTCATCGGTTTTTTCTCGATGGTCCCGGTTTCATAAAAAGGTAGATTGAGAAAATGGATATTTTCATCTTTGATACCAACATATCGACAGGTGGCTCTTGCTTCGCAGCGGCGGATCAGTCCCTTGATATCACGAATTGTTTTGGTATCTACCTGGTTTGATTTTTTGCGCGAGAGGAATTTTTTTGCATCTGTCAATATCTTCCCTGACTTGCTGGTATCGATGCCGGCTATTTCTTCAAAACCTACAGCGAAATCCAGGAACCGGGTGACAAACTCATCTGTTACGGCGATGTTGCCGGACGTCTGGTAACCAACATGAACGTCATTGCCCTGGTCATGCAAACGATGAAACGTTCCTCCCATGCTAATAATATCATCATCGGGGTGCGGAGAAAAAATGATCACCCTTTTGGGATAAGGTTCAGATCGTTCGGGATGGCCGGGTATTACAGAATTGGGTTTGCCTGCTGGCCAACCGGTAATTGTGTCGCGAAGCATATAAAATACTTCGAGGTTGATCTGGTAAGCATCGCCTTTTTCAACCAGGAGATCGCTCAACCCGTATTCATTATAGTCACTGTTCATCAGGCTGAGCACAGGTTTTTTCAATTTCAAAGCCATATTGACCACAGCCCGTTTGACCATTTTAGGTGTCCAGTCACAATCACCGGTAAGCCAGGGAGATTTATTTCTTGTTAATTCAGCCGCAGCAGCTTCATCTACTACAAATGTTATATCGTCATGACCCTGTAATAAAGACGCAGGGACAAACTCAGTATCATCATCTTCCACCGCTTTCTTGATCACCGGCGCTTTGGCCTGGCCCCATCCCATCAGGATGATCTTCTTTGACTTCAGAATGGTGCTGATGCCCATTGTGATCGCCAATCGGGGCACTTGTGAAATATTGGCAAACTCATAGGAATTAGCGATCCGGGTAGAATTTTCCAACGTGATTAACCTGGTCTTTGAATGGATACTCGAGCCCGGTTCATTAAAGCCGATATGACCATTGTTACCGATCCCAAGTATTTGAAGGTCTATGCCACCTGCCTGCTGTATTTTTTTTTCGTAGTCGAGGCAGTGAACCTTAATATCTTCCTTTGAAATTTCCCCGTTGGGAATATGAATGTTTTTAGGATTGATATCGACATGATTGAAAAGATGCGTCCGCATGAACCGGTTATAACTTTGCAGGGCATTATTATCGATAGGATAGTATTCGTCGAGGTTAAAAGTGATCACATGCTTAAAGCTCAACTTCTCTTTTTTATGCATCCTCACGAGCTCGGCGTACAGCGATCGGGGAGTAGATCCTGTTGCGAGGCCCAACACGCATTTTTCTTTTTTCTTTTGTTTTTCCCTGATCAGGTCAGCGATTTGTTGGGCGACAAATTTTGAGCCTTCATTCAGATCGGGGAATATTTTGACGGGAATTTTTTCGAAACTGTCGGTGAGATCAATAAAAGCGGCTTTTTTGAGCATGCATGTATTTTTTGTCGATCGGTGGTCGCAAAGATATTAAAAATGAGTGAGGCAGCGTTAAACGGTCAGCCGCAAGAGAACGGCCTGATCGGTGGTTACTTCACTTCTATTTCATCTACAAACAACCACGCATTGTTACCTGCGCCCGACATACCCGAAGGGATGAGTCCGAAATTTTTGACAACCACTTTCACATAACGGGAAGTCACCGGTGTAAGGTTTATACTGACAACACCATTCAGCCCGTTGGTTGGCTCAAATTTTTCGCTTTTGCCAACAGAATTAAATGATGTTCCGTCCTGCGACGTAAATACCTCAACATATTTAGGAGGATAAACCCAGCTTCCACCGGAGTTAAGCGTATGAATTACAGCGCTGTTAATTGTTTGCGTTGAACCTAGATCAATGACCGCTTCGCAATCGGGTCCCTCAAACCCTAAACATTCGGATGATCGTTCCAAACCTTTTTCGTTCTGCACACCATTGACTAATGTGAAAGCTCCATCACCAGGATACTTAGACGATGGGGGAGTAGATAAAGTAATTTTTTTGCCGGTAGCTTTGCTGAAGTGAAATGATTGGGACAATACGCTGACGATTTTGTTCCCGACATGCAAGGTTGCTGTTTTTTCGCCGCTTTCTGTAACAAGGACTGGCTGGCTATAAGGAAACAGCGCCGAACTGTATTTTGAAGGAATCCAACGGATCTCTGCCGTTGGATGATTTGTTTCTATTTTCCACAGTACGCCAGTATAGTTATCGGTGGGCATTACAACAGCATTCAAATCAAAGTATGCTTTACTATAATGAACTTTCCATAAATCATATCTTTTAAACTGCGTGGGTAGCCGCTTTTCAAAATCCTTGTAATTCCTTTTTTCCTTTGGTGTCCACAACACCTCGCTCAATGCACTCATGCGGGGAAAAAGCATATACTGTGCTATAGTTTCATTCCCGATATATTCGGTCCAAAGATTACCTTGCGCACCCAGCACATATTTGCTTTGTTCTGCTGTCAATTCCCGCGGTACCGGTTCATAGTTATAAACTTTTTCAAGCGGCAAATATCCACCTATAGTTATGGAATCTTCATTGCGTGTTTGTGAATAATTCAAATAAACCCATTGATCAGGGGTCATGATGACATTGTGTTGTTGACGAGCCGCTTCTGTGCCGCCCTGCTCACCGCGCCAACTCATAACAACAGCATTTTGTGCCAGACCGCCTTCAAGTATCTCATCCCAGCCAATCAATGTTTTTCCTTTGCTGTTTATATATTTTTCCATGCGCTGGATGAAATAACTCTGCAGCTCATGCTCGTTCTTTAGGTTATTCTCTTTCATTCTTTGCTGGCAGAGAGGACAACGCTTCCAGTTTTCTTTTGGACATTCATCACCGCCAACATGAATGTATTTGGAGGGAAAAAGTGGCGCTATCTCGTCAATCACATCCTGCAGGAACTTAAAAGTATTTTCTTTGCCAGCACAAAACACATCGTTAAAAACCCCCCACGTTTGTTGTACCTGTTTCCCGGTAGAATCGCCGTGCGATGCACATTGGGGTGGATGCTTGGTTGACTCATTTGGAAAGCAGCTCAATTGGGGATAAGAGGCTATTGCAGCCGATGAATGACCCGGCATTTCAATCTCGGGTATCACTTCAATAAATCTCGCCGCGGCATACTTCACTACTTCCTTAATTTCTGCCTGTGTATAATACCCACCATACCGTTTGCCATCATTGCCTTTGCCAGGGAATCGCCCAATGATCGTTCCGTTTCTCCATGCACCGACTTTGGTAAGGTTCGGGTATTTTTTTATTTGGATCCGCCAGCCCTGGTCTTCAGTCAGATGCCAGTGAAATGTATTGAACTTGTGCAAAGCAAGATAATCGATATACTTTTTGACAAATGATACCGGGAAGAAATGACGACCGACATCCAGGTGCATACCTCTATATGCAAAACGTGGCAGATCATTTATCTGGACGCAGGGAATATAATATGTCGGATGAAATGTTTTCAACTGTTCCGTGGGCAACAATTGAATCAGCGTTTGCATACCATAGAAAGTTCCAGAAGCAGTTTGGCCCCGGATAATAATGCTCTTGGGTGAAACGGTCATTTCATACGCACCTTCCTTGCCAGGTACTAAAGTCTGTACAGTCACTAATTGAATAAAATTCGATTGTGCTGTTTTGGCCTTTTTTAATTTGAATCCAAGTTTGTCATAGATATAATCATTCAAAAAGCTGGCAGAATTATCATCAACAGCATTTTTGACAACAATAACAGTACCCCGGTTGAAAGTAAAAGAACCAGTGCCAGGTATCATCGCCGCGGGCTGGGGTATGATGGCAAACTGTTGGGCTGAAAGAATGAATGAGCAGCAGAGAAATGCAAGCAGGCTAATCGTTGATTTCATAGATTTTTTATTTCAGTATTGGCAGAACAATATTACTGCTATTTACTGCATCGTGATAGATTCTTATTGTAGCTTTCTGAAAAGCATTTTCATCACATTCATAAATATTCACAAACTGCTGCGGGTTGCGGTCAGCCAGCGGAAACCAGCTACTCTGCACCTGGATCATCAGGCGATGGCCTTTTTTAAATGTATGAGCAACATCCGGCAGGTCAAACTTCACCGTTTCAATTTTATTTGGTTTAAATGGTTCCGGTTTTTCAAAACTGTTCCTGAACTTTCCCCGCATGATTTCTCCACGTACCAACATTTGATAACCGCCCATCGGGTAAGTCCCGCCGGTTGATCGGCGGGGTTGATCGATATCGTCCGGGTATTTGAAATCGTCCGGAAATACATCAATGATCTTAACAACAAAATCTGCGTCGGTTGTACTAAGGCTTACTTTCAAATCAGCCGTAACTACCCCGGCCAGTGTCAAATCTTCAGTCAACACACCGGTTTCAAAGCTCAGCACATCCGGTCTTCTCGAAGCAAAGCGCTGATCATCGGTCATGTACTCTCTTGTGCGGCTAAAATGAACATCTTCCGTATAAGGTACCGGATGAGCCGGATCGCTAATATATTCAGATGCGCTTTTTGCCAGGGAAGGCTTGTTCCAGGACAAGCTATTATTTGAATTGAAATAAATAGCTGTTGCCTGACTGTTTGAAGGCGGCCATTGACTCAATTTTCTCCATTCGTTGGATCCGGTGAAGAAAATCGTTGCTTCTGCAAGCATTGGATCGCCCTTGCCCTTTAAATAATAATTGAAAAATGGCAGTTCAATATTGTTTTGGTACCAGAAAGATGTATTGGAACCGAAGCGTGCATTTCCCAAAACACTTCCATCACGGCTGGCCCATTGTCCATGATACCAGGGACCCATGACCAGTTTATTATTGGAGGAAGGGTTTTGCTTTTCGATAGCCTTATACAGGTTCCAGGCGCCAAAACAATCCTCGGCATCAAATAAACCACCGACAACAAGTGTTGCCGGCTTGATATCATACATGGCGTTCCTTGCATTCCTGGCTTTCCACCAATCATCGTAGTTTGGATGCGCATAGAGATCCTTCCAGAACTTGACACTATCTCCGATCATTTCACCGAGATGTTTTAAACTACCTGCCTGCAGGAAAAATTCATAGTTGTCTTTTATTTTAAAATCATAGCCAGTTGGTCCGACCGTAGTGGGTGCAGGTCTTGGTTTACCAAAACCCGAGTAAAAAGCAAATCCATCTAATGGAAAAAATGCACCGTTGTGATGGAAATCATCGCCCTGGAACCAATCAGTCACCGGTGCCTGTGGGCTTACCGCTTTTAATGCCGGGTGATTACTGGCAGCCGCCATGGTTGCATAGAACCCGGGATAGGAAATGCCGAATATACCCACGTTGCCGTTGTTGGCAGGCAGGTTCTTTATAAGCCAGTCAATGGCATCGTAGGTATCGCTGGATTCATCCACATCGGCTTTTGTTTTTTTGTCTTTGATAAAAGGCCGGATATCGATGAACTCGCCTTCACTCATCCAGCGCCCTCTCACATCCTGCACAACGATGATATAATTTTCCCTCGCATAGTATTTCCAATGCGTGTTCCACAGCCTCGACGTGAATTCTTTGCCGTATGGAGCACATGAATAGGGCGTCCTTGTCATCAGGATAGGATGCTTTTCGCTTTTATCGTTAGGTAAATAAATAGCAGTAAAAAGCCTGGCACCATCCCGCATGGGTATATACTGTTCCAGCTTTGTATAGTTTTCCCTTATCCATAACGAATCCTGTTCGGCCTGGGCCAGTACTATGCCGGTGATGAACAGCAATAAAAAAGAAAGCAAAGATTTTCTCATGCAGGTTGGTTTTGAAGAATTAAATTTACTGATTCCACTTTCATGACCGTATGTCATTAAACGAAGATATTATAAACCGGTTTTATTCTGCCTTTCAAAAGCTCGACTATCAAACCATGAATGATTGTTACAGCGAAGACATTGTATTCAGCGACCCGGTATTTATGATTTTAAGGGGAGACGAGGTAAGAGCTATGTGGGAAATGCTCTGTAAAAACGCGAAAGATTTTTCGCTAAACTTTTCAAATATCGAATTGCTCGATGAAGAATATGCTACGTGCCGGTGGACAGCAAGCTATACTTTTTCAAAAACAGGGAAAAAAGTGGTCAATAAGATCAAGGCCTACATGAAACTGGAAAACGGTAAGATCATTGAGCACAGTGATGCATTCCGGCTAAGCACATGGATCGGACAGGCCCTGGGCTGGAAAGGTGTTTTATTTGGCTGGACCGGTTTTATGAAAAGAGCAGTGCAGAAGAACGCCAGAAAGAACCTCGCTATTTATATGGAAAAGCGAAACCAAGCAACTGACCATTAACTATAGACTATCGACTTCATTCTTCAAGTACTCCAAATTTCCCCGCATTCACATCATTTATCGCCTGTTCCAGCTCTTCCCAGGTGTTCATTAAGAATGGGCCGTATTGGGCAATCGGTTCATCGATCGGTTCGCCGGATAATACCAGCACAACTGCATCTTCGACGGCTTCAATATTTATTTGTTCGCCCTCATTTTTAAATAATACAAAATGATCTGCCGGTGCTGATTCGCCGTTTACGAGTACCGTTCCTTCGACAACAAGCAATCCCGTGTTATAACCGGACGGAAAATTGAAATCTGCAACACCGCCTTTTTTCAGCCTTGCATTGTAGACATGCACGGGCGTAAATGTCGATGCAGGGCCTTTTATTCCCTCATATTCCCCCGCGATCACTTCGATTGTTCCTTTACCATCATTCAATGAATAGTTACCCATCATTCCCTGGGTGATTTCCTGGTATTTGGGCTGGGTCATTTTGTATTTGGCAGGCAGGTTCACCCATAATTGGACCATTTGGAACAGGCCGCCTCTACGGCTGAACTCCTTTTCATGATACTCTTTATGCAGGAGACCAGAAGCAGCAGTCATCCATTGCACATCACCTTCGCCGATGATGCCGCTGTTGCCATAGCTATCGTGATGCGCCACTTTCCCGTGATAGGCTATCGTCACCGTTTCAAAACCGCGATGAGGGTGTACACTTACACCCCTGGGTTGCTCAGAAGGAGAAAATTCAACTTTCGAATTATAGTCCATCAGGAAGAAAGGGCTCATTCTTTTTTTATCGATCCTTCCACCGGGGAAAAAACCATGCACACGAAAACCGTCGCCCACCATATGCGGAGCGGGGGGTGCAATGATTGCTTCAATTGATCTTTTATTTTTCATAAACTGTTTCCTTTTTTTTAGACTATTAACCTGTGTTAAACGGGCACTTCCATTAACAACAATTCTGCATTGCTGTCGGCATTGATCTTTAATTCGCCCGCTTCGGTGATGGCTAATCCATCCCTGCGATTCAGCTTTTCGCCATTAATAGTCACATCACCTTCAATGACGAATGCATAGACACCATTATTTTTATCTTTTAGCTGGTAATCGGTTGCAAAGCCCTTATCCAATTTTCCCAGGCTGAACCAGGCATCCTGATGGATCTGCACACCGCCATCATCTGTTCCAAGGGGGGAAACCACGGTGAGTAACTTATTGTGCTTGTCGATATCGGAAAAATATTTTTGATCATACCTGGGTTCGACATTTTTTTTGTTAGGGAACACCCAGATCTGGAAAAACTTTACTTCCTTATCATTATTCTTATTCTTCTCGCCATGTTGAATACCCGTACCGGCACTCATTACCTGGACATCGCCCTGTTTGATGACCTGTTTATTACCCATGTTGTCTTTATGCTCCAGATCGCCGGATGTTGGAATTGAAATGATCTCCATATTATCATGCGGGTGAGCTCCAAAGCCCATACCGCCGGCAACGGTATCATCATTCAATACTCTTAAGGCGCCGAAATGGACCCTTTGCGGATCATGATACCCGGCAAAACTAAATGTGTGATAAGAATCTAACCATCCATGATTAGCGTGACCTCTTGTATCAGCTTTGTGGAGAATGGTTTTCATAAAAAACTCCTTTTATTAGTTATTAAAAATTTTTTCAGTTGTCTTTTTCTCTACTACATGTTCAGCCAGCCATAAAAACTCGCTGGTAAAGTTATGTATGCTGTTCTGGAAGTTTTCGTCAATCAAACCGCCCTGCGGATTAAACTTCTTTTCTACCGCGGGTACTACCAGCATATAAGGAGAAGCTATTCCAAATAAAGCGGGAACAAGTAACAGCAATTGTTGTGCGGCCCTTATACCACCAAATGCACCCGGTGATGCTGTGACAATACCAAATGGTTTGTGATGCCGTTTTGGAAAATGATCAAACAGGTTTTTCAAAGCAGGTGAGTAGCTGCCATTGTATTCAGGGGATACAAGAATAAAAGCATCCGCTTCAAAGATCCTTTTACTAAGCGGCCTGAATTCTTCAGGGGTATGGTCAACGGATGTAAAAACGGCTTGCAGGGATGGCAGGTGCCAATCCTGGAGATCGATCAACCCGATCTCATGGGATGTCGTTTCGCGAAGGGTTTTATATAAATGCAAAGCCACTCGCTTTGTTGTGCTGTTGATCCTTGGACTTCCTGCTATTATCTCTATTTTCATCAGGTCTGCTGGTTTTTGTGTAAACTTCAATAAAACAATGTTTAAACATCAAAATTCAAGCCCTTGCTATTAATTGACTTTTTTGGCAGGGGATAAGACGAGATGACAGGAGCATGAGAGCGGAGAAAGAGAGCGAGAGCGATTTGCTATCTTTCTTTCTTTTGTCCTTCGCCTCCGCTCTGTTTCCTCGCTCTTTTCCTCTTTATCCCTAATTTCGGTGCTAAACGCAATAACGATGCTCAATCGACGAAAATTTCTCGCCCTGTCCGCTCTTGGGTCAACAGCATTATTTGAAAAAGGTTTGTTAGCAGCAGGGAAACCCAACGATTTTACAGCGAAGCCTATTGTTGTTTCCACCTGGGAACCCGGTATTGAGGCAAACAAGGGAGCCTGGAAAATACTGGGATCAGGAGGAAGAGCATTGGATGCCGTTGAAGCCGGCGTTATGGTGACCGAAGCCTCCCAAAATTGTTGTGTTGGACTTGGAGCTAATCCCGATCGGGATGGATACGTGACACTTGATGCCTGTATAATGGATGAATTTTTCAACTGTGGAAGTGTGGCTTTTCTGGAGCGGATCAAACACCCTGTGTCGGTAGCCCGAAGGGTCATGGAAAAGACACCACATGTAATGTTGGTTGGCAGCGGGGCACAACAGTTCGCCATATCAGAGGGGTTTCCGCTGGAGGATCAAAAGCTTTCTTCCGAGGCTCAGAAAGCTTATAACTATTGGTTAAAAAACTCCGAATACAAACCCGTCATGAATATTGAAAGTAAAGGCAACAGGGGTCCATCCTATCAACCTGTATTTAAATCCGGGGAATTTAATCACGATACAATCGGTATGGTAGCCATGGATATCAACGGCAACCTGAGCGGCAGCTGTACTACCAGTGGAATGGGATTTAAAATGCGCGGCCGGGTTGGCGATTCCCCGATAATAGGAGCTGGGTTGTTTGTCGACAATGAGGTTGGAGCCTGTACGGCTACGGGCCAGGGCGAAGATGTCATCCGCATTGTCGGTTCGCATACCGTAGTTGAATGGATGCGACAGGGGCTGACTCCCGAAGCAGCCTGTAAGAAAGCGGTTGAACGAATTGTGAAGATCAAAAAGGATAAGGCAAAAGATATACAGGTCGCATTTCTTGCATTGAACAAAAAAGGAGTCGCTGGTGCTTTTGCAATTCATAAAGGATTTAGTTATGCAATAAAGACGGGGAACATAGAAAAATTAATACCCGCTAAAAGCTTAATGGATTGACCAATGAACTCATACCTGATCGAAATAGCGACTTCCGATTTTATAACAACGCAGGCTGCCGTTGAAGGTGGCGCAGACAGGATCGAGCTTTGCGCCAATCTCAGCGAGGGCGGCACTACACCTTCTTTTGGACAGCTGAAAAAATGCCGCGAGGCATTTCAAGTCCCCATATACCCGATCATTCGGCCAAGAGGAGGAGATTTTTTATATACAATAGCCGAGTTTGAGATCATGTTGCATGACGTGCGCCTGTGTAGGGAAATTGGCTACGATGGTATTGTCATTGGACTCCTGAATGCTGACGGTACTATTGATATGAAGCTCACAGGCAAACTGGTTGAAGCAGCCTATCCACTGGGTGTTACATTTCATCGGGCCTTTGACCGCTGCCGGGATCCTTTCCAGGCGATGGAACAGCTAATATCAATAGGCTGTGAGAGAATACTGACCTCCGGTCAGCAACCTGGCGCACCCGAAGGTGTTGAACAGATCGCCCGGTTAAACGAAGCTGCCGCCGAAAGAATAATCATCATGCCGGGTAGCGGTGTGAGAAAAGATAATATCAAAATGTTGGCGGAGAAAACAGGGTGTGTTGAATTTCATTCTTCATTAAGGGGTAAAACAAAAAGCAAAATGGAGTTTATTCATCCAGCCTTTGCTGCATCAGCCGAAAGTTTTACCAATAACTACATAGATCCGGCTGAAGTAAAAGCGCTAAGGGATTCGTTAATCCAATAAAGTCAAATATTCGGATTTATCATGCGTACCATCATTCTTCTCCTCGTCTCCAATGTGTTCATGACATTTGCCTGGTATTACCATCTTAAACAGCAGGGATGGCCGTTATGGAAAGCCATTGTATTAAGCTGGATGATTGCTTTTTTTGAATACAGCCTGATGGTTCCTGCTAACCGGATTGGCTATGCGAAAGGCTTTTCCGGATTCCAGCTGAAAATGATACAGGAAGTGATAACGCTTATCGTGTTTTGTTTTTTTGCTGTTTTCTACCTGAAAGAACCATTGCACTGGCGATACCTGGTAAGCTTCGCTTTCCTGCTTGGCGCGGTTTATTTCATGTTCACCAATAAATTCGGATGAACATTATTCAAACTCGTAGCGTTTGTGTGTCTCTTTTTGTTTTTGTTTGCGGATGAGATCGGATTTTACTTTATGCACGAATGCGCTGCCTAATATAAAGAGACCTGAATTGATCAGTGCGATCGCGGCGGCACCCCAGATGTACCATTCCTGTTCCCGGCTTTTGATAAAAGAAGTGTAGATAATGACTAGAATACCCCCGCTCACAATGCCGAGACCCGCGAGCAACCGGATAAGGTATTTTTGCCTGTGGCTGTTTGACATGCTGTTACAGTTTATCTTGGTTAATGGTCGTTCGCCAAAAGTAAGGAATAATCTTTTGTTAATAGAACGGTTACTCCCTGCAAAAGCCGGTGATATTTATAATTTTAGCAGTCGTAAATTGCTCCCATGAAAAAGATACTTCCTCTTGTTTCTCTTTTATTCCTATCGTATTTTCTGGCCGCCCAGGAAGCCCCAGAGGGACTATTTCTTAATTCAAAAGCCCCCGACTTTAAAGCCAAAGACCAGGCTGGAAATGAAGTGCGTTTAAAAGATTTGCTCAAAAAAACCAAAGTTGTGCTCGTTTTTTATCGCGGAAATTGGTCCATTGAATGCACTAAATTCCTGAAAAAATTACAGGATTCACTCCAGTTCCTAAAAGACAAAGGTGTAACCGTAGTTGCCGTAACACCAGAATTGCCGGAAAATGTCTCTAAGACAATTGAAAAAACAAAAGCCGAGTACCCGGTGCTTTATGATGAAGATCTAAAGATCATGAAAGCTTATGATGTCGAGTTTGAGGTGCCTCAAATGGTGCTGGACCGTTATCATAATTCCGGCATTAAGATCGATGAGATCAACGGAAAAAAGAATGGAAATTTTTTACCAGTGCCAGCCGTTTATATAATAGATAAGGAATCGAATATAAAATACCGCTTCTTCCAACAGGACTATAAAAAGCGGCCATCTATCAAAGAGATACTTGATAACCTGAAAGATTAATCCCAGGATACTTTCGCAATCTTCCCATTTTCGCCTGCAAGGAAAAAAGCCGAACCATTCCTGGCTATCTTGCATACATGAAATCCTTCCTTACTGATCCATTTCCAGTTCCTGCCTCCATCACTTGAATAATCAACACCATTGCTTCCACAGGTAATAATGTCTTTGGGAGATAAATATTCAACACAGCTGCGATAACCATGTGGCGGTGTTCCCGGTATTCTCCAGGTCTTGCCTCCATTTGAGCTAAAAAAACAGTTCTTGGCAGTCGATGAAGGCGACATATAATCACCGCCTACAACGATCATCTTCTTGCCGGCTTTTCTCGGGTCGCCATTATCGTAAATATCGATCGAATTAGCGCCACAAGAGCCATTTACCTGGAGGAATGGCAGATTTACGCTTGTTGATCTCGAGATCAGCCTGGATTTGGATCCGCCACTGGCTGCATAATAGTCTCCGTTCCGGAAGAACTTAATATTCGTACCGCTTGCTGCAAAAAAAGCTTCGCCGGTATCCATGGCTGGTCTTTTCTCGTGTTGTATTTCTTTCCAGGTATTGCCGTTGTCTGAAGTATAAGCAAGAAATGCCTTGTTACCAGTTGGGTCGCCAACAACGATTCCGTTCATGACGTCTGAAAAATCCATGGCATCCAGGAACATGCCCGGTGTTTTATTTTCATAGACTACTTTCCACGTAGAACCACCATCTACTGTTTTTAAAATATAAGCCGGTGAATCAATGGCTATTATTATCGCTGTATTGGCATCGAACGCTTCGATATCCCGGAACTCTTTTTGTTCAAAGCCCTTTACGGTCATCCAGTTCCAGTTTTTACCGGAATTAAGGCTTTTGCCCACCATTCCGTGGCTACCGCTGACCCAAATAATGTTGTCATTTACTACGCACAGACCCCGAAGGCTTGTTTTGGTACCGGAAGTAAGCATCACCACAGACGGGTTTTGCGCCAAACTTAAAGCAGGACGGATCGAAAAAATAAACAGGAAAAAAAGAAGCAGGCGAGTTCGGGTTAAAAATGTCATCATGAGTTATCCAATAAAGAAGTAAAGTAATTCGTTTCAATGATATTTTGTCATTATTTGCCTGTGGAGCAGCATTCCGGTTACTAAAATAATCTTATTTTTAATCCTCATCTTAATTCCGCTTGTATGAAAAAACGGTATTTAGTCCTGGTTCTTATTTCGGGTCTCGTGCTCATGAACGCCTGCCAAAGAGAACATAGCCTCGAAAACGGGATGGGACCCTCTGAAGGGACCCTGCAGGACGATGGAACCGGAGATTGTTTCCCTAAAACCGTTGCAGGAGCTTATGTTGTTGGGACAGCCCTGGCTGGCACCAGTAATTATATCGATGTAACAGTGGATGTTACCACAGCAGGAAATTATACAATCTATACAGATACGGTTAACGGTATTCATTTTCGAGCCTCAGGTGTATTTACGACTACTGGTTTAAATACGGTTCGATTGAAAGGAGTCGGGACGCCGGCTGCCGTTGGCATCACCAATTTTGTTGTCAATTACGGCGTTTCAAATTGTACGGTTTCTGTGACGGTAGTTGGAGCATTGGCTGTTTTCACACTGGATGGCTCACCAAATGCCTGTACAAACGCGAACATAGCAGGAACATATACAGTTGGAGTGGACCTGAATTCAAGCAATACAGTTACACTGCATGTCACAGCAACTGTTGCTGGCGCATATACAATTTTCACAACGCAGTCAAACAATATGGTATTCTCCGGATCGGGAGTGCTGGCTCTGGGGCAACAGACCATTGTCCTGACCGGAACGGGAAAACCGACCACCGCCGGATCAACGAATATACCTGTCAGCGTAGGTGGTTCCAACTGCGGCTTTACCATAACCGTAGTGGCGGCGGGAGGTACCGCAACTTATACATTTAATTGTACGGCACCGGGGGTCAATGGAACCTATACACAGAATACAGCTCTAACAGCTTCGAATACGATTGTTATGACTGTCGATGTTGTAAGCCCCGGAACTTATAGCATCTCGGGCACCATCAATGGAATGACATTTAGCAGCGCACCCGGGGCATCGTTTGCAGCAGCGGGAGCGGGACAGCAGGTTACTTTAACCGGTACCGGTACACCGACTACTTCGGGAGCCAATGTTGTACCTGTAACCGGTGGAACTGCCTCCTGTAATGTAACCGTGAATGTGAATCCAGTAGCCGGAGCCGGAGCGTTTACAGTCAATTGCGCAACTCCTGCTACAATTGCAGGAACTTATACGCAGGCTGTAGCACTTACTGCGGCCAATACAGTTACGATCAGTGTTAATGTTACAGCTATAGGAACTTATTCAATGACTACAACAGCCGTTAATGGAATGACCTTTTCGTCGGCTGTTGGTGCAAGTTTCAGTGCGACAGGGAACCAGACAATCGTATTAACAGGTTCAGGTACGCCAACTGCTTCGGGTCCGTTTAATATTTCCATCCCCACGGCCACATGTAATTTTACCGTGAATGTGAATCCTGCCGGTGGTGCCGGCGCATTTACAGTGAACTGTGCAACTCCTGCTACGATCGCGGGAACTTATACACAAGGAGTAGCGCTTACTGCTGCCAATACAGTTACAATCAGTGTGAACGTTACAGCTATAGGGACTTATTCAATGACTACAACCGCCGTTAATGGAATGACCTTTTCGTCGGCTGTAGGTGCAAGTTTCAGCGCGACAGGCAACCAGACAATCATATTAACAGGTTCAGGTACGCCCACAGCTTCGGGTCCGTTTAATATTCCGATCCCTACTGCAACCTGTAATTTTACAATCAATGTAACCCCGGGGCCAGCTGTATTCACGATCAATTGCGGTACAGCAACGGTCAATGGCACTTACACTCAAAACACAGCCCTCTCAGCAGCCAACACTGTTACACTTAGTGTAAATGTTACCACGGCCGGTACCTATAACACTATTTCAACAACGGCCACAAACGGTATGACGTTCAGCAGTGGTACCGGAGGCACATGGGCTGTTGGCACGCAAACTTTAACCCTTACCGGTTCAGGCACACCAAACGCTTCCGGAACAATTTACATCCAGGTTACTGCCGGGTCAACGCCCTGCAACTTTGTTGTACGTGTGGGTGCACCTGCCAGCTTTAGTGATTATTTCCCGAGAACAACAAATAGCAACTGGAGTTATGAATTCGATGATGATGCTACCGATTCCACTATCATAAAAGTGATTGCCGCTATGCATACTGCATTGGGTAATCAATATAATATTTTCATGGCTAACGCAGGAACTGGCTTCGATACATCGGGATATTGGAGAAAGGCCGGCAACGATTATTATCATTATGTAAATCTTGCAACCTATTTGGGAGTTGACAATACTCAACGGGTTGAATTCATATTCCTGAAGGATAATATTGGCGCAGGCACGTGGACAAGCCCAACATACACCAACGCGGTACAGGGTACTCCGCTACCTCTCCGGATCAAATTCATCATTACGAATGCGAATGCTACCACTGCCATCATCACTTCAACAGGTACACTTAGTTTCCCTAATACCATTATCGTGGAAGAGCATTATGAGGCTGACCTCGGCGCAGGATTTCAATCGCTGGATGATATAATCGGATTTTACCGGGATTATTTTTCGAAAAATGTAGGGCTGATCAAAGAAGAATACATCGATGATACGGGAAATCTTGCAGGAAGCATGGAAGTGAGAAGATATGTAGTTTATTGAGTTTTCGGAAACAGGCAAAGAATTGAAAAGAGCTACCGGATTATGGCAGCTCTTTTTTTATTGCGAATTTTTGTCAGAACGCTTTCTTCTGCGCTGATTTCAATGGAGGTAATTTAAAATCATCTACAGCGCTTTTTTGTGCGATCATTTTTTCAATGTCTTCTATCTTGCGCGGTGCAAAGGAAGACAATAACTCATAACCAGCCTCTGTGATCAGCGCATCGTCTTCGATGCGGACAGCAATACCCCACCATTTTTTATCGCAATTGCTGCCTTCAGGGATATAGATACCCGGTTCGATAGTGATCACCATATCTTTTTTAAGTGTGTTGGAAAAGCGGCGGTCATGTACATCCAGGCCAATATGGTGGGAGAGGCCATGAGGATAATATTTGACGACATCTTTCTTATCGGAGATGATACCCAATTTGATCAGGCCATCGGCTATTACCTCTTTAGCAACTGCATTGGCATCACCCCATTTCGCACCTTCTTTTAAAAGTTTAAAAGCAGCTTCCTGTGCATCATACACGATTTGATAAATGCTTTTTTCCTCCGGGGAAAATTTGCCGTTAGCTGGAACAGTCCGGGTAACATCGGCAGTGTAACCATGGTATTCCGCGCCTACATCCATCAGCAATAACGAATTCCCGATCCTTGTCTTTGTGTTTTCGATGTAGTGCAGTATGCAACCGTTCTCTCCTGAACCGATGATGGAGCCGTAACCCACTGCTTCTGCGCCATATTTCTTATGCACGTATTCATGTAAGCCCTGTATCTCCATTTCAGACATATCCGGGCGAACTGCCTTCATCACTTCGTTTTGCGCCAGGCAGGATATCTCAACTGCCTTACGGATCAACCCCATTTCTTCAGGAGTTTTTATTTCACGCAGTCTTCCGGTAAGTTCATAATAACCTGTGTTGTCAAAACGTGTATCGTTAGAATAATTTCCCAGGATATTAGCTTTTTGCCTGAACTGGCGAACGAGACCCGGAAGATCGGCGCTATTACCAGTAGTGCTGGCTGAATCTGCCGGAAAAGAATTGAATAGTATTTTGCTAAACTTTGAAAAATCGACCGGGAAATCTTTAAACTCTTCCGCATTAAATGAATTGGCGAAATCCAGTTTTGCTTTGGCTCCTTCCGGTCCCAATCTCTTCCCTGTCCATTGTTCGGCCTCCGGGTTTCGTTTTTGGACAAACAGAAGTTCTTTGTACCTGTTACCTAAATCATCCTGTTGTTCATTCTTAAAGATCAGTAAAACCGAATTCGGTTCTTTGTACCCGCTGAAGTAATACAAATCCGGGTTGGGATGATAGGGATAATTTACATCGTTGGAATAATTGCGGATAGGGTAGGCAAAGATCACCATAACAGAATTCTCAGGCATTATTTTACGGAGGGCATCCCGACGGCCTGCATGAAACGAAACAGGCAAATAATCTTTGGGCAGATCATTGTCGTCCGACACAGGTGGTTGAGAAAAACCCAGAACCGGAAAAATACAGATGATCGTAAAGAATAGAATTCTTCGGGAGAAAGTTGTTCGCATAAAAAAAGGTGATTGAATGATCTAAAAGTAAACCATTTCAATCACCGTACCGGTTAAAAATTTACGAACGGGTTGTGTTAATTAGTCTTCGTCGTCCTCTTCTTCTTCGTAGTACTCATTTTCGCTCTTGTAGTGTTCTTCCCATGCTTTCACGGCTTCATCGCTGAGGCACTCGATAATGTCGAACAACGAGTCTTTTTTAAGCTTCCATTCAGTTTCGGTAGGATCATCGAAGCGCTGGATGAAAAGACAATGATCAGTTTCCACCGCTACTTTGATCAGCGTGATGTCTGAGTCGTCCTTTTCTCTTACCAGGTAATAACATCCGTTTTCTAACAAGTCATAGGTATACATAACCCCTCCCTTTTTATTTTTTATTTTCTTATCTAACACCGGTTCATCACACCCGGAAATATGGAATTGCAATCAGAATTTAAAAGGTTCAAGCAGTAGTAACTGGAGAATAAAATGGGGTAAGTAGCTATCCAAAATTAGGGATTTGGACAATTGAGAATATCTATTTTTTTGCCGGTTTTTGACGGTTTTTGCTGGCGAAAAAACCCAGATTTGACAATCACGGAGTTATAAAAATTGGCTGAAAAACTATTCTAAAAACAGCTGTTAAACTAAGAAATTAGTTAGAAAAGCGCCTCCGTAAGGACTAGTTACGCCACGGATACGCGGATGCTAGGCCTGGATTGGTTTTCGAGCCCGGATATACGGATTAGTTAGCTTTAGGATCGGCACCTGGCAACTGATAGCTGGCGCGGGTACATTAAGAGTCATCCCGTGTTTCCGTGGCAATAAATCAAAATCCCGCCGCAGCTGATCTGGCCAGCAGGGGCGGGATTTTAGCCGTTTGCATTACGTTAGCTGAATGGGCAGGTCCTGCTGCATTCGTGCTTCTTTTCTTTTTTTTCGGTCTTTTTCTCAATCGCCTGTTTGCTGCTGTTATGATTACTCAGGCTTGCGTACGCAATAGCGCCAACGCCTCCGGCCAGAACAAGTGCAATCACTATTTTTTTCATACCGAATGGTTTTATACACTAAAAGGTACAATCATTTTTGCAAGGCAACGAAATTTTTAGACAAAAGGCCATATTCAGGGACGAAAGAAATTCGAATTTTTTAAATCCCGAAATCTGAAAAAAGAGGTCACTCGAGTACTATGAACATTTTCTGATTTCATGATTTAACGCTTCGGATTTTATTTTGAGCTGTAAAGCAGCCATCGGTAACAGCTAAATATCACAGGCCTGATCTTCTCCGTCAATTCCTGTAGTACGATGTTATGCTTCTGTCTTTTCCCATCAAGGATTTCGAAGAAGAAATAGTCTTTCTCTTTCTTTACTTCAGTTCCCTGGCTTTGGCTAAAACTATTCAACTGCTGGTCCAGTTCATCTTTCTCAATCATTGTCAAACTGATCGCAGTATAATTTCCTGGCCGTACATCTTTCTGTGAATAATAATAGGCCTGTTCATCTTTGTAGGCTACGCAGATCAGGTCGTATTGCATTAATTCATTCAGCTTTTCAGAATACTTTCCTTGTCCGCCGTTCAGTCGCATGAAGCTAGCCAGTTTTGAAGGCAGGAGATAAACATATAACCGATCGTATTCATTCCATTGACTGATCTCAATTGAAACTGATTCGTACTTGATCACCGCCTTTTTGCCAGTCTCAGGATCAGTATAGTTCAGTGTGGTGCGGTTTGTTGTTGACTCTATCACATACCTGTCGACGTTGCACCAGCCGGTCGTGATTACCTGCGCGCTATACACGTTGCCCGGCACACCCCGTGGAATGTTCGGGTTATAGTCATAACCCAGCTGGCGATAGGCATCCTTCATATTCAAATCCAGTTCCTGCTGATAGTTTTCCCACATCCTCTTGCTGGAATCCATAGTATGTTCAAATTTTTTATTAGATGCCTCGATATCATTTTCCGCCTGTTTATTCCAGTACTCATTTTGTGTTTTGGTGATCGCTTCAGTATAAGCGCTTGTCTTGTCTTCATAGTATTTTTTCAACATCTCAAATTGCACTGAACCGGTTTTTACTCTTCCGTCGCGGCGGGCAGCAAATTCTGCAAACGAGTTATCCGAATCACCACCCTCGCCGCCCCAAATTAAGGACGCCAGTGAATCTATATAGTAGAGCGGTTTGTTCAAATTGTTCAGATAAAGATCAAGAATAGTCGGTTTACTGGAATTGTGAATTGCTTTAAGTCTTTCTTCAAACTCTCGTGTAGCAATAAATGTGTTTTGAAATTGCTCATTCCAGATTGCTTTGATTTTTGCGGGGTTGATGCCACAACTGGAGATAGAGTCATGTAGGTACTTGGCGTCGACATCACTTTGATAGTTTTCAATATAATCAAAAATAGCGGCTACTTCGCTTTCTGGCATGTTATCAAATTGCGTCATAACCGTGCCATATTGTTTTTTAAGCGCTATGTAATGAGGCTCGGAGGCAACCAATGTGTTAACATTATTTATCCATCTAGCAATCTTGCTTACATCGCCATGATAATAGTCACTGCTCAATACGCCTTTTAAATTAGGGCCGGTGGTTGGGTATAACGGGTGATGACAACTTGCACATTTGGTCATGAACAATGTTCTTCCATCCAACTGTAGGGTCGTATCTACTGCCATCTCGCGTGCTTCGTATTGTATAGCGTCATCTACTTTTTTTGGTGAATTTGTTGCTGCGGGCTGACCAAACCCCGACGCAAATGAATAATAAAGACTATCCGTAAAAGCTTTATTTTTTATATCATAACCCCAATGAGCGAGTGAATCAAGATAATCCGGCGGATAAAAATTAAGCGATTTGATATCAACAGGCAACAAGTCATGCTCCAAAGGTTTTGGGTCTATCCAGTCTATTGTTCCATTAGCCATCCTTTTGCCAGAGAAGAGTTGCATTCCTGGTTTTATCTCATTCGCGGGTATCTCTGTGTAAATTCCTTTGGCCGGGTTGATCTTCAGGATCTTTCCATCCTTGCGGACATCGGTAAAAAACATCCCTCCGCTTTCAAGCAGCTTGTCCCCCGACCTGGTTGAAAGACCTCCATTGATTATGGCCGCCGGATCAAGCGCTTCCTTCACAGTGAGATCAACTTTACCTTCTACGATATTCCCGTTCTCATCCAGGAAATTATTTGCTGGAATTGCCATTACAATACCGCCTTTCGTTTCGATCACGGTATCCTTTGCCGCATTTATTGTAAACACCTGTGCCTGGATATTCCTGTCTGCATCGGCCCAAAGTTTTTCACCCTGTTCATTTAATTCCGGCAATGAATTTTTTCCATACTCATTCTTGCCTGCCTGGCTTTTATAGAAAAGAAAAGCACCAACCAGCACAACCAGGCTCAACCCGCCCAATCCCCATTGGGTCAAGCTCTTTCCGAACCTGAAGCTCTTTCCTGCTTTGACTATTTTCTGTTTAAGAAAGGTACGTTCGATACCTCTCATAATATCCTGCTGCAAATTCACCTGTTCTCTCATGGCGGGATCAGCAGCCATTTGTTTTTCAAATGCCGTTTTATCTGCAGCGTTTAATTCTCCCCTGAGGTATTGTTCGATCTTTTCAATTATTTCCAGTTCGGGACGCATAGTTTCCGATTAATAAGTTTGAATAGTTTGTTTCGTTTCCTTCATTTTATTCCTTGCGCCTTCCAGGCATTTATATTTCTGGTTCTTTGCAACGTTTTCAGAGCTATATCCCATTTTCAGGGCTATGTCCTTTAGCTTTAAACCTGATCTATAAAAAAGGAGTAGTAGTTCGCGGCAGCGTTCGCCCATTTCGTCGAGGATCTTTTCAGCGAGCTTTGCCCGGTTTTCCTGTTCTACCAGGTTCTCCAGGTCTTTTTCTTCGTTCGGGTTAAAACCAGTTTCAAGATCTACTGATTCAAGGGGCTTTCTTTTTTTCAGTTCGTCTTTCCATAAAAAACGGCTAACACTATATAGATAAGTGCTTAGCTGTGCTGTTAGTTTAAAACCGGGGTCCTTTACTTTCCTGCAGACAATCAGCAGCACTTCCTGGAAAATATCTTCAGCATCCTGTGCATTCCCGCCATTTGACACCACGACCTTTCGTGTCATGGGGAAATGTTTATACAGGATGGCTAAGGCTTTGTCAGGTTTTTCCGATCTGAGTAGTTCGATGATCTGGTAGTCGTACATCCGAAGACTTTTATAGTGAATGGTCAAAATAGAAAAAGGTCACCCATGCGAGAGCTATTTTTTAAAAAGAATCAGATATATCCATATAACTCGGTGCTTCGAGTGAGACCGAGGGGTAAGCCCGAATAAATAAGCCCGAATCCGGATACCGGGTTATTCCTCACTTCGGTTTTTGTATTTTAACGCTTCGGGCTTCTTTGTCAAGAGTCTCTCCAGGCGCGACGCAGAAATCGTATCCAGTTGTCATGCATGATATTTTTTATGTCTCCCGGGTTATAGCCACGTTTAGCCAGAAGAGCGGGTATATTTTGCAGGTCGGTGATCGTTTCGAGGTCGTAAGGCGATTGCTCTTTGCCGAATCCGCCATCCAGGTCGGAGCCGATACCGGAATGAAGGCTGTTCCCGGCCAGTTGGCAGATATGATCTATGTGGTCTATGATTTTTTCAAGATTGCATTGCATTTCGCCAGGGTTGGAAATACTGCGTTGCCAGTTTGGAACGATCATCCAGGCATCCAAAGCAGCACCAATGACGGCATTCTTTTCAATTAATGTCTTTATCATTTCATCGCTGAATTGCCGGTTATGATTGACCAGCGCCCTGCAATTATTGTGGCTTGCCCAAACAGGCCCGTTGAAATGATCCATCGCCTGCCAGAATGCATCATCGCATAAATGAGTAGCATCTAAAATAATATTGAGTTCTTCCATTCTTCTTAATAACGCCAGTCCATTCGCATTCATTTTACCGGTGGCATCGGTGCCATTGGCATATCGGCCAGGTCCATAGTGAGCCGGACCCAGGGCACGAAGACCATATTGGTATGCAAGATCAAGATGATCGATGGTCACTAATGAGTCTGCACCTTCCAGGCTGAGAATATAACCAATCGGTTTTTTATCCCCATTCTTATTGCTTGTCCATAATCCAAGATGTTTATCAAGTTCTTTTACATCTTTGATCATGATCATTTCGCCTTCTTTTTCCATGGCTTTGTACCAGGCGAGCTGTGCCTGTGTTTGAGCCCAGGCTTGTTCGGGTGAATTCCAGCCGGGTAGGGGATTGCCGGGTTCAACATACCGGGCGATTTGCGTGGCAACGACCAGGCCGATCTGGCCTTTTCTTAGTTCATGCAGTGAAACTGTTCCTTTTGCCCGGTCGGGCTTATCGTTTAATCCTTCTTCTCTTTTGCGTATATCGTTTACCGGCAGGCGCAGATCACGATTCCATTCCATCGCGTTCATGGCAAGATCAAGGTGTGCGTCGATTATAAACATTAACCGCGGATATTTTCTGTGTTGCAATTTTTGTGACCCCAATAATTGTCGGATCGGGTTTCATATTTCGGATTTTTTCGGATTTCGCCATTCCAGACTTCGGACTTCAAATCATGATGCTTCGATCCCGTGCAATCACTTTCCAACTTGACAGGGCTTTATTATTTTCCACGACAATAGCTTTATCATAAAGTGCGACTGTGGGACAAATATGAATGGGAACTCCATATAAAACATCTCCCACATTATAAACAGCGCTATCAGGTACTTTTAAAACAAGATGCTCTTCGCTTTGTCCCATCGGCACCGCATCGCTTGCATTCAGAAAATGAACGCGGGGCTGCGGGTTTTCAGCAGCGACCGATTTATGCCCCAGATCTGTGGTGATTGTAGTTGCGTCGACGATTGAGATGATCCTTGTGAGCACCAGCGCTGCATATTCAAATGGTTGATCCGGGTAATTCGTTTTATAATTCCAGTCCCAAAAGACAAAAGTACCCGGGCTGCATTCGATATTTCTTTTTACGTGCACTGGGAAGGTAGGAGAGCCACCGGCAACGATCGTCAATGGTTTGTTGCTAATCTTTTCAATTTGACCAATCAATGTTTCTACCTGTTTAAAGGCATTATCGCTTGCTTGCCGTCGTTGTTGGAGATCGGATGCTGTAACATGCCCGTCATAACCATGCAATCCTACAACTGTTAGGCTCGAGAGTGTTTGCATTTGATGAAATAACTCCAAGGCCTTGGAAGGTACAATGCCACTCCGGTTCATGCCGGTATTGAGATCAATAAAAACAGCAACGGTTTTACCAGCTGATGAAAAGACATCCGATAAATTTTTTGCCGCCGAAAAATTATCAACCAGGCAGCTAAATGTTGTTGCGGGATATGTTTGTACCAGTGATAAAAGCCTTTTCGCTTTTGGCCCGACCGGCTGGTAAGCCAACAACACTTCTTTAGCCTGGACCATGCCGAGCATTTCGGCTTCTGCTATTGTGGCACATTTGAATTTGGTGATCCCCGCTGCCAGCATCATTTTACATACTTCGGCTATTTTGTTTGTCTTAACATGAGGTCGCAATCGCCGTACATCTTTTATCATTTCAACTGCAGCGAGAATGTTTTGCTGCACCCGTTCTTTGTATAAAAGCAGGGCCGGTGAATCGATTTCGTCTATATTTTGAATCTCGTACCAGTTCATGTCTTTAATTTTTTTGCCAGCTAAGTACTATTATCATCGTCCCTTGCGTCGCACTCTTGTACGTTCCGTCCGCTACTCAGCAAAGATTTGCTCCTTTGTTAGCTTTGCGTGAAGCAAAAAAGTCGAGCAAAGGACGGAACGATGAATGGAGTTCCGCTTTTTTAGCGGGACAAGGAACGATGCTTAGGGCGACAAAGCCGGGCAGCAAATAATCATCATTCAATTTCAAAAATCGCCTCGATCTCCACCGCCACATTTCCCGGCAGCGAACCCATACCGACCGCGCTGCGGACGCCTTTGCCATTGTGCTCTCCCCAAAGTGCAACAAACAACTCGCTGCAGCCATTAATGACTAGGGGATGTTTTTCGTAATCCGGCGTTGCGTTTACCATACCCAGCAATTTGATCACCCTTTTTATTTTTCCCAGGTTTCCAAAATGATCTTTGATCGAACTAAGAATGGCCAAACCGCATTGCCTGGCTGCTATGGCTCCCTGTTCTTCGTTCAGTTCTTTTCCCAATTTGCCAGTGATCAGGCTTCCATCCGTGTTAACCGACACATGCCCGGAAACATATAAATGATGACCATCAACCAGGCATCGTTTATAAATTCCTTTAGAGGTGGGTAGCACCGGCAAAGTATATCCTAACTGTTGCAATTTTTCTTCTATAACATTTGCTGGCATAATTATGATTTTAGTTTCTCCACAAAACTTTAGCGCTATTTTGATTTTTTCTTTACCGCAAAATGATAAACGCCAGAACCCAATTCTAATTCCAGGTCCCCGGTTTGACGTTGATAGGCTTTTATTTCAGTAACTGCCTGCACGGGCTTTCCGTTTTCGGTAACATCTTCGGCGTTGGTCAAAGGCAGGGTGAGTATTGAGGTCGTGTTGGGTGGAATTTCAACATCGTATAAAATTTTATCATCCTCAACTTTCCACCCGCTGCTGAGTTTACCGTAAACCGTTTGCAGGCTTGCCGATGCAAAACTGAGACCGCCCCCAATGTGTGGTTGTATAAAACTATGCTTGTAGCCGGGAAGATCGTCAAACGTATTGATTCCCGCAATCGTCCTGTACATCCAGTCACCGATAGCACCATAGGCATAATGATTAAATGAGTTCATGGAAGCCGGTTCAAACGTGCTGTCTGGCCTTATGCCATTCCATCTTTCCCAGATTGTGGTGGCGCCCATTTTTACCGGGTATAACCAGGATGGATAACTCTCCTGCATTAATAAAGTATAGGCGACATCAGGATACCCAAATCTTGTCAAAACGTGACATAAATGAGGCGTACCCAAGAATCCTGTGGTAAGATGGTTACCATAACTGCGTACGTTTTGCACCAACCTCTCTGCAGCCTGTGCCCGCTGGTTTTCCGGCAACATATCAAAGTTCAGTGCAAGAACATACGCCGTTTGTGTGCCTGATACCAGCCGTCCGTTCGGAGTAGTATATTCTTTCACAAAAGCTTCCTTGACATTTTTTAGCAGATCTGTGTAGCGTTTCGAATCATCTTTTTTCCCGAGAACATCGGCGGTTTTGATCATGATCTGGACAGAATTGGCAAAAAAGCATTGAGCGATCAAATACTTGTCGGTAACTGCCGACCTTCCGTCATTGTCATCAAATGGGCGATAGAAAAGCCAGTCGCCAAAATGAAAGCCCGTATTCCACAAATAATTTTTACTTGCTTTTTCCATATAGCCGACCCAGGCTTGCATACTATTGTATTGATCTTCGAGGATTTTTTTATCGCCATATGCCAGGTACATATTCCAGGGAATGATTGTGGCTACATCGGCCCAGCCCGTTGCACCTCCGGCACCGGAGCCCAATACGTTAGGTATAACGAACGGAACGCTACCCGAAGGTTCCTGGTCGGCCGCAACATCTTTCATCCATTTGGCAAAGAAATTATGAACGCCGAAATTAAACGCAGCCGTTCTCGAAAAAGCCTGCGCATCACCAGTCCACCCCAGTCGTTCATCCCGTTGCGGGCAATCGGTGGGAACATCCAAAAAATTACCTCGTTGTCCCCATTGAATATTATGCTGTAGCTGGTTGACGAGAGGATTGGATGAAGCAAATTCGCCGGTAGGTTTCATATCGGAATATAAAGCCACAGCTTCGAAATTTTCAGGTTTCAACTCGCCGGGAAAACCTTCGACCCTGATATAACGAAATCCAAAAAAAGTAAAATGAGGTTCAAAGAATTCTTCGCCCTCTCCGCGCAAGATATATTTCGCCTGAGCTTTTGCGGCTCTCAGGTTTTCGGTATAAAAATTTCCATACTTATCCAATACCTCGGCATGCGAGATAGTTATTGTGTCTCCGGCATTTCCTTTTGCCCGCACCATTACCCAACCAACCAGGTTCTGCCCAAAGTCAATTACTTTTTCTCCTTTAGCTGTGGTGAAAATTTTAATTGGTTTAAAAGTTTCGTGTTTTTTCACTCCTTCATTTTCGGTAGCTATCAGATTTGTCCGGTTATAATTGCTGACTTTAACGGGTTCCCATTTTGAGTCATCATATCCTGGCAATTGCCAGCCTTTTTTCTGTTTGCGTGCGTCAATGATCTCCCCATGATATATTTCAGAAAAAACGATGCTGCCAGTTCCGGATTTCCAGGTATTATCTGTAGCGATAGATTCTTTACTACCATCAGTATAGGTTATATTGATCTGGAGTAATAACGAAATATCTTTTCCCCAGCTGTTCTTATTGCCCGACCATGCCAGGTAACCCCTGTACCAACCATTGCCGAGTGTAACTGCAATTGCGTTATTACCCTGGGCCAACAGTTCTGTTACATCATAAACCTGGTATTGCAGCCGTTTATTGTAGCTGGTCCATCCGGGAGTGAGATAATAATCACCAATACGTTTCCCGTTAATATATCCTTCATACATTCCGTGAGCGGTGATATAAGCTGTGGCTGAACGAATCTTCTTTGCTGTTTTAAATTCTTTCCGGAGAAGCTGGCTGGGCCTGTTTATGCTGTCTTCCATGCCGGGTCCTATCCAATCAGCCTTCCAGCTGGTTACCGCGGGATCGACTTCGTTGAACATTGCCAGTTGGAAGGAAGCGGGCTGGCTCCAGGAAGACACATTTCCATAATTGTCCCAGGCGCGGACCTGCCAGCGGTATTTTTTTTCCGGTTCCAGCGGTTTACCGGCGTATTTCACGTATACTGATTGATCGGATAAGACCTTACCACTGGTCCAGGCGGCGACGGAACCATCTGTTACTTTTATTTCATACGCGGTCTGCGCGAGGTTTCTTTTGTCGCCGGTCAATTGCCAGCTGAAACGAGGCTGCTTTACACCTAGGCCGATTGGCTCATGGAGACTTTCACAAAACAAATTCGTCACGGAGACCTGGGCGACAAGGTTTATAAGCACGGATTGAAGAATGAATAACAAGAAAAGCTTTTTCATGTGCAATCGATTTGTAATAGAGGCGATTGTTTACAAAAAGTAATATTTGTGAAATGAATGTAAGCAAAAGGGATAAAACAGCCAGAATAAATCGAAGTAGCTCGTGTTGATGATGAAATAGGACATAATATAATGACAAATGTGGATTGGGTGAGCCGAGGGTTTGGTGACGTACACGAGATAGTCGGGCAACGAGATCCAGATGTTTTTTTCTATTTTATTAGGGTGTTTTTCTCATGGTTGCGATTTTATGGTCAGTGATATTTACATATTATCTGAGCTTAGAATATTGCGATGATCTTATGAAGACTGTAAGTGTTTGTTCGTCAAACATGGTGGAGGGCCGGTGCTTGTCATCAGCTATCCTGATTAACAGGATGGGGTGCCATTACACTATGGGGTCCTAATTGATCGGTTGGCGTGATAGGCGGGGGCGGGGCGGGCCCGCAGACGGGTGTCGCCAATTAGCACAAAAGTGGATTAAAATATGCTGGCAAACCTCTTTTCACAGTCAACAGCTCACCAGGGTCCGGAAATCCATAGGTTGAGTAACCGCCTCCCAGGGCTTGAGAGCCCACCATTGATCCAACAGTTGTTTTTCAGTCCAGGCTCACCCGCCTTTTTCAAGCGGGCCATCAAATTCCCTTGCCACTTTAATTTTCTTGTTAACCTGATCCTTTGTACAGATTGTTTCTTTGTTAATAGTAATGATTTTTGTTTTGAGGTTTTTTAAAAGGTTATGGGGTGTCGAAACGGATATCCCACATTCCGGGAAAAGGATTAATCACTTTTCTGACGTAAACTGGTGTTTTTCGATTGAATTTATGCAGTGCAAAAGCAGGCTGTAAAAAATTATGAAAACCTAAAGTCTTGAGACTAACCTTTTAAACTTCTCAACCACGTAAAAGTCCGTCTATCCTCGTAGTTTTTCTATTGCAAATATGCGATTCCCGATGTTAAATTTACATCGTAGTTGATCCGAACCTTATGATGAATGTCGATCTCCACGTTCGTAAAAACACTTGCAGAAACTTCCTTCATCATCAACACACCAAATCAGACTACACAGGTCACCAACCTAAGTTCAGAGCCGAAGAGATATCCAGGATTCGATGAAAAGATCAGTTTTTTTAACTCTTTAACTAAACAAAACGATGAAACTGATTTCTGTTTTTCTTACGAAGAATGTAAAGGTGGTCACCTTAATGCTGGGGATCCTTTTTTCAATGACCCAAATGGCTTCAGCCGCGGGAATGCGTGTTTTCTGGAACAAGTTTGAAGTAGTCGTTAACGAAAAAAATGAGGTCATATTGACCTGGAATGTTACCGAGTACAACAACAAAAGTTTCCGCGTGCAACATAGTATTGATGGCGCTAAATGGGAGGATATAGCAATAGTACAAAGCCAAAATAGTCCTGAGTCGATGACCGATTATAGTTATGTGCATCGTATCAAGCTTAGCGGGAAACAATTTTACCGTCTCCAGGACCTTGATATAGATTTTAATTCCACTGGCTTTTCACCGGTAAAGACAGTATCACTGGCAAACGAAAGGCCCGTGATCAGTTTGTGGCCCAATCCTGCAACCAATGAGATCAGCCTGGTTGGCGCTCACGACAGCAATAATGGTTCTTATACAAAAGCTCAGATATTTGATTTATCCGGCAAGTTACTTTCTGAAAAGAAGTTCACAGAAGGTTCAGGAACCATCAACATCCATGACCTTCAAACCGGAACATACATACTTCGTGTGTTGTGCACGAACGGAACTATGCACACCGAAAAATTTGTTAAGCAATAATAATAACCCTTTTACAAGTCTCCACTACACTAAGCGACAAAAGCTCTGTCTATTTAGACGGGGCTTTATTTTTGATACCTTCACAACATGCCGGTGAACTATAAAACGGTCCATCCCAAAACTCGCGATGCCTGGAGACAGTGGCTACAGAATAATCATTCATCTTCTCCGGGTATCTGGCTGATCTACTACAAAAAAGAAAGTGGAAGACGGGCATTCAGCTACGGCGAAGCCGTTGAAGAGGCATTGTGTTTTGGCTGGATCGATAGCGCACCACGAAAGTTGGATGACAAACGGGCTATGTTGAAATTTACTCCCAGGAAACCCCGGAGTGCCTGGAGCCAGTTGAATAAACAAAGGATTAAAAAATTGATGAAAGACGGGGCGATGACAGATGCGGGCCTTTCTAAAATAAAACAAGCAAAAAAAGACGGCAGTTGGGATAAGCTAACTAGCGCTGATGCTCACATCGACCACAATTCACTACCTGCTGAGTTGCTGAAAGCTTTTGCTAAAAATAAAAAAGCGCTCGAAAATTTCAGATCCTTTGCACCCGGGTATCGCAAACAATTCTTATTCTGGATCAGCACCGCTAAAAGACCCGAGACAAAGGGAGCGAGGATCAAACAAACCATTCGCATGGCAGCCGCCAATAAAAAACCCGGACCCAAAGGCTTCAGGCTTTGACGCCGGTTCGCCAATCTCTCTTATATTTGCAGTCCTTTAATAATGACTCCGTAGCTCTCCCGATAGCTATCGGGATGGCAGAGCTGAGGAAGCTTAATTACGGAGTCACAAAAGGAAAAAAATAACAATGACTCCGTAGCTCAGTTGGTAGAGCTACTGACTCTTAATCAGTAGGTCCAGGGTTCGAGTCCCTGCGGGGTCACTGAAGTTCGACGGCACGGATAAATTCCGTGCCGTTTCGTTTGTTGGAGCCCGCAGGGACGAGAAGTTTATCCCGCCTTTTGGAAAATGATGCTTCTTCTCACG
>Ga0066652_100000190_pt1 | contig 32470 bp, 26 predicted proteins | sample GraSoiAngelo_101_FD_71413 | JGI IMG/M metagenome (GOLD analysis project Ga0066652, IMG submission 71413) | Grasslands soil microbial communities from the Angelo Coastal Reserve, California, USA - 14_0903_02_30cm | ecosystem: Environmental > Terrestrial > Soil > Grasslands | place: USA... | reverse complement strand
TTCATTGCTCATGGAAAAAGTATGATTGGCTCCCATTTGATGGCCTACTTCATGCACTACATAGTCGATGTCGAAATTATCTCCCTGGGGTATGCCATCAGCAGGAGAAGTAAAACCGCTGCCTTTTTGATTGTTTGTGCAGATACAACCAATACAACCTGCGTTACCACCGCCACCGGAAGCTCCAAACAGGTGCCCGATATCGTAGTTCGCTTCTCCAATGACTGATGTCAACGTGCTTTGTAATTCACTATTCCATGCGCCGCCTGCGCCTGTGCTTGCAGGAGAATAAGGATCCGTTGAAGGATTATAATAAAAAACACTGGTGGTAGCCGCGATGAGATTAAGGTGAACGGCCAGGTCTTTTTCATACACGCCATTACAACGAGTAAGAGTTGCATTTACTGCAGCGAGAACTAACGAAACCTGTGAAGAACTGGTTGCTCCAAAAAAATTGGAGTATTCAGCGGTAACAGATTGAGCAAGCCGCATCGTTTTCAGATCGCCGGTTGACCTCGCAGTAACATTGGTCACCTGCTTATTCAAACCATTTTCCAGCTGTTGATCGGGAGTGGTGCATCTCCAGGGTAGAGTTTGAGGTGAACGTTGCGACCGGAATACAGCATAGACTGTATGATCGCGGGAATAAGGTTCAATGAATTCATTTTCTCTTCCGGTTCTGAAGACCATGGTTTGAATGCCCTGGGGCGATAAGCTTAGCTTCAGCGTAGCATAGGGATCGGTGATGCCACGCCCGGAGAATGCTCTTATCTCCGGGAATTGTGCCTGCAATGCAGGTTCGAAGTTGGAAGCTTCTACTACTTCGAATTGTTCGATTTGTCCGTCCACGTTAGGTAGAGAGATGATGGTTGAATGGTTGGTGCCATTGTTGACGACCCGGAACAATTCATTCTGCAATGGAGCCTTATTCAAATCAAATAATTTGAATTCCGTTGGGAATGATAGTCTTGCTACAGCCTTGTCGGTAGTGATGCGGGCAGCATCGGTATGTGACGACCAATAGGTCTGTGCAAACAATACCGAACCGCACAACAATAACGTTGCGGAGAGTACAATCCTTCTCATAGTTTTGAAGTTGGTTTTAACGTGGTAAAAATTATTGCCGCCGAATATAAAATATTTTCGCTAACACCCGTTAGTATTTTTACAGATTAAACCCTTATGTGAATATTTATTTGTTGGCTGAATTTTATGTTGCAGAGACACATAACTGGGGCATGAAAAAATAATTCGTTCCCTTATCTTTGCCAGCCGTTTGAGGAAGTCCATACTCTCGAGTCAAGAGTCAATAGTTTAGTATCTAGCGGCCAAAGACAAACCAGACTATAGACTCAGTACTAACGACTAACGACTCAAAAAGCCCGGGTGGCGAAATTGGTAGACGCACTGTCTTCAGGTGGCAGCATCCGAAAGGTTGTGCTGGTTCGAATCCAGTCCCGGGCACAAAGACCCTGACACAAAGTGTCGGGGTTTTTTATTCGGGAGCGGCGCGAGCTTGCTCGTGGACGCGGACAAATAAAAAACCCCAGGCCCGCGATAGCGGGGCAAGGTCTTTGACTAAGCCCCTCGTGGGAGTACCTGGATCATGCAGTAATCCAGTCCCGGGCACAAAAAAAAGAGCGGGGAAACAGAGCGAAGCGCGTTGATGTTTCCCTTTTTTTTCCTCGCTCCCGCACTGTTTCTCGCTCCCGGTCAAAGAAAAGAGCGGAGAAACAGTACGAACCGCGGTGCTTCCTATGTTTTCTTTCTCCTCGCTCCCGCTCTGTTTCTCACTCTGAACCTGGGCTTTTTCTCTTGCCAAATGATTTCAGTTCCTGGAGGGTTGTTTATCTTTTCCTCTTACATTACCCGGTTTATTCAATAACGCAAGTGAATAAAAACCGAGTAAGCTTGAGATCAAACTAAAAGATGCAGCAAAAGGAAAAAAGTAGATCAATTCGATGATTCCCCACACTAATAAAATTAGGGAAACAGTAAGAATAATTTTCTTGTTTAAATTTTTATTGCTCTCCCTTACATCTGAAACGTACCACAAGATCAGTGTGATTAGCAGTAAAGACAAGGTACCCTGAATGCCGAATCCCTCGAAATATTCTCCCATGCTTCTTGAAGTTCCCATAAATGGAAATTTGTTCTCTGTCATTTGTCTGACCACTTCCATTTTTTTCGGATCGGGATCATCTTTCCATGTTAATACTGCCATTGTATGTCCTATACCATGAAGAAAGATGATGATGGCCGCTGCTCTTAAAATTATTTTAGCCCTCATGATTTATCCGTTTGAGTTAAATCATTGGCTTCTTCGCTCATTCTTTTACTCATAAGTTAAGTTTTGGTATTTATTACTCAAAGTATTTCTCTATTTCGATAGTAAATGATCATACAGGACGAATCAGGAAAAAATCAGGACGAACTATTATTTAAATATCGTCATTGATATTATTGAGCTTAAGGAGGAAATGACGTCCTTATGTGACTAAATCTCCAGAATGCTGTTCACTATGATTAAAGATCTCAGCAAGTGAGATAAAGAAAGTGCGGAGTAAGTAGCAATGTCTTTTCAGTTTTTAGGAAAAACAAATGTCACGGCTGCGCGCCAGCCCCAATCCGCCTGCAAATCATTCGGCGCCAAAGAGAATCGTGGCCCTATTGCAAGGCTGATTGTTTGTTTGCCGAGTTTAGTTACGCCGGACGCAGTTGGAATAATATAAGCTACCGTTGTGCCGGTCTCCCAGTTTTGCGTGATCTCCGCCGAAAGTCCAACACCTGCCCCACTTTTCCAATTGTGAGTAATAAAAGGCTGAAGAAAAAGTTGATTTACATCTGACCTTGTATCATCGCCGGCAATTGACCAGATTTGATTAAATAACATTCCAAATGTCCAAGGTCCGGTTTGTTTGAGAGCAACTGCTGTCGGCCCAATACCAAACTTTTTTGTTCCAAGGAGATCATCGGTAGCAATGGGCACAAGGAATACCGGACCAACGCCCCAGATAAATTTACTGTTTGATGGAGAAAAAAAAGCGCTTATAACAGCATCTCCCAAGCCATTCTGTTTGTCATCCGTTGATGATATGTGGTATTGGGTAACAATTGGTATTATGTACCGGGTAATAACATTCAGCTTTTTTGATAGCTTGATAGGAACAACAGGCTGAAGGTTCATCGTATTACGAGTGCCCTTCGCATCACCAATTCCGTAATCTGTATTATTCTGAAATGGCACACTGATCATGCCTGCTACAGGATTAGCAAGCTTTTTGGCAACTTCTTCAGCGCTTTGCTGCGCTGCTATTTTCCCACAAAAAATTATTGCCGTTACAATATAAGATAGTAGGGCGGAGAATTTCTTTACCAAAACTTGTAAATATTTGGTTGACATTGAATAAGACACCCGATCATTCAACATTCCGCCATACCCCTAAAAAGAAGTGTGGAGGGCGGTGTTTCGCTTCCGCTCTGTTTCTCGCTCTGATTTCCGGCCTTTTCGCAACAGACGGCATCCGACCGCGCATCCTTCCGATACCATCGGGGCTTTTTACCTGTATCTCCTACCGGACTACCTGCATAACCTGAATGGAATTCCTGCAAATGTTATTACAGCCGGAGTTTGGTGACTAGTTTCAATTTCTGAAAAAGATCGCTGTATATAATATCAAGGGTGGCGTAGGAAAGACCACCACTTCCGTTAACCTGGCCTGTTTCCTGGCTAAAAGCGGCCTTAGCGTTTTGCTCTGGGACCTGGATCCGCAAGGAGGCAGCAGTTTCTTTTTCAACCGGCAAAATCACAATTCCAATACACATAGCCGGTTATTCGACAGGTATATTACCATTTACGACGTTATCCATTCAACCGCCAGTTACCAGATAGATGTTATCAGCAACGACCCTTTGTTTTCCGATCACTTCATGACACACGCTTCAAAGATGACAACCCTGAACTTCGGGAATAATGAATTAATAAAGATCACGCTGGCCGAAGTAGAGCAGGATTATGATGTCTGCATCGTGGATTGTTCCCCCGGCCGGTTCATGGTCCATGAGAATATTTTCAATGCAGCTGACCTGCTGTTGATCCCTAACCTGCCGGCGCCGCTTTCTATTTATTGTAACAACATGCTGATGGATTCATTGCAGGAGGATGCTGCCCTGTCAAAGAAAACACTTAGTTTTTATAACATGGTACAGGTGCATAAGGTCCTTCACAAACAATATCTCGATAACCGCAAACATGCATCCTGGATGCTCCATAACTACATACCTTTTTATTCCGATATCGAATTAATCACCCTGACCAAGGAATCCATTTTTCACCAGGCAAAGGAGTGCAAGGCAATTATCTACTACAATAATCTGTGGCTGGAGATCTGTAACCGGATGCAATGGCAGATCCCCGTGAACCAGGGAAAAGTAATAGATATAGAACCGGAGCAATCACCCAATATTTCATTTATGCGGGATGATTACGGGCCGGACTGGGGCGAAACTTCAAACGGCTAGGCTCTCATCGATCACCAATCTATCCTTACTGCCACAGTTCAGCTCCCGGAATTCCCTTTTTTAGACCCTGTGCATAATTTTCCTGCCTTATACCCCTTGTTTTTTGCGGTTCATCCTGTTTACCCGGGTCACCAGGGCGGGGAAATCCCTAATTTTAGTGTCCCAAAAGACTTCTTTAATCTTTAAATCTTCATGAAATGAAAAAACTATTAACGACAAAGGGATTTGTTCTTGCCCTCATAGGTATAACGATATCGTCGACAATAACTGCCCAGAATACAAGGCCAAGTCCCGCAGCAACTGCCTCCGGTAAAACAAAAGATGGTGCTTCCGTCACCATTAATTATAGCAGTCCCGCTGTTAAAGGAAGAAAGATCTGGGGAGAGTTGGTGCCTTACGACCAGGTATGGAGAGCCGGGGCCAATGAAGCCACTCTGATCACATTTGACAAAGAAGTCAAAATAGAAGGTAAAAAAATACCGGCAGGAAAATACAGCCTGTATGCGATCCCGGGAGAAAAAGAATGGACCATCATCTTAAATTCGGCTACCGGTCAATGGGGCATCAATCGCGACGGAACGACAACGGAAGACCCGGCAAAAGATGTACTAAGGGTAAAAGTGAAGCCCGTAAAGTCGTCGGAATTCAACGAACGTTTAACCTATATGGTGGACAAGGGCGGTATTGCTTTGTACTGGGAAAACCTTAAGGTTCCTGTTGAGGTGAAATAAGTTCTGCTTTATGTTCTTTTTTTATAAAGTTCATTTCTTATTTTTTTCTGCCTGCTGTTGATTTGTTAACAGCAGGCAAATTTTTTTAATAAGAGCTGTCAAGCCGCATATCTCCGGAAAATTGCCGTTGTTATATTTTACGGTTACTTTTTTTAAAACAGCCTGTATTATTGCCTCATGAGAAAACCCTGCTTATTTTTTATTCTTTCCAACTTCGTTTTTCTTTTCGCTTTTGCCGATGATACACCCTCCGATTCTACCATTACCCGTAAAAAATATTTTACCAACCGACTGCACGGCACCATTACGCTGGATGGTATACCCAACGAAGAAGCCTGGAACCTCGTGGAATGGGGAGGTGATTTTATACAATGGCAGCCAAACGAGGGAAAGGAGCCTTCTTATCCAAGCAATTTTAAAATTCTATACGACGATAAATTTCTTTATATCGCATACAAATGCCAGGATGCCTCCCCGGATTCCATTGTAAAACGTATGAGTCGCAGAGACCAGTTTCCCGGTGACTGGATAGAAATAAACATCGACAGCTATCATGATCTGCGCACCGCATTTTCATTTACACTATCGGTGTCCGGTGTTCGTGGTGATGAATTTGTATCCAACGATGGTAATAACTGGGATGCGAGCTGGAATCCTATCTGGTATTCAAAAACTCATATCAACAGTAATGGCTGGACCGCAGAAGTAAAGATCCCTCTTAGCCAGTTACGTTACGGCAATGAAAAGGAAAAAGTATGGGGGTTCCAGGTGACACGCCGCCTGTTCAGGAAAGAAGAAAGATCTTTCTGGCAATACATTCCGCAGAATTCAGGCGGATGGGTCAGCCGTTTTGGCGAATTGCATGGATTGAAAGATATTCCTATGCACAAACAGGTGGAGATCGCACCTTATGTGACGGCACAGGCAGACGTCTATAAAAAAGAGCCGGGTAATCCATTCGCTACGGGTTTTGATAAAAAACTTTCCGCAGGCGTCGATGGTAAATTTGCAGTTACTAATGATCTTATTCTCGATTTTACCGTCAATCCCGATTTCGGACAGGTCGAAGCCGATCCATCGCAGGTGCGAATAGACGGGTTCCAAAATTTCTTTCCCGAACAAAGACCTTTCTTCATTGAAAGCCGTAATATTTTTGATTACCAGCTTACCGGTTCTGAGCTGGGCGGTGACTATGACGCCGACCTGCTATTCTATTCTCGTCGAATTGGAGGCGCACCACATGGTTATCCCAATACTTTGGCTGGTGAATATGTCGACTACCCGCAAAACACCTCAATACTGGGTGCAGCCAAGTTCAGCGGTAAAACAAAAAAAGGATTAAGCATTGGAATACTGGAAAGCGTTACCGAACGCGAGATGGCAACCATCGATTACCAGGGTCAAAAAAGAAAAGAGTTGGTGGAACCGTTCACGAATTTTATGGCAACCCGCCTGCAGCAGGACTTTGATAAAGGCAATACCATTGTTGGAGGCATATTTACCGGTGTGAACAGGGCAAAAGGACTGGACGATATCCTTCACCGCAATGCCTACTCCGGGGGCCTTGATTTTATCCATCTCTGGAAAAATCGCACCTGGTATGTTCGCGGCAATGTAATATTCAGCCATGTAAATGGGACTAAAGAGGCGATCCTGAACACACAAACTGCATTTGAACATCTGTTCCAGCGACCCGATGCAAAAGAAGTCTCGGTAGATCCTGCAAGGACCTCATTGACGGGAACCTCAGGAACTATCCGTTTTGGCAAATCAGGCGGCAGATCCGGAAAGCATGGACAGGTATTCAAATTTGAAACAGGTATTACCTACCGTTCACCGGAACTGGAATTAAACGATATCGGTTTTATGCAAACAGCCAACGAGATCAACCAGTTTACCTGGGCAGGATGGCATTTTCAAAAACCATTCTCAGTTTTCCGTACTGCGAGGATCAACCTGAACCATTGGGCAAAATGGGATTGCAGCGGTCGCTTTCTTTTCGACCTGTTGAATACCAATATGCATGGTACATTTAAAAATAACTGGCAAACAGGTTTCGGCTTTACTTACAACCCGTTTGAAATATCCAATAATGCATTAAGAGGAGCATCGGCCATGCGCAGACCTATCGGTGTAGGGCCTAATATCTATGTAACAAGTGACACCCGCAAAAAAGCTTACGTGAATCTCAACCTTGGTGGTTTCTACGGATTTGAAAATACGGTGACGAATCGGAACGTTAGCCTTTTAGTGAACTTCCAGCCGCTGAATGCGCTTAGCGTAAGTCTTAGCGGGAATTATTCTTACAACTGGCGCCGGCAGGACCAGTTTGTTCAAAATATATTTTATAACAATACTACCCGTTCAATCGTAGCTTCCGTAGAACAAAGGACTGTCCGGTTCGTTGCCAGGATCAATTTCAATATCACTCCCGATCTTACTTTGCAGTACTACGGTCAGCCGTATATCACCAGGCCTTTGTACGGCAATTTCGCCTATGTATCCAGTCCTATGGCAAAGGAGTACAACGATCGTTTTCATACCTATTCTGCAAACGAGATCAGCTATGACAACAACAGCGCAGCTTATGTAGTGGATGAAAATCACGATGGAGCCGCTGACTACAGTTTTGCAAGACCTGATTTCAATTTTGTGCAGTTTCGCTCAAATCTTGTCATTCGCTGGGAATACAAACGAGGTTCAGAACTTTATCTGGTATGGTCAAAGGGAAATACACCACCTGTTGCCGATGAACTGGATACCCCGATCTTTAGCAGCCTTTTTGACAATGCATTTAACAATGAGCAGGGCAGGAGTATATTTTTGATCAAATGCACGTACAGATTTTTAAGATAAGAGTGAGAACGCTGATTATCATGATTGTGATGATATTTTAAGATATTTTAATCATTATCACAATCCGCGTTCCATTAGGAACTACAGAAGAAGCTATGGAAATCTGATATCCAGCATCAAACATCTAGCATCCTGCTACCGTGCTATCATGAGGTAGCAGCATTAGTATTAGCCTGCTCAAGTATCTGGCTTAAGATTTTCGTAGATTCCTTTTCTGTGGTCACCAATTCGTGGAGAGTAATTTTATCCAAAAGATTGTCGACAGTAAACTGGACCATTTTCCAAAGCGAGCGGGCAGAGCAATCTACCGAGTTGGTACAAAGGTTCAATGCCCCGGAATGTGTACCGCAAAACTCATTGTTGAACATAGTGCCGCCGAGGGCTTTTAATACATTGCGGATAACAATCTCCTGTGCGGGTTTTGCGAGAATATAACCACCCCTGTTTCCCGGTGTGCTATTGATAAAACCCTCCATACGAAGCACGCGGGTCAGTTTGGCGACATAATGAGGAGTAATACCTTCCGCCTCGCTAAGTTGCGGAATGCTCATCCCACCTTCATTGCGACAGGCGGCAATGCGGATCAATATTCGCAGACCATATTCTTCCTGTGAGGTTATCTTCATACCGTTTATATTGGATTAGCCGATTGTGACGTTGTATTTTTTTTCAACATAGTTTTTAATACTGCCTCTTTCTTCCTCTGTGTTTTTGCGGGTACAAACCCTGTCATACTCAGTGGTGAGTTCTTCCGCTATATCCCAGGCTGACTTACCTTCGACCTGGTAGCGTTGAAGAATGTGTACCAGCTTCCCGTTCTTAAAAATCGCAATGTTTGGAGAAGATGGGGTAACACTTGCCAGGTATTTTGTGCGAAAATGTTCCACTGCCTCTTTCTCCATACCAGCGAATATCGAAACATATTCATCGGGTACCAGCCCATTCAGCATCGACACCATTACGCCGGGACGAGCTTTACCGGCAGCACAACCGCAAACGGAGTTCAATACTGTCAACACCACTTTATCGTCCTGCTTGTTCAATGCATTGTCCACATCGGCCGGGGTCAGCAATTCTTTGAAACCGACCGCTGTCAGCTCATCCCGAAAAGGCTGAACCAATTCAGGATCATAAGTGGGAGCATTGTTATTCATCAGGCTTTTTAGATTTATCTGTGCCATATTTTTTATTTTTTTAAACCTATAAGATTTTTTATGTTTCATCCAGGTTGGGATATCCGCCCTGAAATCTTATAGGTTTCTTTTTAAAGCATTCCTAGTTCCAACTGCGCCGCTTCCGACATCATGCTCTTGTCCCAGGGCGGCGTCCAAGTCACTGCAACATGCACATCATTTACTCCTTCGATCTGCCGCACCTTCTGATCTACTTCTACCGGTATGGTCTGAGCAGCCGGACAAGCCGGTGATGTCAGTGTCATTACGATCTGAACGTTATTGATCGGAAGAATATTTATTTCATAGATCAATCCGAGCTCGTAAATATTCACCGGTATTTCCGGGTCGAAGATCGTGTGCAGGCACGCGATCACTTTTTCCTTCATTATTTTTTCATCCATTTCCATTAGGCGGATGTTGAACTTTTAATTTTGTACGCCAAAGCGTAATTCTTCATCTGTTTCACCATGGCCAGTAATCCATTTGAACGGGTTTGTGCCAGGTGAGTCGTCATGCCGATCTGCTGTATAAAATCCAGTTTCGCGTTTATGATCTCATCAGGCGTATGACCCGACAACACCCTTATCAATAAACTGATCAATCCTTTTACTATCACCGCGTCGCTTTCCGCTTTGTAAAAGACCTTCCCATTCTTATGATCCGCTACCAGCCACACCGTCGATTGACACCCTCTCACCCTGTTTTCGTCTTTCTTAAATTCGTTTTCCAGGGGCGGCAACTTTTTGCCTAAATCGATGATGTATTCGTATTTATCATCCCATGAATCGAATAAAGAAAACTCTTCTACTATCTCCTTTTCTGTTTCCTGTATCGTTTTATTTTCACTCAAGCTTTAGGACAATGTTTTTATCGCTTTTTTTAATCCTGTTATCAGTTCATCAATTTCTTCCCTGGTATTATACATCGCAAAAGATGCCCTGACCGTTCCCGGGATATCAAAGCGGATCATGCAGGGTTGTGCACAATGATGACCGGTTCGCACGGCGATGCCGCGGTTGTCCAGTAATATTCCCAGGTCCTGTGGGTGAACTTTATCGACTATAAATGAGACAAGACTTGTCTTCTCCTTCGCCCGCCCAATGATCGTTAACCCCGGTATTTGTTCCAGTTGCATCGTAGCATGGGCCAACAGCTCGTCTTCATGTTTTCGTATTTTCTCTTTGCCGATCTCGCTTACAAAATCCAGCGCTGCTTTAAAAGCGATAGTATCCGCGATATTGGGTGTACCTGCTTCATATTTATAAGGCAGGTCATTGAAGATCGTACCCTGGAATGTAACTTCCTTGATCATCTCTCCCCCACCCTGGAACACAGGCATTGTCTCTAATAAATTTTTTTTACCCCATAAAACGCCGATGCCGGTCGGTCCATACACTTTATGGGAAGAAAAAGCAAAGAAATCACAATCCATATCCTGCACATCAATATCGAGGTGCACAGATGATTGAGCGCCATCCACGAAAACCACAGCGCCTTTTTTATGCGCCAGCTCTATAATTTGTTTTACCGGATTAACCGTGCCTAAAGCATTCGATACATGTACTATTGAAACCAGCTTTGTTTTTTCATTCAACAACTTTTCATATTCACCCATCAATAACTCCCCGCTATCACTAACAGGGATTACTTTTAATACCGCTTTTTTCTCTTCGCATAAGATCTGCCATGGAACAATATTGGAATGGTGCTCAATGGTCGATATAATGATCTCATCCCCCGCTTTTACATTTTGCCGGCCCCAGGTATATGCGACCAGGTTAATTCCTTCCGTGGTCCCCCTGGTAAAAATCACTTCTTCCCTTGTAGAAGCATTGATAAACCCGGTCACTGCATCGCGGGTAGCTTCGTATGCGGCAGTCGCTTCTTCCGCCAACGTATGGATACCACGATGAATATTGGCGTTATAACCCGTATAATAATTTACAAGCGCATCTATTACTACCTGCGGTTTCTGGGCAGTTGCCGCATTGTCAAAATAGATCAATGGTTTGCCCTTCACCTTCCTGCTTAATACGGGGAATTGGCGACGGATGGCATTTACATCCAACTCGTTTTGTATGGCCACAGATTTGATCATGTTGTACCTTTTTTCAAACGCTTCACTATCAGTTTTTCGATATACTTATGTATGGGATCGAGTTTAATATGCTCCAGGATATCTTCTGCAAAGGCACGTACCAGCAACGATCTTGCAGTGCTTTCGCTGATACCTCTCGACTGCAGGTAGAACATCGCTTCTTCATCCAGCTGTCCGACTGTACACCCATGCGAACATTTTACATCATCTGCAAAAATTTCCAGCTGAGGTTTTGTGTTGACACTGGCATTATCTGAAAGAAGGATATTTTTATTCGACTGGTAGGCATTTGTTTTTTGGGCATCCTGCCGCACATATATCTTCCCATTGAAAACCCCTGTCGAGTCTTCGTTCAAGATGCCTTTGTACAATTCATTGCTGAAGCAATTCGGCTTTACGTTGTCGACAATGGTATGGTTGTCGATATGGCTGGTGCCACCGTGGAAATACAAGCCATATAAGTGTGCTTCCGACCGTTCTGATTCCATTATTATATTCAGGTTATTCCTAACGATCCCCCCGTTCAATGAAATAGTAACAGTGTGAATATAACTCTTACCAGTTTGCCTGAAATGCGTAGTGCTCACCAGGCTTGCATTGGCTGCATCGTTCTGGATCTTGTAGTATTCCACAACCGCGTCTTTCTCGATAACGACTTCCATGACCTGGTTGGTAAAACTATCGGAGCCCCCGATCGTAACATATGTTTCCGCCATTTGTAGCTGGCTGTTCTCAGCAACATGCATCAGACTGCGTGGCTGACAGAAAATATTTCCGGCGCCAGCATCAGATATATTATATATGTATACCGGGTGCTCTACTGCATATCCTTTTTTGACATGAATAAAAAGACCACCCTGCATAAAGGCTGTGTTCAACGCATTGATCCCGTCTTTCAAATAATGATGACTATGCCCCAGGTTCTTCTTAACGAATTCCCTGTACTCATCAGCCACCGCCGCTTCCTCCAGGGAAAGAATAACCAGGTCTGAGGAACGGATAGTAGAAAGAGGCTGATTGAAAAACCCGTTAACAAACACCAGCTCATTAGCTTGTTCATACCCGGGCAAACGCACTGAACTCAATGCTTCTTCGGCCGCAGCAGAAACCACATCAGGGATGAGAGATCTATACTCCTTGTTGAATATATTCCCGATACGGGTGTATTTCCACTCTTCATTTTTACTGGTGGGAATACCCGTTTTGCTGAAATCATTGAACGCATTTTGCCTGATATCAGCAAACCTGTCAACGGTCTTTGCCGATTTTAACCGGTCGAATCTTTCTTTATAGTATTCTAAATTGTTCATTACCTTTTTTATTGTGACTTCTTATACCTGTTCCTCTACGTCTATTTCGTTTTTGATAAAATCATATCCTTTCTCTTCAAGTTCCAGCGCAAGTTCCTTTGTGCCCGACTTTACAATACGTCCATTATACAATACATGAACAAAATCAGGAATGATATAATCCAGTAAACGCTGATAATGTGTCACAACCAGGACGGCATTTTCTTTTGTATGCAATTTGTTTACCCCGTTGGCAACGATTCTTATCGCGTCGATATCCAGGCCGGAGTCTGTTTCATCCAGTATAGCGAGTTTTGGCTGAAGCATTGCCATCTGGAATATTTCGTTCCTTTTCTTTTCACCACCGGAAAACCCTTCGTTCAGGGGACGGCTCAACAGGGATTGATCGATATTCATCAAGGCCATCTTTTCTTTCATCATTTTCAGGAACGCGACCGCGTCCAATGACTCCTGTCCCCGGTATTTGCGTATTTCATTGACGGCTGTCTTGATAAAATTCGTCGTGCTCAGGCCCGGTATTTCTACAGGATACTGAAAAGCCAGGAATAATCCTTCGCCGGCCCTTTCTTCAGGATCCAGGTCCAGCAAGTCCCTGCCTAAAAATTCAACAGTGCCTTCCGTCACTTCGTATTCCTTTCTTCCTGCAAGCACGGATGCCAACGTGCTTTTACCTGAACCATTAGGTCCCATGATAGCATGTACTTCACCCGCTTTTATTTCCAGGTTAATACCTTTTAAAATTTGCTTCCCTTCCACGTTTGCATGTAAATTCTGAATCTTCAGCATGAGTTATAATTATGAATTATAGTTATGAATTATGAATTGAGAGTTGGACTCGGCTCTCCGCTCTTTCTTTTAACCGACGCTTCCTTCGAGACTAATTGCCAGCAATTTTTGCGCTTCCACGGCAAACTCCATCGGCAACTGGTTCATCACTTCTTTAGCAAAGCCGTTCACGATAAGCGCCACAGCCGTTTCAGTATCGATACCTCTTTGGTTGCAATAAAATATCTGGTCCTCACCTATCTTCGACGTAGTGGCTTCATGCTCTACGATCGCTGATTTATTTTTTACTTCGATATATGGGAATGTATGCGCTCCGCATCGGTCGCCTAACAACAGTGAATCGCATTGAGAGAAATTCCTTGCATTCCGGGCATTCTTGCCCACATGCACAAGGCCCCTGTAACTATTATTACTGACGCCTGCAGAAATTCCTTTGGAGACGATACGGCTCTTGGTGTTCTTTCCCAGGTGTTGCATTTTGGTGCCGGTATCTGCCTGTTGATGATTATTAGTTACGGCGACAGAGTAGAACTCGCCAACAGAGTTATCTCCTTTTAAGATCACACTAGGATATTTCCATGTAATAGATGATCCTGTCTCCACCTGTGTCCACGAGATCTTGGAATTATATCCCTTGCATATTCCGCGCTTGGTAACGAAATTATAAATACCTCCCTTGCCTTCCTTATCACCGGGATACCAGTTTTGAACGGTAGAGTATTTTATTTCCGCATTATCCATTGTTATCAGTTCGACGACGGCTGCATGCAACTGGTTCTCATCCCTCATTGGTGCTGTACAGCCTTCAAGATAACTTACATAACTGCCTTCTTCGGCTACGATCAGCGTCCTTTCGAACTGGCCGGTATTTTCTGCGTTGATACGGAAATAAGTGGAAAGTTCCATTGGGCAACGAACGCCTTTGGGTATATAACAGAATGACCCATCGCTGAAGACTGCTGAATTCAATGCAGCGAAATAGTTATCGGTAATGGGTACAACCGAACTCAGGTATTTTTTTATCAGTTCCGGGTGCTCCTGGACAGCTTCACTCATCGAGCAAAAGATAATACCCAGTTCAGCCAATTGCTCTTTGAAACTGGTACCAATAGAAACACTGTCAATGACAGCATCTACGGCTACGCCACTCAGGCGTTTTTGTTCGTCTAGCGAGATACCTAGCTTTTCAAAGGTCCTTCTCAGTTCCGGGTCGATCTCATCCAGGTTTTTAGGATTTATTTTTTGCTTGGGAGCCGAATAATAAATGATGTCCTGGTAATTTATCGGGGGATATTTAATGTTGGCCCATTTGGGTTCTTCCATTTTTAACCAATGCCGGTAGGCTTTCAACCTCCATTCCAGCATCCACTCAGGTTCATTCTTTTTTGCAGAAATGAATCGAACGATGTCCTCGTTCAATCCTTTTGGTGCTGAATCAGCTTCAATATCGGTGACAAAGCCATATTTATAATCGGTCAAAACAGCGCTTTCTATTGAGCTGAGTTCGGCTTTTATACCATTGTTATGGGGAGGTTGTGCGGTCTCTGTTTTCATCGCCACAAAGGTAAGCATCATTTGTACAAAAAAGTATAAACAAAGACTGTTTTTACATCTTATTATTTATTGAAAAGGAAAACCGCAACACTGTCAATCCCTTGGCTCTTGACCTTTTCCAGGCTACCAGCTAAGGCTACGGCCTATCGACTTGCCGCTCTCGCAACGACTGATGCCAGATACCGGACGCTGGTTATTCCAGGTTGGCATCAAGCATCCAGTATCTAGTATCCAAACTATTGACTTGCTTTGTTCTGCTCGCAATGACGGACTATCGTCTCCCTCCCCATCCCCATTTCAAAAACACCGGCATTGCCCTTCCCCAGGTAGCTACGTCATGATGGCCGTCCGGCAACTCGAGGTAAAAGATATCTTTTTCCCGCTGGTAGCCCTTTGTTTCCAGCTCCTTAATGAGGTCCAGTGTATCGTCAATGGAATCGATGATGCCGTTGTTATTACGGTCTTTGGTTTCGTCCATATTACCGCATTGGAAGAAGAATTTCAGCCCCGGATGATAGATCCCATCTCTGACCTGTTGCTGCATGATCCGGTGCTTATCGTCGTCGTAGTTCTCATTTTCCTGGTTGATGCTCCGCCACCAGAGAGAACCGGAAAAAATACCGGCCCTGGTAAATTGATCCGGGTGCTTCCAAACAATGTCCAGGGCCATCAGTCCGCCGAGGGAGAAGCCGGCAAAGGCTTTTTCTTTAAATGATTCAAGAACGTAGGTTTTGTTTATGTATGGCAGAAGCTCTTCGAAGATGAATGAGGTATAAAGACCAGCTTTACTGCCTCTTCCCAGGTAATCGGGATGCCCGGCGATCCCGTATTCTTTTTTCCTTTCTTTATTGGCATGAATAGCTACGCAAAGCAGGGGTTCTATTTCATTTTCTGCATAAAGTTTTGTGAGAATAGCCTCCAATCCCATGGTTTTCATGTCCTGGCCATCATTGATCAGCAGCAGGCTCATGGACGAAGGATCGGTTACATTTTTTGGGAGGAAAAAATCAATGGTTACTTCGCGTCGCAAATGATCGGAAAAGAGGTGGGTATTTTCAACCAGAATACCGGATACAATGGTGGGCTGCATGGGTCCAAAAATAAGAAAATGTGGCCTCTCCCTGCAACTCCTCGAAGAAGAGCGGAGAAACAGAGCGAGAGCGAGTGCTCCAATCCTCACAATGACGGTGTCCAGCATCCAGCATCTAGCATCCAGCATCTGATTTGGCCATATGCTGGTGAAAAAATAAATTTGATAAAGCCGGTCGCCCTCCTTTCCCGGCTTATTGCAATCATCTAAAACAATGTATATGAAAAAAATCGGGATCCTTCACGGTAAGGAACGTTCCTTTCCGGAAGCGTTTGTAGCAAGGGTAAACAGCAAAAATATACCCGGCATAACTGCTGAGCCAGTGCGTATCGATAAGGCATTGCAGGGCGAACCAACAGGATATGCTGTGATCATCGATCGCATATCTCAGGATGTTCCTTTTTACCGTACCTGGCTGAAGAATGCAGCCCTGACAGGAACTGCTGTTATTAATAATCCATTCTGGTGGAGTGCAGATGACAAATATTTCAATAACTGCCTGATGACAAAAGTGGGTGTACCGGTTCCGAAGACGGCAATCCTTCCATCCAGGGATTTGCCGACTGATACTTCCGAGGACTCGTTCAGCAACCTCGCATTCCCGCTCGACTGGGACACCATATTTAGTTATGTCGGCTTCCCTGCCTACATGAAACCTTTTGCCGGGGGAGGCTGGAAGCATGTTTATAAATTAAATAGCGCTGAAGATTTTTTCCAGAAGCATAGCGAAACGGGACAATTGGTAATGCTGTTGCAGGAAGAGATCGTATTTGACGAATACTATCGCTGTTATTGCATCGGTGGCAAATATGTTCGCATTATGCCCTACGAACCTCGAAACCCGCATCATCTCCGCTATGTGGCCGATTTTAAACCCAGCGAAGAGCGTTTGCAATTGATGACGGATATCGTTTTGGCCATTAATAAATACCTGGGGTATGATTTTAATACAGTTGAACTGGCCATACGTGATGGTGTACCCTATGCAATTGATTTTTGCAATCCTGCTCCCGATGCCGAACGAACCAGTGTAGGTGAGGAGAATTTTGAATGGGTGGTGGAGACCGCAGCCAATTTTGCGATTGAGAAAGCTCTTCATAGTAATGGAGGAGATAATCTCACGTGGGGAGAGTATGTAAAGAGGGGGTCGAATAAATTGCAGTTGGTTTGAGACGTTTAAAGGTTGAAAAGTTTAATGGTTCAAGTCGTTCAAAGTTTAAGTTTTTAAAATATGTTCACTGTATACGATGTAAATAAGAATGAGTTCACGCAGGTAGAGGAACCGGATCCGTCGCTTACGTATACATATGCGGATTACCTGAAATGGGATTTCGAAGAACGTTTAGAGCTTTTTCGTGGAAGGATATTCAAGCTTTCTGCACCAAATACCAGGCACCAGGTTATTGCAGGTGACATTTTTGTTGCTGTTAAGAACTTTCTTGGAAAACAAAAATGCCAGGCGTTCATTGCCCCTTTTGATGTGAGGTTGCCGGTAAAGAACCGGAAAAAAGATAACGAGGTGACGACTGTCGTTCAACCAGATCTGTGTGTAGTATGCGATGATTCCAAGATAGACGCCAGGGGTTGTTGCGGAGCTCCAGACCTAGTTATTGAAATACTTTCTCCCGGTAACACAAAAAAAGAAGTAAAGCTTAAATATGAATTGTATGAAGAAGCCGGCGTGAAAGAATACTGGATTATTTACCCGGAAGAACAAAATGTAGTTGTGTTTACATTGAATGAGAATAACAAGTATAGCCCTGCGGTTTTTTATGCCGGCAACGACGCTGTCAAGGCCAAATGCATTCCAGGATTTACAATTGAGCTCAATGATATCTTTACCAACTAATGGCAATACCAAATAACTGCAATGAATTTGAACTATAAGACTTTTACGCTTGGTGTAGAGGAAGAATACATGGTGCTGGACCCAGCGACACTTGAGTTGAAGAGCCATGAACAAAAGATCGTGCAGGAAGGACAAAAAGTGATCAAGGACAAGGTAAAAGCCGAAATGCACCAGGCAGTGGTGGAAGTAGGGACCGATATCTGCAAGGATATCGACGAAGCCTACAATGACGTGAGCACCTTGCGGAAAACGATATCAGGCATTGCCGACAGCCTGGGATTTGCCATGGGCGCGTCAGGCACACATCCTTTCAGTCACTGGGAAAGCCAGTTGATCACTGACCATGCCCGTTATAATGAAATCGTGAATGAACTACAGGAGGCCGCAAGAAGCAACCTGATCTTCGGTTTGCATGTTCACGTGGGAATGCAAACGCGTGAAATGGCTAATCATATTGCCAATTCAACCCGCTATTTCCTCCCGCATATTTATGCATTAAGCACCAACTCCCCGTTCTGGGAAGGAAGGTCTACAGGCTATAAATCTTTCCGGACAAAAGTATTTGACAAGTTTCCCCGTACAGGTATACCCGACGCATTTGACAGTATCGAAGCATATGATAATTATGTAAAGCTGCTGATAAAGACCAATTGCATTGACAATGCAAAAAAAATATGGTGGGATCTTCGCGTACACCCATTCTTTAATACGGTAGAGTTCCGCATCTGCGATGTGCCAATGACAGTGGATGAGACCATTGCCATTACAGCCCTGTTCCAGGCAGTATGCGCTAAGATCTATAAGCTACAGTCGCAAAACATGAACTTCATCCAGTATTCCCGGGCCCTGCTGAATGAAAATAAATGGAGGGCCAGCCGCTATGGTATCGATGGCCGCCTGATTGATTTCGGAAAAGAAGAAGAGGTAAACACCAGGGTACTCATTTATGAATTACTCGATTTCGTGGACGATGTGGTAGATGAATTGGGGAGCCGCCATCGCCTTGCATATGTGCACCGGATGCTGGATCATGGTACTGGCGCTGACAGGCAACTGTCTTCATTTATCCAGACAAAAAGCCTTGCAAAAGTGGCTGAATATATACGCAGCCAGTTTTTGGCAGGACTTTGACGGATTTTAATTTCACGCAGTTTTTAATTACATTTAAATAACTAAAAAACCACCTTACTATGGGCTTCCTTGACCGTTTATCGAATGGCTGGAATATAGCCATGAGCAGTTTCAAAGTACTGAAAGAAAAAAAAGACCTTGTACTTTTTCCAATCCTTTCGAGCTTCTCGATCCTGCTGATCGCAGGTTCTTTCTTCACCGGCTTTGGCTTTGCCATTGATTGGGATATGGATAAACTGGAAGGATATAATTCACCCCTGTATTATTTCCTGATTTTTATTTTTTATGTCATCAACTATTTCGTGGTAGTATTCTTCAATATGGCGCTGATTCATTGCACGCGGCTTTATTTCAGAGGGGAAGAAGTCAGTGTTCGCGATGGTCTGAAATTCAGCATGAGCTGCATAGGTGTTATTTTCTCCTGGGCTTTACTGGCGGCAACTGTTGGTCTTATCCTGAAGATCATACAGGATGAATTGGGCTGGCTGGGAAAGATCATAACCGGCCTGATCGGCGTGGTATGGAGCATTGCCGTATTTTTTGCTGTACCTGTTATCGCATATGAAAATGTAGGCCCATTCCAGGCAGTAAAACGTTCATCACAACTGATGAAGCAAAAATGGGGTGAAAGTCTTGCAGCTACATTCAGTTTTGGACTGGTACAGTTCATTGGCATCATTGTCGTAGGTCTTCCCTTATTTCTAATTGGATCAATCGTCCACCCGGTTGCTGGTATTGCTCTGGCGGTAGTAGGTGTATTCCTGGTAATTTCTATTATCAGCGCTGCTCAGACAGTCTTTGTCAGTGCCATTTATCACAATATCGATGGTGACCTGGACAAGCACTTTAACCAGCAACTGGTAAATGATCTGTTCCAGGGGAAATCAAAAGGCTTATTGAATTAAGCAGCTTCTGTTTACAACAGAATATTCATTGATCTTCTTAGTGGAATTCATCTTGTCCGACCGTTGACAGTCACTGGTGAAGTGCTTATCTCTTACTAATGAAATTTTCTTTCAAATCGAGAATCTATAGGGTCGGTGTTAACCCTTGCGTTAAAGTGCCATATCGTATCTCCGACAAACTAAAAGCGACCAAAGGATACATACCGGTGAAAGGCACTATCAATAAACATTTTTTTCAGCAAACTCTTGTACCTGTCAAAGATGAAGGATACAGGTTGTATATAAACGGTCCGATGTTGAAGGGCGCTGATTTGAAGGTCGGTCAAACCGCGTATTTCAATATAGAGCAGGACACATTGGAAAGAAATAAAAATCATCCGATGCCCACGGCATTTAAGAGGAAACTGAAAGAGCATAAATTGCTGCATATATTTACACGACTGGCGCCGTCAAGACAAAAGGAAATCAATCGCTATCTGAATAACCTGAAGACGGATGAGGCTTTGATGAGTAATGTTGATAAATTGATCAGGGTGTTGAAAGGAAAAGAATCTTCGCCGCTATTGAGGGTGAAAGATGAGTGATCCTGCGGTAGCAAACTCTGTACCTGCCTGCAGGCAGGCTCACCGTTGACAGTCATTGCAAGCGAAGCGAAGCAGACCATGAACGAAACAACCTATATAATCATCTTCCGCCTGCTGCACATCATTTGCGGAGTCTTCTGGGCCGGCAGTGTTTTCTACGTGGTATTGTTTGTTTTCCCTGCAATAAAAAATTCAGAGTTGGAAGGAACAAAGTTTATCCAACAGCTCGCCAAAACAGGTTACCCTATCGCAGCGGCGATCACCGGGATCGTAACAATAGTATCCGGGCTATTCCTGATCTGGAAGTTTTCAAATGGCTTTGAACGAATATGGTTTACCGCCGCATCTTCAAAAGTATTGTGCCTGGGAATGATAGCATCCATCATCGCATTCGTGATCGGTTTTACGTTCAACCGTCCTGCTGCCGGCCGTATTAACAGGATTGACAAGGCGATTGCACAGGGAAACCGTCCTTCTGAACAGCAACTGCAACAGGTAACCAAACTAAAAAAGAGGATCTTCGTTGCCACCACGTTTGTTGCTGTTCTCCTGGCCATCGCTGTTATCACAATGGCGATATTCAGGTATGTGTCTTAAAATAATAAGAACAATTCCCGTCTTTTAAGATATTTACAAATAAAATTTCCCATTTGTCGGCACCCAACGAACTCAAACGGACACTGACCCCTCTGATGCTATGGGGTTTAGGAGTAGGCTATGTCATCTCCGGCATGTACTTCGGATGGAATCTCGGGCTAAAAGAAGGCGGCACCCTGGGGCTGGCGATCGCGACAGTCTTTATCATTATCATGTATGTCACATTCACCTTTAGCTATACCGAACTGGCCTGTGCTATTCCAAGGGCGGGCGGTGGATTTGATTATGCTAACCGGGCTTTAGGAAAAGACTGGGGATTTATTGCCGGCATGGCGCAGAATGTCGAATTCATTTTCGCGCCCCCGGCCATTGCTTTTGCTATCGGGGCCTATTTTAATTTGTTTTTCCCCCAAATACCTGTGCTCGCAATTGCTATTGCAGCATTTGTTGTGTTTACCGCCTTAAATATTTACGGAGTAAAAGCAGCTGCTTCTTTTGAACTTCTGATAACCGTGTTTGCTGTTGGTGAGTTGTTGTTGTTTGCAGGAGTTTCATTGCCGCAATTCGAAATGAAGAATCTCCGCCATAATGCATTCCCGAACGGGTGGCAGGGAATTTTCGCGGCTATCCCTTCTGCCATCTGGTTTTTCCTGGCGATAGAAGGAGTTGCAAATGTAGCGGAAGAGGCAATCAATCCCAAGCGGACCATGATCCTCGGGTTTGGCTCAGCTATTCTCACATTGGTTATTTTATGCGTGTTGGTTTTTATCAGTTCGATCGGGGTAGCGGGCTGGGAAGCGATCGTTTATAAAAGCCCGGGGGAAACATCAGATTCTCCATTGCCATTGGCCCTCGGTCATATCGTCGACAAAAAAAATATTCTTTTTAAGCTGCTGGTAACGATAGGACTCTTCGGCCTCGTTGCGTCTTTTCATGGAATTATTCTTGCTGCAGGCAGGGCAAGCTTTGAATTTGGAAGGATAAAATATGGTCCTTCATTCATTGGGAAAATTCATTCGCGATTCAAAACACCTGCTATGGCACTCCTGGTAAATTCGGCGATTGGGATAGTTACACTGCTCCTGTTGAACAAAAAGACTCTCGATATAATTGTCATCTCTGTTTTTGGCGCCCTTACCTTATATATTATTTCCATGATCTCGTTATTACGCCTCAGGCGAACGGAGCCGGGACTGGAAAGACCTTTTAAAGTTCCGCTGTATCCCTTTTTTCCTGTCGTAGCGCTGGTCATTGCAGTTGTTTCCATTATTGCAATGGCCTATTACAATCAAAAGCCGGCGCTGATTTTTCTGTGTATTATTGCGGGATGCTATATTGGCTTTAAACTATTTCACAAAAACACGGCAAATAATTAGTATTTTATAGCCTCAAAAAACGAATTAAAAACAGGAACAGCGTTTTTACTTTTTTACATTTTACTTTTTTGATCTGTATGACTACAAAAGAAATTATCCAGTATGTAAAAGACCATCCTTCCGGGAAAGTGAAAGTAGCAATTGCGGATATTGACGGGATACTGAGAGGCAAATATATTTCAACTGAAAAATTTTTGTCTGTTGTTGACAACGGGATGGGATTTTGTGATGTGATCTTTGGATGGGATGCAGGAGATGTCACTTACGATAATGTAAAATATACCGGTTGGCATACCGGTTATCCTGATGCCCCGGCTGTACTGGATCTAAATAGTTTCCGAAAAATTCCCTGGGAAAATGATGTTCCTTTTTTCTTAAGTGAATTGACGGACGAAAAAGGCAACCCTGCAGATATTTGTCCCAGGCAGCTTTTGAAACGGTTATTAAACGATGCCAATAAACAAGGCTACTCTCCCATTTTTTCCCAGGAATTCGAGTGGTATAATTTTGCTGAAACGCCACAATCGGCCAATGACAAGCAATTCAGGAATCTTACTCCTTTAACACCGGGAATGTTTGGCTATTCGATCCTCCGTTCATCTATGGAGAATCCATACTTCAGTGACTTGTTTGAACTGCTTAATAAGTTTGATATTCCTATCGAAGGCCTGCATACCGAAACCGGGCCGGGTACTTATGAGGCAGCCATCGTTTATTCCGATATTTTGGAAGCAGCGGACAGGGCTTTGTTATTTAAAACGGCTGTAAAAGAGATCGCTTACAGGCATGGCATCATGGCCACGTTTATGGCCAAGGTCAATGAAAACCTGCCAGGCTGCGGAGGTCATATTCATCAAAGTCTTTGGGACAAAGCAGGAAAGAAGAATCTTTTCCACAACGAAAAGGATAAAATGAAGATGAGTGAGCAGATGAAAAGTTATGTGGCGGGCCAGCTCTATTGTTTGCCTTTTGTACTTCCATTGTTTGCTCCTACCGTCAACAGCTATAAAAGACTGGTTGAAGGAGCCTGGGCGCCTACCACGCTTACATGGGGAATCGATAACAGGACGGTTGCAGTACGTATCATTCCAGGAAGCAGCCGCTCATGCCGGTTGGAAACAAGAGTACCTGGTTCCGACGTCAATCCATACCTGGCTATGGCGGGTTGCCTGGCGGCGGGTCTGTATGGAATTAAAAACAAATTGAAATTAAAACAGGCTGCAACTGCCGGTAATGGTTACCGGGATTATTCGAACGGAGTGTTGCCGGCTACACTGATCGAGGCAACGCTGCAAATGAAGAATTCCAAAATTGCAAGAGAACTCTTTGGCGACAGTTTTGTTGATCATTTTACCCAAACCAGGGAATGGGAATGGAAACAGCATTTGAAGGCAGTGACGGATTGGGAATACCATAGATACTTTGAAATAATTTAAATAAAGATCCAAGAACCAAATAAATTCGAAATATGAAATTCGAAATTCGAATATTATATCGGGGTGCTTCTGTTTGAATATTTTTATTTGTAGTTTATTTGGTTCTTGTTTCTTGAATTTGGTTCTTCTTTTGATTTGTCTGGTTCTTCGGTTTTTATTTTTTACAAAAAATGGTTTTCGATAAAATATATCAATACAACTTTCCAACAACGATCCGTTTTGGAGCAGGTGCCAGTGGGGAATTGGGAGATTATCTTTTAAAGAACGATTTAAGAAAGCCACTCATTGTTTCAGATCCGAATGTGTCACAGCTCAGCTTTTTCCGGGAAATCGTCAGCAGCCTGGAGAAGAAAAATATTTCGGTCGAAGTATTTTCAGATATACATAAGAACCCGGTGAAATCCGATGTATACAAAGGGACCGATGTATATGATAACACGAAAAGAGATTCTATCATTGGAATTGGAGGCGGTGCGGCCCTGGATGTAGCCAGAGCCATTGTGTTAAGAGTGAATCATCGCGATGATCTTTTCAAATATGACGACCTGGTCGGGGGCGATGTGTATGTCACAAACGATGTCCCTCATTTTATCGCCATACCTACAACAGCCGGAACCGGGAGCGAGGTAGGGCGCAGCGCTATCATTTCAGATGACGAAACACACCAGAAGAAAATTCTTTTTTCACCCAAACTGCTCGCGAAAATTGTTTTTGCGGATCCATTGCTGACCATGGAACTTCCGCCTTTCATTACCGCCGCTACTGGCATGGACGCATTGACGCATAATATGGAAGCATTTCTTGCCAAAATGCCCCACCCCATCTGTGAAGGAATTGCGCTGGAAGGGATCTCTCTCATCAGCGGTTCTCTCGAGAAAGCGGTAAACAAACCCGATATCGAATCGCGCAGTAAAATGCTGGTAGCATCCATGATGGGAGCTATTGCCTTTCAAAAAGGACTGGGTGTTGTACATTCGCTCGCACATCCCCTTTCTTCATTACTCGATACCCATCATGGATTGGCCAATGCCGTTAATATTCCGTACGGCATGGAGTTCAACATTGAAGGATTTGAAAATAAATTCAAACGGATAGCCAGGACATTGGAGTTAAAGGAAGAAACGGGCCCGGCCGTGGTGAACTATCTATTTGAACTCAATTCGAAGATCAATATTCCGCATAAGCTGAAAGATATCGGTGTTAAAAATGAGCATATAGAACCTCTCTCCGATCTTGCAATAGCGGATTTTGCACACCCGAATAACCCTAAGCCCGTAAGCCGGGAAGATTTCAGAAATTTGTACTCTAAAGCGCTTTGAGTTGACAGTTTAGAGTTAAAAGTTAAGAGTATGAAGAAAAAGATAGGGATCAGTTTCACACATACTTTTTTTGAGAACTATTGGAACTGGTTCACGCCGGCAGATTTGGGAAACGACGTGGAACTGGTTGAGCTTTCATTTGAAAAAAATAATACAGAAGACATCTACCGTTGTGATGGCTTTCTTTTGACAGGGGGAATAGATGTCGATCCTTCGTTTTATAATGGAAATGCAAACTATGAAAACAGTCCTGCGCTATTTCAGCCAGGCAGGGACTACTTTGAAGAAAAGATATATCGCTATTCGCAGGCAAACAAGCTTCCGTTGTTGGGCATATGCAGGGGCATGCAACTGGTAAATGTATTACAGGGCGGAAAACTGATACAGGATCTTGACAATAAAAATGAACGTCACCGAAAAGAAAAATCCGATAAGGAACATCATGTCTTTGCCAGCAACAATAGTTTGCTCGGTAAGATCACAGGCGCGGAAGGCGGCCATGTAAACAGTGCGCATCACCAGGCAATTGATCCGAAGGCAATCGGCAATAACCTTGTTCCAAATGCTTTTGACAGCGATGATGAAAAGATGATCGAAGGCCTGGAGTTTGCCGACAAGAGTAACAAGGCATTTATGTTATGCGTGCAATGGCACCCGGAAAGAATAAAAGACAAAGAAGAGAATCCTTTTTCCGAAAACCTTAAAAGACAATTCCTGGCAGCTATCCGGGAAACCAGTATGAAAAAGCTTACTGTTACTAACCCGGCTACCGAAGACATCATAGCCGAACTGAATGAAGACAACAGAGAAAGCCTGCACAGAAAGTTTGAATCATTGAAAACAGCTCAACCAGGATGGAATAAACTGCCGCTTTCGGAAAGAACTGCTACTATCAGAAAATTTTCGTCTTTACTGGAAGAAAATATTGAACAACTTGCGGCTATTCTGACTTCAGAAGTTGGGAAACCACTGCAGCAGTCGCACAACGAAATAAAAGGAGCAATGGCCCGGATAAAATGGCTGACTGATAACGCAGACAAATATTTATCCGATGAGGCCATGAGAAGTAACGAAGAAATGGAAGAAAAAATCTCTTATGAACCGCTGGGAGTTGTTTGTAATATCTCCGCCTGGAACTACCCTTACCTGGTGGGAGTAAATGTATTTGTTCCTGCCCTGCTGGCCGGCAACGCGGTTATGTATAAGCCCTCCGAATATGCAACATTAACCGGGCTGGAAATCGAAAAACTGCTGAAGCTGGCTGGTATCCATTCCGATCTCTTTCATATCGCGATCGGTGGAAAAGACACCGGCGAAAACCTGCTTGATCTTCCTTTTGATGGTTATTATTTCACAGGTTCTCATAAAACAGGCAAATACATTTATGAAAAAGTCGCGTCGAAGATGGTTCCGTGCCAATGCGAGCTGGGAGGAAAGGACCCTTTGTACATTGCCAGCGATATAAAAGATATTAAAGCAGTAGCGGCAGGTACGGCAGACGGCGCATTTTATAATAATGGTCAAAGCTGTTGTTCCGTTGAAAGAATTTATGTACACGAAAAAGTATATGAAAAATATGTTGATGAGTTTGTAAAGGAAGTCAAATCATGGAAGATTGGCCAGCCAACTACGGAAGGAACGTATATAGGACCTCTTAGCCGTAAAGAACAGTTGCAAGTCCTGGAACAGCAGGTAAATGAGGCTGCAAAAAAAGGCGCAAGGGTTTTAACAGGCGGCAAAAAGATGAATCAAAAAGGATATTTTTTTGAACCTACCGTGCTGGCAGATGTAACTCACGATATGGCCGTGATGAAAGATGAGTCGTTCGGTCCCGTTATCGGCATTATGAAAGTCAAAGATGATGAAGAAGCTGTCCGGTTGATGCAAGACACTGAATATGGATTGACCGCCTCCGTATATAGCACTGATAAAAACAGGGCGGAAAAGATTTTACAACAGATCAATGCGGGAACAGGCTACTGGAACTGTTGCGACCGGGTTAGCGCAGCATTACCCTGGAGCGGAAGAAAACATTCCGGCTTTGGTGTTACCCTTTCCCATGCGGGGCTACGGGCGTTTACTAAACCGAAAGCGTATCACTTGAAAGGAAGCTAAGGCCTCTCCCTCCGGCTCCCTCTCCAGGCAGCATCTAATATCCAGCAGCTAGCGTCTAGCATCATCTCTAATTAACCTTTATCATCTTTACCGTCTTCCTGCTGTTTCGTTGTATCACTTCCGCAAAATAAGTCCCGGGCTTCCATGCGTGTCCAAGTTGGAGAATGCCTGTGGCCGCAACCTTTTCGTGTACTTCGACCAGTTTTCCTGAGGCATCCGATATTCTTACCATCACAGCTTCTGCACTTCGGTTATTGATGACCATATTGAAATACTTCATGCTGGGGTTGGGCATTATATTAACGTAAATCTCTTCGATACCCGGAAGTTCAACTGGAGATTTAATTGGCGAGGCATTATTGCCAGCGGTCTCTCCGCTGTTGACATAAGCTGCGACATAAGTATTCACACCGGCAACAGGAGCAAAAAAAACATACTGGATACCCTTGATCAATTGCGTTGTGAATGGCAAATTGGCTCCGTTACAGGTTACTGCGTTTAACTGGCCAGATCCTGTATAGAGTGGTAACATCGCCTTGAGATTATTGGCGCCATTTTGCATGTTTATTGAAAAACTCAGTTGGTTATTTTCCCATTTTATATCACCGAAGGAAGACGCATTCCTTGCATCCAGCCATGTGAGCATTTGACGTGCTGAAATTATGGGAACGTCCCTGGCCTGGGCTGATGCTATGATCGCGTCGGAACCAGCGCTCGATTTAATATCGGTGTGCATATTGGCGCAGAACACTCCATAGTATCCTTCAGGACCTGTTGCTTTATCGAGGATGGCATTGCAAAATGCACTATAATCCATGTTTGTTTCATCTGTTATTTGAGTAGGCATCTGGTATACATCGATAATTGAACCATCTATGTCAGCAAACCTCATTGGAATTCCCGAACCTGTAAACATACCAGGACGGTTTTTCATCCATGCCTCCGGCCAGTAATAATATGTTGCATCCAGCCGTATACCATTCTGCGATTCGATCTTTGGTGTAGAAGACCAATCACTCCAATTGAGGCAATGAGATCTGTTGGTAACAGGTTTTGAAACGCCGGGATAGCTTGCTGCAAACCGCCCAAGTTGCTCCCCAAAATCTTTTTGCAACAACGGGTAAGTGTAGTCAAAGCAGCCGGTGTTAGTATGTAAGGAAATTTCAAAACCCTGCTCTTCAAAAAAAACTGCCTGTTCATTATTGATAGGCCGGTCAGGATAGATATAAGATGTAGCCCTTACCGTTTTCCAATCACTAACATCCTGTGCAGTGTTTGGACCTAATGTCAGGTATTGATAAAAGCGTCCGGTAGTTCCATTATTGGTATGGTTATCTCCTGTCATAACGATAACGGCTTTCAGGTCTCTTGGCAGATACCAGAATCTTGGTAATGGTTTGCGGTGCAGGTTACCTTCAAGAATAATATTCGCTAATAATCGCTGTTGCTCGTCCGCCTGGGGTATAGCGACCTTATTGAAATCGATCCAGTCTGGATAAAATAGATCATCTGAACGTATAGGATTTATCTGCCCATCCCTTTTTTGACCTGCCCATGCCAGGTTGCCCTGGCGTGTATAAACAACGGAACGTGCAAGATCATAAGCAAAGGCAATGGCCTTTCCGCCATTTGAGCCAATGTTACGGGATGTTATCGCGGGACACCTGGTTGCAATTGATGCAGATGAATAAAACATGGCGAGCTCCGAAGCTCCATTGAGGCCGTACAGCTCAGCTTTTCCATGAAACTGGATTGTCCCAGGTACAATACCCACTCCCGGTTCCTGCCTGGTGTTTACCAATAAATATTTATCTGATAGTGTACCCCCGGCTCTTGATATCCCAAATAAAGAATTGAAAAGCTGCGATGGCTTAAATGCGATGAAAGTGCCACCTTTATTCACCCACCCGGTCAACATTCTCACCTGTTCGACCGAAACATTTATTTCACCCAGCAATACCACGTCATATTTCTCGAGCATCGGCGTGGAGATTGCGGAAATATCGCGAACGGCAAACTCGTTCAATCCTTCAGCTCTCAATATTTCACTTAAGTAAATGCTGAACGGGTTAGTAGCCGAGCTGATAATTAATATGGGACCGCCTGGACCTCCTGCAGGAAATTTTGGTACATTATTTTCGCCCGCATTATTCTTCCGTTGTTGAATATCGGAGTAGATAGCCAAAGACGATGAGGCCGTGTTCGCCTCATTACGTGGCCTGCCGACTACAATTATAGCGGGTATCAGCAAAAGCAAAATAAGGACCTGCACCAATAATTCCGGGCGTAAGTTTTTCCTTGTCATCTTTGGATTACCGGGTTTTACGTTTTTAATATCACAGGTATTTCGAGGTTCTTTAAAAGGATATTCGAAAAAAATAAAATCCACCAGGTGTACCGTTGTTACTCACTACACCGGCTCACTGCTTGTGTAAATTTGCTTTCGGAAGGTTTGCGATGAACAAGACAATTGCTTTCTGCAATTGCACGATGGTTTTAATAGTTATAATGGACAAAATTTTACCAGATACACCGGTCTAACACTGGCTTTTTGGAAGGATATTCTTATTTACGGGAACAAGGTTGTGGAGAGATTTCAGGAGGGTATATAATATAACTGGATGACTCTAAGTTCAGCAAAAAACCCATAAATAAATCATTATATATATTTTTTTTTTTAGGATTCTGGTTATTATTAAAAAGAAGAGAGCCCCTTTCGGAGCTCTCGTGTTACTAAACCCGTGAACACAGTTTTTCTAATAAGTTTTTAATTTGCTTTGATCATTCTTATTATTCTTCGTTGCTCTCCCTGTATCACTTCAGCGAAATAAATTCCGCCCCGCCAGTTACTTCCCATTCGCAGGATACCGGTTGCGGCGATTTTTTCGTGTACTTCCACTACCCGTCCTGACATATCGAATACTCTCACTGTTACCGGTGTAGGATCGTTGCTACTTATGACAACATTGAAGTAGTTCGAGCTGGGGTTAGGCAATGCACTTGCATATAGTTTACCCAATACAGGCAATGATTCTTTTACTCTTGCGGCCGGATCCTGTGCATTTTCAGTCTTGGCAACCGTTTCCGTTTGCGGCTGATTTTGCTCCGGTACAGGCGGGTTAGCTGTCCTGGTAGTCAAGGTGCCATATATAGCAACATAGTTATTGATACCAGGAGTGGTGGCAAAGAAAGCATATTGCATGCCCTTGATCACCTGTGATGTAAAGGGAATGGAACTACCATTCTTTGTTATCGAAATCAATTGCCCTGATGCCGAAAACATTGGAAGCATTGCTTTCAGGTTAGTGGAATTGCTGCGGGCTGTTATTGTAAAAATCAGCTGGTTATTATTCCAGCTAATATTACCAAAAGAAGAATTGTTCCTTGCATCCAGCCATGTAAGCATCTGCCTTGCCGATATTACCGGCACCTGTCTTGCCTGCGCCGATGCGATAATAGCATCTGCACCTGCACTTGTAGCGGAATCATTATGCATATTCGTTGTGAATACCCCATAGTATCCTTCAGGCCCAATGGCTTTATCAAGCACCGCGTTACAAAAAGCGGTATAGTTCATATTGGTCTCGTCCGTCATTTGCGTGGGTGCCTGGTAAACATCGATCATTGATCCATCCACATCGGCAAAACGCATCGGCATTCCTGACCCGGTGAACATACCCGGGCGATTCTGCATCCATACCTCGGGCCAGTAATAATAGGTAGCATCCAGGCGTATACCCTTTTGCAATTCTACCTTGGGGTGTGAGGCCCAATCGCTCCATACCAGGCAGTGTGTCCTGTTTGTAACGGGTGTTGAAACGGATGGATAGCTAGAAGCAAATGCAGCCAGTTGTGTAGTAAAATCATTTTGTAAAGAAGCCGGCGTGAAATTCAGGCAACTTGTCGTCGGATGACAGGCCACCTCGAATCCCTGCGCTTCAAAACCCGCGGCAGTAGCATTGGATATGGGCGTACCGGGATACATGTAAGAAGTGCCCCTGATCGCTTTCCAGTCTGCTACATCCTGAACTGTATTCGGTCCAAGTGTTTTGTATTGATTAAAGCGTGCCTGTGTTCCATTATTGCTATGATCGTCTCCAGTCATTACAATCGCGGCTTTCAGATCTCTCGGCAGGTACCAGAATCTCGGCAACGGCTTACGATGAAGATTGCCTTGCAAAATGATATTTGCCAGCAGCCTCTGTTGCTCATCCGCCTGCGGAATAGCTATCTTATTAAAATCTATCCAATCAGGGAAGAACATATCATCGGAACGTATAGGATCAATTTGACCGTCGCGCTTCTGTCCAGCCCAGGCAGGATTACCCTGTCTTGTATAAACTATTGATTTTGCCAGGTCATAAGTGAATGCAATAGCCCGGCCTCCACTTATACCGAGATCTCTTGTTGTCACAGCCGGATAGATCGTGGCGTTGGATGCGTTGGAATATAAAGTGGCTATACTGGTTGCTCCAGCCAACAGGTAAAGGCTTGCCTGGCCATGGTACTGAATGGTCTGTCCAACAATACCGGAACCTGGTCCTGAAGCAGTATTTATCAACATATATTTATCGCTGAGCGATCCCGTCGCAGGTGTTAATCCAAGCAATGGAGCAAGCAATGTACTTGGCCGGAATGCGATCAATGTACCGCCATTAGTAACCCATGTAGTAAACATCAGGACCTGGTCAGCAGTCACCGGCATTTCTCCGAGTACGACAACATCATAACTATCGAGCATTGATGGCGTCACTGTTGAAATATCAGCTGCCGCAAATTCATTCAATCCTTCTGCTCTAAGGATCTCCACAGCATAACGGCTGAATGGATTTGAAGAGCTGCTGATCACCAATATCGGGCCACCTGGTCCTTCAGTCGGTGAAATAAATGGAGGATCGCCTGCCCTGAATGTCCAGCTATAATCATTGGCAAGTGGGTTTCCTGCAAGATCCTTTACACCTGTACTTCCACCTTTCACTTTCGCTGTATACTCGGCATAGTAAACAAGCGGGCTTGTTGGAGTTAACACAGCCGTCA
>Ga0066652_100000189_pt1 | contig 32569 bp, 48 predicted proteins | sample GraSoiAngelo_101_FD_71413 | JGI IMG/M metagenome (GOLD analysis project Ga0066652, IMG submission 71413) | Grasslands soil microbial communities from the Angelo Coastal Reserve, California, USA - 14_0903_02_30cm | ecosystem: Environmental > Terrestrial > Soil > Grasslands | place: USA... | reverse complement strand
CCGTATCACAACTCGTTGGCCGCGCCGCCCGCACCCGTTGCGGGCGTTTCCGCGTTTGGGATGTCTATCGTATTCCGGGCCTCGCGGGCCGCGATCGCCTTTTGCACGCGCTCGGCGAGCGACTGGCGGGCGTCGGTGATCTCGATCGGTGCGCCGCTAAACGGAAGCGTCTCGAGCGTGTGGACGGCGGCAATGTTTTTCATGACCGAAATGAACGCCTCGCCGGTTTCGATGGATACCTTGCCTTTGGACATCTGCGCGAGTACATCGTGCATCGCATCCTGCAAGTCCGCTACGGTGCGCGTCGGGCGCAGGGCTAGCGATGCGGACGCCGCCCGCCAGATGCGGTCGAGCACGTACTGGGCAGCCCGCACGTCGCCCGCCTTGCCCGCCACGATGAGCGCCTCGAGCAGATCGACGGCATTGGACTTGGCAATCCCGTCCAGCTCTCTGTCTAACCGAGCCATACCCCAGATTATAAGGGGGATTGCAGGTTCCCGGCAACTGCCGGCAGGCAACGGTAGCCAGTGGTTGCCGCCGGTTGCCGCCGATTACCGGAACGGTTGTAGACTTGGTGGGATGCCGAAGCCGAGTACGGGGAAAGAAGATTACCTGACGTCCGAGATTGTCGAGAAACGGTTGGGATTGAGCCAGCGCCGGTTGCGGCAGATCGCCGCCGAGGGAAAGCTGAGCCGCCGGGCGATCGTCGATCCGGTAACGAAAAAGCGGGCGGTCGTGTACCGCGCGGCGGATGTGGCCGCGCTCGAGCAGCAACGGGAATGGGCCGAGGAAGGGCTTCCGGCAATTGCGGCAACCACGGCAAGGCCGGTAACGCGGTTATTGCCGGTAGTGCCGGATGCCCGGATTGAGGCATCCCTGCATCAGTGGTTGTCGCTTGCCGAAGCCGCCGCCTATATCGGATTGAAAGAGCGCACGCTCTTGCGCCTGATTCAGGAGGGCCGGTTGAAAGCGATGGACGAGCATACCCGCGGTATCGAGCGTTGGCGGGTTCGGCGGGCGGATCTCGAGGCGCTCGAGGGCGAGACGCAGAGTTAGTTTCTCCGAATGATTCCTACACAAAACGGCGGCTTATCGGTCAAGGGCCGGTGGGCGAAGGGCTACGCGGAAGTGATGCGCGTGCCCGTATTCCCGCTCGGCGACAACACCAAGCTGCCGCGCCCGAAAAGCCACGGCCATCTCGATGCCACGGTAGACCTCGAGCAGATCACCGCCTGGTGGACGAAATACCCGAATGCCAACGTGGCCGCGCGGTGCGTGGTGTTTTTCGTCTACGACGTGGACCCGCGGCACGGCGGCGACGAAAGCCACCGCGGCCTGATTGCCGAGCACGGCGCATTTCCCGATACGTTGCAGCAAACGACCGCCCGCCAGGGGCAGCAGTATTTCTTTCTGCCGCCCGATCAAGTCGAGATCAACAGCATTATCGGGTTGTTTCCCGGCATCGATATCAAGGGCGCGAACGGGTACGTGGTCTTGCCGCCGTCCGAAACGGCGCATGGCAAGTATTGCTGGGACGGGGAAAAGGCGAAGCCGCAAGATCAACCGATCCTGCCGGCGCCGCAATGGCTCCTCGATGCGATCGCCGCCCATGAGGCCAAACGTACCGTCAATGCGACAGAAACCGGGGTAGACGGCGACGACACCGCGGAGCTGGCCCGAATCCTCGCCGCCGCGATGCCGGACGAAGGGCACCGCCATACCGTGTTTCTCGCGCTCGCCGGGTTTCTCGCCCGCCGGCGCTGCCCGTTCGAGGATGCCCGAGCGCTCGCGCGGGCGATGTACACGCTTCTCTGGAAGCGAACCGCGCAACTGGCCGAGGCGGATAAAGAAGTCGCGACCACCTATGCGCGTTTCACGCAAGGCGATAAGGTCACCGGCTATTTCACGCTCAAGGAAAGCGGTTTCTCGAAAGCGGCGTTGCGGGCGCTCAGCGATTGGGCGCAGATCCATCATGACGAGGAAATCACCAACGCGGCCGCGGAGGCCACGCCCGAGCAGCACCTGGCGCTGATCAACGATGAGCGGATGTTGTCGCAGCGGGGTATCGAGTTTACCTACGGGATCGAGCGTATCGGCGAGGGGATTCAGGCGGATGTGTGGATCGGCGGGGAGCAGGGGATTCTCAAGTGGCCGAGCGTGGCGGATCTGCTCAAACTCGACAAAACCCGCGAGGCGGTTGCTACGTGCTTGGGCATAAATCTCATCCCGAGCCGCGAGAGTCAAAGCGATTGGCAGCATGTCGCGCATGCGATCTTGCAGCTCGCGCGAGGCGAGCGGCTGAGCAAGGTCGATGGATTGAAGGTCGAAGTGCAGAACCTCGCGGCTATCGCGTTGCGCCAGTCCTACGAAAAAGCCGTCGAAAAAGACAACCTGTGGTCGGTATGGGAAACGGTCAAGCTCTACACGCCGGTCGATTCGGTGCTTGATTCCCACGGGCACGTCACGATGGTGGATTTTCCGCAATGCGTGTATGTGTACGAGGGCGCATTGCACGCATATGCGCCATGCCTGCACGCGGTACAGAGGCTACGCCGCATCCAGGGGCATCTCACGATGGATGAGATCACCAAGGGCTTGCACTCCGCGGGGTTTATCCATCGGCGTGTGCAGACGTGGGTGGGGGATAAGCCGAAACGGTGCTGGATGTGGATTGCCCCGCTGACAGCGCTGGCTCCGTACTGGGAGCCAGATTACACAAACGAGGCGGTAGACGAGTTGGAAACGCTGGTTTTATGATTTCCGCGTCACCCGCGTCTACCCCGCGTCTACCCGCGTCACCCTCCGCGTCTACCCTCAAAGGCCCGTCTTTATTGGCGCGTCTACCCGCGTCTATACCTCTCGCGCGCGCGTAAATTTCTATGTCGATTACATCTCAGTACTCTTATGTACTAGTGACGCGCGGGTTACGTATGGGTCCGGTAGTTCTGATTACAGAGTTCGCGTTGCGGCGGGAAGTACATTTTCATTTGTTGGTGCTGGTTGCGCTTGCCGTGTATGGCGGCATGGCAGTCTTGACAGAGCGTTTGCAGATCGTCCAAGTACAGAACTTCGACGCCAAAATGCTCATACGTTTTGTGATGGGATTCGAGGCGATGGCGATCGCCGCAGATCTCGCAAAACGGACGAATGAGGCGCAGAAGTTTGACAGTGAGTTTCCATTTCGGTGCCTCGTACCAGAGGAAACCGAGTGTCTTGACTGAGGCTTCAAATTCGGTGCGGTATCGGGTGTCATGGCGCAAGCGGTCAAAGTGCTCGCGGAATGACGCCGGGAACAGTTCGGCAAAACAGTAAAAATACATAATCCCTTCTTCTTCCGGAAAGGATTTTGATATGAGTGATGAGCAAAAACAAGCTGCAAAAGACGCCACGGTGGCATTGCGGCAAATGACGTATGAGGAACGAGGATTTCACGATCAAGCGTTAAAGGAAGTTCTGGATTCATGGGAACAATGGTGGGCAGGGAAGGGAGTCTCCTGTGATGGTGCAATGGCGAGGGTATGGCTTGCCGTGTTGCAGGATCGTGGGTTTATCCCGGAGCACGTAACGCGCTCAGAGCAACGTATGTTGGGGGTTTTGCCGTGTTGGGGTGGGTTTATTCTTGAGTGCAGAAATCCGAAGGGCTTTACTCAGGAGCAGATACGGACAGAAATAGAGTGGGCTGGCGGGAGTCTGTCGCTGCGGCAGATCGGGCGGATTCTCCGTAATGAGGGATCGTTTAAGCGTGCAGCGTTTAACCTTGTGCAGGACGCGATTGACCGCTTAGAGAAAAAGGGAGTGCAGTTCAGCGTGGGTCAAACCGTCCGTATACAGATGGAAGAAGTGCTAGGCGGTTGGAAGGCGACGACGCCGGATTTACGAGTGGAGCCGATCGTCCTAGATACCTATCGAAAGGCAATGGTACAGATGCAAGCTGCCGTGGCCTCGTACCTGACGGATCAGATGAATGTGTAAAAACACCCCCCTCCCTCCGCTTTCCCCCCGAAGGATGACGTGAAACCAAACGAGTAAAACATGTGGAAGGGAGGAATCGCAGTTCTCACGCCGAAAGCGTGTGCCCGATGCGGCGAACCATGCCCCTCGAGTTATTCCGCCTGGCGTCATTGCCAAAAGCCGCGGGCGATCCCGGCGGCGTGCCGCGCCTGCGGACGGGAGCATGCGACGACGCGGGGTGCGATCTATTGCTGCATGCAGGTCGGGCAGCAGCGGGTGAGCGGGTACGCCTGGCGCGAAAGCAACGAAGGGCATTACCGACGCCGGCGGGCCGAGATCCGCGGCGATGCCGGGATGATGGCCGAGATACGGCGGCTTGCCGAATGGCTGCTCGAGTTATGAAGAAACCGGAGCAAAAGCGCCTCGTCCTTAGCGCGGCGCTTATCCTGGCGCTCTTGCGCCACCGCAACCTGGACTTGGTACTGACACCCGATATTGCCCGCGATGCGTGGCCGGCCGATATCCGCGTGGCCCGCGCCGAGTGGGACGGCGGGCACATTGTGGTAACGCTCGAGGCGGAAGCGTGGCCGGTGGCCGGCGATTGGCTGGAATTGCTTTTTAGGCCGCCGGCGTTATGATGCCGGGATGAGCGAAACCACAACTTACATCGATGCGTTGATCGAAATAGATAAGAGGCGTCACGGCGTGGTTGCCGAAAACGACATAGTGATGCGCTTTCCACTGCCTGACGACCCGTTGGAATGGGTACGGACGTTGTTCGGCGCGTTGTTCGCGCATACGGTAACCGTCACCGCGGCCCGCCGCGACCCGAAGGGCGCGCCGAAATACATTGTGGAGACCGATCACGGCGAGGTGTCGTTTGCCGTGTTCCATACCGAGGGCGCACTCAACGTGTATGTGTGCGTGCCCGCCGCTTGGGATGTGCGCGGGCCGTTGGGCGAGATCCTCGTCAACGCGCCGCGCATGGGACTGACGTATCAGGGGCGCAGCGCGAACAAGCGAGAGCATTTGTGGCGCGGCCGGGTGATGGAGAGTGCCTGATGGCGGGGAATGTGCCGATGCTCGGCGCGGACGGGCGGCGCGTGTTTGCCACGTCCTACGAACACGCGGAGAGGTTGGTCAGGGCGCATCTCGCCAAACGGTTGCCGGGGCGGAAAGCATATCTCTTACTGCCACGTAAGCGCCCGCCCGCGCAAGATGCCGCCGGGATGAACGCAAGGTAAGGCGGCGATGCTGACGGCGAAAGAAGATCTTCAGAGCAGGCCGGAAGCGGTGTCCGTCGTCATCGCCGTGGCGTGTGCGAGGTTGGCGCAAAAGGAACGAAACGCAACGCCCACCGATGCCGAGTTCGAGCGGTACACGGCAATGGCGCTTCAAAAGTGGGATGAGCTTGTCGCGAAGCTTGGCGGCAAGCTCAGGGAGCAGGCCATCGCGGAGGAAGCGGTGGAGCGGTTGCGGGCTACAGGCGAATGGGGATCGGTGTTGCGCGGAGATGCGAGTTGACAGGGCTTGTGGCCGGCGATTGGCTGGAATTGCTTTTCAGGCAGGCCGGGTAAATGCGTTACGTTAACAGACCGCGCTACAGCGACCGTCGGGGATGCCCACGGTTCGATTACTACCGAATCACTCGCGAAGAATGGGAGGCGCTGGCCGGTGAAGTGGTTGCGGTCAACGCCGATCGGGCGGAAGTTGCTGAGGCGATGAAGACAGTCATGCTCGGCGTTGGTGCGCACCCGCGCAAAATGACTGGTAAATAGCAAGCGAGAATGTCTGTTATCACCTCTTATCCATGAACACGATTGAACAGTGCGACATCTGCCGGCGAGTAGCCGACATCATCGATTACGGCCCGGCACGGGCGAGCCTCTGCTCAGAGTGTCGTCAGATGTTATCTAGTTCGGTGACGACCGTCGATGAGGTGGCAGGCGCTCAGTGGAAGTATTACTGGATAGTCGAAGACTGGCGACGGTCTAAGGCGAGATTGACATGAAGCAACTTACGCTAGACGAACTACTCGATCTTGCCCACATAGCGATCAGGAGCGCATACCGTTGCCCTCAATTGACGGCAGAAACCGAGGCCGCGGTCGATAAGCTCTGTGAACTTGTGCGTGCAATTAGACAACACGCCGCCCGCGCCGGCAATTAACGAAACTTCCAAACAAAAACGAGGTAAACGCAATGAGAGGCTTAGCGTGTGCGCTCGCGTGCGTGGCGGCAAGCTACGCGCAAACGCCGGTCGATATGATTGGCTACTGGCGATTTGACGACGGTTCGGGAAATATCGCGAGCGACAGTGCAACCGCCGCCAAGCATGTAAAGAACATCGACACCGATCAGTACTACCTGGCTTCGAGCTACGGCCTGTATCCCGGCACGATCACGGGGGCAACCTGGGGCGCGGGCCAGATACACCTGGGCCTGCACTTCAAAGGCGCGGACAAGGTCGTCACGCCGCCGATCCCGATTGCGGGCGCATTCACAATCTCGGCGTGGGTGAATCCGACGCCCGAGGCGGTCAACACGCCTTACGCCTACTTACGGATCGCGGAAACCGCCTACGACGTGGGCCTGTATCTCGGGACGGACATGAGCGGCACCAAGTACAAACTGATGCTCAACTCGGGCGCGGGTTCGGCCGGCGGATGCAATGACGCCTTCGGGTGCGTGAGCGGTGGCAAACCGGTCGCCAACAAGTGGCAGCTCGTCACGGCTACGTATGACGGCGCGTATGCCCGCCTGTACGTCGATGGCGTGCAGGTGGCCTACGACACCGCGCAGGGACGCGCCAACGTCACGATGCCGCTGAGTATCGGCGAGTACGCGTATTATCCCGGCGCCGGCTACGGGTGGCGCGGCGGCATCGACGACGTGCGCCTGTATCCTCGAGCGTTGAGCGCCGGCGAGGTGGCCGCGCTCTACAACCAGGCGGCGGGGGCGCGGCTTGTGCCGGTGCTGATCACCGCCATGAAATGCAAGGAATCGGCGTTTCTGGGCCGGGACACCCGCACCGTGACGTGCGCCATGAAAAGCAATAACGAGGCGTGGAAGGGCACGGTGCAACTAAAGCTTGCCCCCGATCCTATCGCTCTATCCGATCGCGTCAGTGTGGACTCTCGCGTAGAAACAGAGGTGCCCCCGTTCAATTACGCCTGGCCGGTGCTGATGCAGCGGGACGGCGCGTATGCGGTTACCGCGGTGGCGCTGTACGATCGGGCGGGTGTGCCGCCACGCAAGCTGATGGGCGTTGACTTCTACGGGCAGGCCTCGAACGCCGTGTGGGATTCCCACGCCGAGGGCAGGGCCATTCTCGTCGGGCCGCTCGATGCGCCCTGCCCCGCGGCCGAGCCGTGCGAGAGCGGTCTGTATCCGCCGCCGCTCGCCGTCACCGAGATGCGGTGCGAGATTCAAAGCGTCGATAGCGCGACGCAAAGCGTGACGTGCGGGATCGCGGCGAATCAGGCGCGGTACGGCGGCGTGCTGCGAGTGAACAACAACGACGGCACCGTGGACGATCAGCGGGTGACGGTCGATCAACCGACGATCGAGAACACGCTGCAGTACTGGGGCGTGACCGGCGTGGCGACAGGCGGGCAGGCGATCAGCGGTGTCGAGTTTATCGCGGACGCGCCGATTGCGAACTGGACCCCGGAGAAGACGACGCCGTATCCGCCGGCGAAGCAATCGACCAGTGTTCATGGATGGTTGTGCCGTCACTTCGGCTGGTTCTGCCGATGAGTTTTATACCGGCCTAATCCATCAGGCACATTCAACAAAGGAGGAATCCCTACTGGAAGTTGTGGTTACTTGCATGTAGCGCGTAGTAGTATGCGCTAGCGATCCTAAAGCGGGCGATTGTTTAGCGGCGATCGCCCGTGGCGAATCCAGGGAGTATTAACCGAATGGGAACCATCCCGATATCGAAAATCCGTATGGCGGCAAAGCAGCTCGCCTCCGATGCCGAGATCTGCCGGATCTGCGGGATTCCGCCCGAGGCGCTCGAGCCGCACCGCGCCGCGATCGAGGGATGGCGGGCCGAGGCGATGGTAGCGCTCAAATACGACCGGGCGAAAAGCAAGGCGCGGCAAGCGGCGCCGGCGAAGGATAAGGGGGCGCAATGAAGCGACGAAAAGCAGTGCCGCAGTCGCAAGCGCTAACACAGATCGCGGTCATCGAGGGGATGCGGGATCACCAATTGCCATTCTGGTTAATCTGGCGTGAACTGAAAGCAACCACGCCCAAGCGGGAGTGGCCCGCACTCTATCTGAATGGAGAGGGTAAGCCATTGCGTGTTAGAGAGCACCTGTTTGCTGATGAAAAAAACGGATACGACATGGATGAGGCGGGTGCAATCGATTTCGTTCTGTATGCGTATCGCAATCGGAAGCAATACCCTGACGAATGGAAGATGGTGTGGAAAGCCATTCGCCCGTTCATGAGCAGCGCGATCGACGCAATGGGCAAGCAATGAGACTCGTTGAACGCATCGAGCAACGCGCCGTCGGGCAGCTCTCGCCCTACGCGCATAACGCCCGCGTGCATAGTGCGGAGCAGGTCGCGCAGATCGCGGAATCGATCAAAACCTTCGGATTCAACAACCCGATCCTGATCGATGCGGAGGGCGGCATCATTGCCGGCCACGGGCGCTACGCCGCGGCGCTGAAGCTCGGGTTGCCGGAAGTGCCCGTGATCGTGCTCGACCATCTCACCGATCGCGAGCGGCGGGCCTACATCATCGCCGATAACAAGCTCGCGGAGAATGCGACGTGGGATGATGCCGTGCTGGCGGCTGAGTTGGCGGCGTTGAATGAAATGGAGTTTGATCTATCGATCTTAGGGTTTGAGGACGCCGAGATTGACCGGATGCTTAACGGCGAATCGACGCCGGGCGGCGGCACCGGTTCGCTGGCCGAAAGGTTCATCGTGCCGCCGTTTAGCGTGCTCGATGCGCGGCAAGGGTACTGGCAAGAACGTAAGCGGGCCTGGCTCGCCTTGGGCATTGAAAGCGAATTAGGGCGGGGGGGGGGGCACCTGGCGGGAGTCTCAGACCGGCGGCCCGATTGACCGCAAACGGGCATACGATACGCGGTGACGGCACCGGGAGGGCGGTTCGGTAAACCTTTGAAATGAGCAACGCGTTTCACGATGCGGGGGACAAGGCGCGGCAGTTGATGCCGGGGGCGGCGGCTGTAATAGATAAAGCGAATGGCACATCGATATTCGATCCCGTGCTTTGCGAGCTTGCCTATCGCTGGTTTGCGCCGCCCGGCGGTATCGTGATCGATCCCTTTGCCGGCGGATCGGTACGCGGCATTGTAGCCTCTAAGCTCAACCGGCAATATATCGGCATTGAATTACGGGCCGAGCAAATCGCGGCGAACCGCGCCCAAGCCTTACGGATATGCGGCGAACCCATGCCGCAATGGATTGAGGGCGATGCGATCGATATACGGGCGCTAACGGGCGGCATGGCGGCGGATTTTATCTTTTCTTGCCCGCCCTATGCGGATCTCGAGCGGTATAGCGATGATCCGCGGGATCTAAGTACGATGGCGTACCCGGCGTTCCTTGCCGCGTACCGGCGCATTGTTGCCGCTTGCGCCGATTTGCTAAAGCCCGATCGGTTCGCCTGCTTTGTGGTTGGCGATATCCGCGATGCCGCCGGCATGTACCGCAACTTTGTATCGGATACGATCGCCGCGTTTTGCGATTGCGGTTTGATGCTTTATAACGAGGCGATCTTAGTTACCGCGGTTGGATCCTTGCCGATCCGCGTTGCCAAGCAATTTGAATCGGGGCGCAAATTAGGCAAGACGCATCAAAACGTGTTGGTCTTTGTGAAAGGTGATCCGCGAGAGGCAACGCGGGCGATCGGCGCGGTTGAGGCGGGCGATGTGTTGGAAGCGCCGGAAAGCGAGTACCAAAACGAACCGCCCGCCGGGTGAGCGGCGGGCGGCGGGGAAACGGGCGGGGGCGGCCTATAGAGCGTCTACGTTCTCGCAGCCGTACCGCTGGCAGTGTTCGCATGCGCCGCGGTGCTTCTGCTCGAATGCGATGGTTATGTGGTCAAGCGCATCGCTTGGAATCGCCGCGCTCATCGGGTCATTGTGTAGCGCGGCGTAGAATGCGTGTACTTTGGGGCATTCGGGATCAAGCGGAAAAAACCAGTTTGCGCTGCGAGGCGTCATTTGCCTGATTTCTCGATATATTTCTTGAGCCACTTGGCGCACGATTCCGAGCTGCTCTGCTTGCCGCGCCAGGTGCTGCCGCTATCGTACTGGTAGGCGTAGACGACCGCGCCGGTCTTCGCGTTGACGACGCGCATTGAGGCATTTTCGCTCGAGCGCATATCGCCTTTGACGAGGATCTTCGCCCATCCGGCTTTCTGCGTCTCGGCGGCGGTTTCTAGGACGTAATCGGCTTGTTCCTTATCGGTCACGATCGTGACCGGCACGCCTTTATTGAGGATCGCGGCGCTCAGGTACGTTTCAAAGCCGGCGGCGGGCGCGATAAACATCTTCGAGTTGGCAGGCACCGGCTCGAGCGCGGATAGGGAAGCCGCGGCAAGGCACACGGCGAGTACGAGTTTCTTCATGGTGATTCTAAAAGGTTCCTTAAGTTGATTTGTGCGGAGTGTCCGCTATGCGCGGGCGAGGCGCATTTCGTTGCCGTCCGTTCGGCAGCTCGTCAGGCGGTTAGATGGAGTGACCGCATCGCAGCTCGAGGGCCGCGTAATACCGCGCCTCGTCTCGGGCGTCTTCCTGCTCGGGCGTCAGCGGGGCTTCGGCTTCCTCAAGGTGGCAGGTGCCGGCGAGGCACGCTTCGTTATCCGCGAGCGCGTTGCCGCAGTCGTCGCATTCGACGGTTTCGATGGCCCGAATCAGATCCACGGCGTGATCGGCAAGAGACGCTACGGATTGCCCGTGTGCGCCGTTGCGGTATTTGTCGAGGTCAAGGTCTTTGAACATGGCGCGGGCCTGGTCTAACGCTTCTTCGGCGGTGCGTAATTGCTCGAGGGCTTCGTTGTAGCGGTCGGTGGCGGTCATGCTATCTATGATGCTTGCAAGCAAGCATAGGTTACAGGTATAATTCTTGCAGGCAAGCATCGTTAAGTGCTTACCGGCAAGGATAAATTAGAATGAGTATGTATGGCTACAAAACAGAAGAAGAAGAAGCCGTTGACAATACAGGAAATGGCGGCGATGGGGGGACGGGCGCGGGCCGAGAGCTTGACGCAGAAGCGAAAGTCGGAGATCGCGACAAAGGCCGCGAAGACACGGTGGAAGGATCAAAACCCGCCGGATATGTCTACTTCATCGTGACGGCGGATGAGAGATTCGTAAAGATTGGGTATTCAGCGTTTGTTATGAATCGGCTCAAAAGTATTGGGACGATCGGGCCTGGCACTCGGGATCTAAGGCTAATCGGCTATCTCGCGGGTACGATGGCGACCGAGAAGGAATTGCATAAACAGTTCGTGGCGTATAGAGATGTTGGCGAGTGGTTTCATTATGCAGATGAGATTCGTAAGTTTGCTAAGACTTTGTTGCCGCCGCCGGAAATACTGAAGAAGGCCGGTAAGGTAGAGGGATTAACTGTGGTCTCGATGAAGCTGCCAACCGAGTTATTGCGGGAAATCGAGGTATACCGGCATGAGCATCAGTTTGCGAGTAAAGTGGCGGCATTTGAGCATCTCTTGCGCTATGCGGTCAAGGCAAACCCGCCGAAGCCCGAGGATGACAAGCGGTAACACAGGCATTCCTAGGCATACTATATGTCCTAGGAATATGCCGCTTATCGCAAAAGGAAAGATCCAGATCACCGCGCAGATTGCGGAGGAGGTAGCGCGAGCTATCGAGCAATACCGGTTCAACCGCCAATTCGCCTCGAAAAACGCCGCGGTCGAGTTTCTCCTGCGCCATGCGCTTAAGGCAAACCCGCCGAATCCGGGGGATGGGAAGTAGCGATGGGCACGCCAGCCGCAGAGGATCTCTTTGTAATGTCGAATCTCTCGCCGAGGCAGACCGGCTTGCCGTTTGTCGTCTGGATCTCGCCGAAGGCAGGGGCGCGGCATGACGTCCGGGTCAAGATCTCGCCGGGGCCGAGGGCGAAGCTGGGCGACTTCATTACGGTCACGGTGCGTCCCGAGGTTCGCGAGGTCGGCCGTTCGCAGCTTACCGCGGCGCAGCTCGAGCAGATCCGGTGCTGGGTGGAATTGAACCGGGATGTGCTGGTGCAATTCTGGGAGGGCGGCATCGCGTACACCGAAGACGTGTTGGCGCAATTGAAACCCATTTAAGGATTCGGATCGTAGTCTTCAAAGTGGGCGTCCATTTCTCTATCAAAGTGGAGCCGGGCGGACGCCCGCGCCAGGGTTTCTGTGTATTGCTCTTGCATAGCGGTCAGGCAATAACAACCGTGTCCCTCAATCGGAGTCTGTTCGTTTGCTGCTCGGTGGCAGGAGTATCTCGCCGTCCAATAATCTTTGTGCTGTATTGCGAGCATGGCGTAATTCGCCCAGCACTCCTCCGCTGTCTGGCAGTACGCGGCGCGAAAGACTTCCGGCACTGGAGCTATTGCTCCGATCCGCAGCAGCGGGGCCGCGTCGATTGTTGACGCCCACCACACCGCGCCGAGTTCCTGTAGCGACTTGATCGTCTGTCGGAGCCGGGGCGACAGAAACGGCGTGAACGACGGTTTGTGTTGTGGCATGGGCTGTCTCTTTCTGTACGGGTTTTCTGGATTCTACTCGCGCGATCTCTTGCCCGAGCTTGCAGTCAGGGCATGGCGTTATGCCGTCCGCAAGCCGCGCGGCGGGGCTATGGCACGTCGGGCAAGAACGGCTTGATGGCGCGGGCGGCGGATCTTCGCGCACCGGAAGCGTGCATTGGGCATAGTCTTTGGCGAGCCATTTGACCAGCCCGATCGGGTTGTAGGCTTTGCCGGTGAGCCTCTTCCGGCACGCGTGGGTGAATTCGTTCATGCTGACGCCACGGGACGTTATTGCCTGTTCGATGTAATCGATATCCCCACGCGAGGGCAGCTCGCTTTCGGGGAAGCGTGGCCGGAACCATGCGTAGAACTCAGCCCGTGGGGAGCGCTCCGGTTCGGAAGGTTTGCATTCTGAAGAAAAGCTTTTGGGTTTTTCTTTTTCTGATGATGATGATCGCGCCCGCCCGCGCGGGATATAGGTATGTCCATGAAGTAAACCAACGCGGTAGAAGGCGCGGATCGCCGAGCGTAGGCATGATTCGGATACCTCGCAGTAGGCGGCTTGCTCGGCGTAGTCGAGGGGATCTCCGCTGGTGAGGAGAGGCTCAAGAATTAACCAAATGAGCCGATCGGCTACTGTCAGCCCGAGGCCGGATAACGGATGTGTAGTGTTTTTCCTGTGATGAGTGTTGCGCGGATGAGGGAGTTCAGATAGTATAGTCATCGTTAGTCGATCGGCATCGGCAAACACAAAGGGCGTTTGATTGGTTCGTACCCAATCGGCCGTCAGAGAGCGTTTATAAGTGGGCCACCGTTTTAATCAGCGGTGGCCTTTACCATTTCTAGCGATCTATCTTATACCAGCGGCAACGAAAAGTGTACGTTTTGTTTTTGGCCTCACTGTACACATAATGCACACAGTGTATATGGCTCACAAATCGAACCGTACAATCAAGGACACATTGCGTGCATTTGTTAACAAACTCATCGTCAATGTACCGATGCCGGAAGCCCTCGTATCGAAAATCGACCGCTGGCGGTATGCGAATAAAATGCCGAGCCGTTCCGAGGCGATCCGCGTCTTAGTCGAGCGAGGCCTCGAGCAAGGGAAATTACCGCCGCCTGAAACCGCACGCCCGAATAATAAAACTAAGAAGTGACGATTTCCGCACTCGGCGAGTTACACCGCAATATTACGTAGCGAGAAAATGAATCGCGAGTACTTGCGTTTGTAAACGATCTGCAATACCATCGGTACCGAAGTACCCAGTAGTTTGTAATATTGCCGAGCGGGCAGGCCTGTTCTAGATTCTACACACGAGCCTGCGTGTAGAATTTCGCCCGACTACCCCGGCGTAGACATGTGCCGGGTTCAGGCGGTTCCGCCAGTAGTTTGTCTATTCGTTTTACTCTCAACTCCCCATAACTTTTGACCATGCGCCGAAAAGGTGACTTTGTAATCCGGGGTTTTTTTAAATGGCCAACGTACCAATGGTGGACAAGTACGGTAAATGGGTTTTTTATGCATCCCGCGATCACGCGGATAGATTAGTAAAATCGGGCCGCGCCAAACGCGTGCCGGGCGGACAACAATACGTCCTTGTGGAATCGGGTGTGTCCGATCTGCCGATGCGTACGCACATCTGCGGAAACGCTGATCGCGGCGCGATCGGGCGATCGCAGGACTACACGCTGCGCCATAAGGGGCACGTCCATGATTTTAAAGACATTCATCCCGAGGACGCCTACTTCCTGCGCCTGGCGGTGACCGACAATACCGTCGAGCGCAAAGCGCCCGCCGTGGAACACAAGGGCTACGGCCGGTTGGCCTGCGCGGGCGTGGGCGGTGCCGGGTTTAGCTGAATGGTCTACTACGTTCTCCAGGGGCTTGGGGAACTGCTTGAATTGGCCGCGTGAGTTTTCTCAACGAGTTACCGGCCCGCGCCACCGCCGCCGATATCGCCGCCGCGATCGCGGAGTTGTCGCCGGCGGAAGCCCGAAGCGAGGAAGAACGGCTTCGATTCGACTGGCATACCTGGGCGCGGCGGGAGCAAACGTATCCGCCGGGTGACTGGCGGTGCTGGCTGATCCTCGGCGGGCGCGGCAGCGGGAAAACCCGAATGGCCGCGGAAACGGTGCGGGCGTGGGCGCGTGACCCGAATGCGACTATCGCCCTGATCGGGCCTACGGCGAACGATGTACGAAAAGTGATGATCCTTGGCGAATCCGGGTTGTTGGGCATCTCGCCGCCAGGCGAGCGCCCGAGCTATACGCCATCGAACCGGGAGTTGCGGTGGCCGAATGGTGCCCGCGGCTATACCTACAGCGCCGAGGAACCGGAGCGCCTCAGAGGACCGGAAAATTCCAAGTGTTGGCTCGATGAATTGGCCGCGTATCCCGATCCCGGCGCGGTGTGGGATCTGATGATCCCCGGCATGCGCCTCGGGCGCGATCCGCGGTGGGTGGCATCGACGACGCCGAAACCGATTCCGTTTCTTTACGACCTGATGGCGGACGCGTCTACGGTAGTCACGCGGATGCGGACGTGGGACAACGCCGATAACCTGCCGCCGGCATTGCTCGAGCTATTGCGAAAACGCTATTCCGGCACCCGTATCGGGCGGCAGGAATTAGAGGGCGAGTTGCTCGAGGAAGCGGAAGGGGCGCTTTGGACCCGCTCGATGCTCGAGCGCGATCGGGTTGCCGCCGCGCCCGAGCTGGTGCGGATCGTCGTGGCGATCGACCCTGCGGTTACATCCGGCGAGAATGCGGACGAGACGGGCATCGTGGTTGCCGGCCTGGGCGTTGACGGCGACGGGTACGTCTTAGATGACGGCACGTGCCGCCTGCCGCCCGCGCAATGGGCCACACGGGCGATTTCGATGCTCGATAGGTGGAACGGCGACAAGATCATCGGCGAGACGAACAACGGCGGCGAGATGATCGAACAGACGCTCAGAACCGTTCGCCGGGACGTGCCGTATAAAGCCGTCCACGCCTCGCGTGGTAAAACGGCGCGGGCCGAGCCGGTGGCATCGCTTTACGAGCAGGGGCGCGTGCATCATGTCGGATCGCACCGCAAGCTCGAGGACGAAATGACGGCTTGGGTTCCCGGCAAGCTGACGCGCTCGCCAAACCGGGCGGATGCGCTGGTGTGGGCGATCGCCTTTCTGATGCCGGCGAAAGCTGTTCATATGGGGCAGGCGTTCTTGCTATGAGCCGGTCAACCGACACCGCGGTCAGGATCGCTACGGAATACCGCGAGCAAATGATTATCGTCGGCATCCAACGCGGCATGACGCCGCAGGAAGCCAACGAATTCGCAACCCGGTGTGCTTTGGAACAGGTGGTAAAACGCGATGAAATCACTACTCGGCAGCAAGTTAGGCGCAAGCTTCGCAAGTGACGGGGCCGCGCACAGCATCGCGGTAGCGTGGCACGTGTTGCAGGTCTGGAAGATCGAGCAACTGCACCCGTACCGCTCACGGGTGGCGGCGGTGACGGACGAAAGCCTGGCCCGTACGCAATACGCGATCGAGCGCGGGCTTTGGTACTCGCCGCTGTTTGTCGATCCATTCGGTTCGATTCTCGAGGGCACGGTGATTTATCTGGCGGCAAAGCGTTTAGGGATCGAGGAGTTGCCGGTGGTGGTGATCGGGTGCGAGGAGGGTAAACAGGCATGAGAGTGATAGCGTTGCGGGATTTCACGCTGGCGAGCGAGACCCACGCGATGGGCGAGATGTTCGACGTGGACGAGATGCGCGGCGCGGCGTGGAAGATCGCCGGCGTGGTGCGCGAGGCGACGCCCGAGGAAATCGAAGATGCCGATGCCGATGATGGTGACGACAATATCTAGGCGCACATGGGTGTCTTCGACAAAGTAGTCCAGCGCCTGCGCGGCAAAGCCGAGCCGCCGATCATCAACGACGGCGACCGTAACCTGCCATCAATCCGCATCCTGCGCGGCCCGTATCAGGTGCCCGCCCGCGCCTATAGCGGCTCGGGATCGAGCGCGTGGGGTATGGCGTGGGGATCGCTTGATTACCAGACGCAGGCACGCGAGGGCTATTCGCGGAACAGCGATGTGTACGCATGCGTGTCGCTGATCGCCCAAGCCGCTTGCCAGGTGAAGTGGTACGACGGGTCGGCCGGCAGCAAGGGAATCACGCCACTCGAGCGCAAGTTTATGGCGCTGAAGTATTCAGCGGTGGCGCACCAAACGAGTGAACTTCACAATACTCCCGCCAAGCGCGAAGCCTTCATGAAGGCGCAAACGAACCCGCGGGCCTCGATGGAAGCGTTTACGAATGCGGGCGGAAGTGTATTTCTAAACGCCTGGATTTCGTCTTTGTTGATCTCGGGTAACGCCTTTATCGAAATCCAGCGGTCGGATAAGGACAGCACTACCGGGCCGATTGTCCAACTGCACTTATTGAGGACCGATCGGGTGGCACCCAAGCCGCGTACCAGTGGCCCGTACCAGGACGAGACCAACATCGTGGAGAGTTGGGAAGTGTATGCCTATGGCCGCCCGCGCATCGTCCAGACGGCCAATATGGTCCACTCGAAACTCTACAATCCACTCGATGACGTGATGGGGATGGCTCCGCTCGATGCCGCGATGATGAACGTGCTTCTGCACAACGAGGGCACCGACAACATCCGGCGCGTGCTCAATCGCGGCGCGGTCCCGGGGTGGATCGAGCTGGATAAAGACTCGGAGTGGACCGAGAAACAAATCCTGGCACTCAAGGACAAGTTACGGCGAGCACGGTCGGGTGAGGATGAGTTAACGCTCCAATACGCGCAGTGGCATGAGCTGGGAATCAAGCCGAGCGAATCCGCTTACGCCGATGCGCAGGCGATCACCAAACGCGATATCGCGAGCGTCTATCATGTCGATCCGGTCCTGATCGGCGACATGGCGGGCCGCACCTATGCCACCTACCGCGAATCCCGGCGCGGTCTGTACATGGAAGCCGTGATTCCGCCGCTCACGATGTTCCGCGACGATTGGAACCGCACGATCGGGGTGCAGCTCAATTCGGCGATGGACTTCGATAAGGATTCCTTCGATGCGATTACCGCGGCGAGAGAAGAGGCTACGGATCGCGTAGTCAAGCTCTGGCAAATCGGCTTGATCGACCGGACCGAGGCGCGGGCCGATCTGGCGTATGATCCGGTGGCCGGCGATGAGCAGGAGTTCTATGCGCCCGCGAGTTTCATGCCGATGGCGAAACCGGGTGATAACGAAACGCCGCCGCCGCCGGGCGACAACCAATGATGCCCGCCGCCGCCCGCATGCAATCGCCGATCGATGCCAAGCGCGTCGATCCCAAGCGGTATACGCGGTACGTCAATGCGATGGACGCCTTCATGGAAGCAAGCGCCGACCGTTTCGACGCCGGCGCGGTGTCCGTATTGACCGCCGAGCAAAAGCGTGTGACCGCGGCGTATGAGGCCGGCGGATTAGGCGCGGCGTTGTTTGCAACAGAGGCAAGTATGCAGCCATGGACCGAGTATCTAACGCGGGTGTGGGTGATTACCGCGCCCGGCGCCGCCGAGGTGGCCGAGCCGTTCCTGGGGATCGGGAAAGCGCGTGACCCGAGGCGGGAAGCGGTTGCCGCGGCATCAAAGAATCGTATCCGGCAACTCGCGCCGAATAAAGCGTCGGGTATGGTCGCGACATCGCAGGACATGATCAAGACCGCGGTAACCGCGGCCGCGCCGGGCGAAGGCGCTCGAGCGTTGCTGCTCGCGCTCATTAACGCTTACGCCGATAAGAAGACCAAGCGCTCGCGCAAGATCGCCTGGAGCGAAGTCCATGAATCCGCCAACTACGGCACGATGACGGCGGCGAGCGGGCTATACCGGGCGCTCGACAAGGTGTGGGTATCGCTCATGGATGGCCGGCAGCGGGACGCCCACGGCGCGGCGCATGGGCAGCGGAAGCACCTCGATCAGCATTTCATGGTGGCCGGCGACCGCATGAATTTTCCGGGGGATTCGAGCTTGGGCGCGAGTCTCTCGCAAACAGTCAACTGCCGGTGTCAGGTGATTTATCAGTCTCGTAACGATCAAGTGGGGTGAAGGCGCATGGAATATCTATCAGGTGTGGATTTTGCAATCAAGGAACTGGATGCGCTCGGCGAAATCGAGGGCTATGCCAGCACCTTCGGCAAGAAACCCGATCGTCAGGGCGACTGTATCGCCAAGGGCGCGTTTGCGGAGTCATTACTCGAGACCAAGGGCAGGTTTCCTCTACTGATGGGCCATGATACGCACAGGATTATCGGGTTTGCGACTGGGGCCGAGGAAGACAGTCACGGTCTGAAAATACATGGGCAGCTCACGCTCGATGCGGATGAAGGGCGTAATGCCTACGCGATTGCGCGGCATGCTCACAGTCTCAAGCAAAATTTGAAACTTTCAATCGGATATATGGTCCGCGAAAACGGTTCGGCGTGGGATGAGGCGGGCCGAATCCGCACGCTGAAAGCGATTGATTTGATGGAAGTCAGTTTTGTAGCCATTCCGGCCAACCCGCAAGCTATGCTAACCGGGATTAAGCAATGCGCCGAATGGACAAAACGGGATTTGGAGAAGCACCTACGGGATGTGGGCTACTCCGAAGCGGCGGCAAAATGCATCGTTGCCGCCGGGTATGACGCGCTCGGGACTCAACGGGATGTTGACGACGCAGCGAAGACCGGATGGCTCGCGCAAGTCGCGGCTATCGCGTCAGATGCACAACGCACTAATTTCCTAAAGGAGTTCTGAGTTATGGCAGCAGCAGCCGCAATCACGTTGACGGGCAACGATCAAAATACGATTTTGACGGCGCTCACCGAAATGAAAGGCCTGTACTCGCAAATGGAGGGGCAGGTCAAGTTACTGGGCAAGGCCGATAGCGAGACGCTCGAGAAACTGCAAAAGGTCACCGATGAGGTAGTCTCGATCCAGACCAAATACGGCGCGGAGTCCCAGAAGAAGATCGAGACGCTCGAAACGAAGCTCGCCGATCTGAGCCGAAACTATCTCGAGCCGGCAAAAGGGTTCGGGGATCGGGTCTGCGAGGAAAAGGATTTCATCGCCTACTTGCAGAGCGGCGCCAAGAATGGCTTCCACATGACGCTGAAGGCGGGCACGGCTCTGCGCCGCAGCCTGTTCGCGAAAAATATCACCGGCCTGTCCGCGCTGATGCCGCAAGCGTTACCCGCAATCAGCGTGGGGCCACGCCTGCCGCTCGGCGTGCGGGTATTGTTCCCGCAAGGCTCGACCACCGCGGGCGCGGTGCAATACTTGCGGGAAACCACATTTACGAATCTGGCCGCGCCGGTGGCGGAAGGGGCCGCGAAACCGAAGTCTGACAAGACATTCGCGCCGCAGACCGCGCCCGTGGAAGTGATCGCGCATTATTTCAAAGTGTCGCGGCAGGCGTGGGAGGACGTGCCGGGCCTGAGCGCTGTTATCGAAAACAACGGCATCTATGGCGTGGCAAGCGCCGAGGACGATCAGCTCCTGAACGGTACCGGCGTTTCGCCGCAACTGACCGGCATCCTGAAGAATGCGGCGACCGCGCCCGCGGCGGCGGTGGGCGACACGATCGCGGACGCGATCGGAATGGCGGTATTCGATCTGGCGGCCAAGGGATTCGTACCCGATGGCGCAGTGATCAATCCGGTGGATTACGGCACGCTCGCGTTGACAAAGAACATCCAGGGTAACTACTCGTTTGCGAACCCCATCGACTATAACGGCATCTCGCGCATGTGGGGTGTACGCATGGTCATGTCGTCGAAGATCGCCGCCGGCACGGGACTTGTCGGGGCATTTCAGGGCAACTCGCTCATCCTCGATCGCGAGGAAGTCAACGTGCAGGTTGCCGCCCAGAACGAAGACGACTTCATCCACAATCTCCTGACGGTACTCATCGAAGAGAGGCTTGTCCTGCTGACCTTCAATGCGGCCGCATTCGAGAAGATCACCGCGCCCGCACCGGCGGGGGGCGGTGCCCGAGCGAATGAAGGCGAATCAAAGCGTCGGTAAGGTGTATGTGAATTGAAGGGTTCGACAGAAGTGGGCGGCGGCAGGTGCCGCCGCCCGATTTGTTATGCCGAAAAAGAAAAAGCCGGTCATTACGCCGCAAAACAAAGCGGTGATGGAAGCGCCCGAGAACAAAGCCGAAGCGGAAGCGCTCAAAGCCGCCGCCATGCCGTGGGACGGGGATGACGCCGATGAGGACGATACGCCATCATGCGATGCGCCGGAATCAAAGTAAAGACACCGCCCGAGGGCTTGCCGGTAACGCAGGGCGAGTTTGTCGAGCACGCCCGCATTAACGGCATTACCGTACAGGTGCAACCGGCGTTGCTCGACCGCCAGTTATCGGCGGCAACCTGGCGGGCCGAGGTCTTCATGCGCCGCTCGATCCTGACGCAGACGCTCGAGGGCACGTTCACATCGGACGGCAGCGATTGCGCCTGCGCCTTGCAACTGACGTTGCCGCGGGGCGACGTGCAATCGGTGACATCGGTAACCGACGGGCAGGGCACCGCGATTACGGGCTATACGCTCGCGGGCAACGTGATCACACTGGCAAGCCCGGCGTATTATTCGCCGGTCACGGTGGTGTGGGTATCGGGCTACGGCGATGACGCTGCCGCGGTGCCGGATACGGTGCGCGAAGGGATTCTCGAGTATGCCACCACGCTGTACGAGGATCGCGTAGGCGCTCGCGAGGCGAAATACGCGGCGGGTGCTCATGGTGTGCCCGTGGGCGTGCATGATCTCTGGCGCAGCGAGCAGATCGAAGTATGACGGCATCGGACCTGCGCGAGTGGGTATGCGTGTTCCTGCCCGATGTGGCCGCCGATGGGCAAGGCGGGGCGCAGGAAATCATCCCGGCAGGCCTGGCCTATGACCGCCCCGCGGCGGTGCGCGAGATCTCGGGGGCCGAGGTATTCGCGGGCGATCAGACCGCGCAACGGGTGCGGTACGAAATCGTGATCCGGTTCGACACCGGCATCACCAGCCGGCACCGTGTCTGGTGGCGCGGCATGTATCTCGATATCGATAACTGCGAAAACGCCGATATGACGGATAGGTTTTTAAAGCTCCGATGCGCGCAGATGGAAGGCGGCACGCAATGAGCGAAATCACGATCGATGAGCGCCTGATATTGCCGCGCAAGGTCGAGTGGAGTGTACCGGACGCGCAAGGCTACGGCTACGACCTGCAACTCGAGTGCGGGCATCAGATCTGGATGGCGGTGGTGCCGGGTGCCATCGAATATTGCAGCCCGTGCCTCGAGCAACTGATCAAACAAGTGCGGGCGATCCAGGCGCATCAGGAACCGCGCGGGAGTTAAGCGATGGCGATCTTCTCGGCGACAATCGAAGGCGGTCTGGCGTTGCGGCGCAACGTGCATGCGTTGAGCCTGATGTTTCCCGAGGTGCTGCGGGCCGCAAACGAAATCACCGCCGCCGATGTGGTGGCCGAGGCGCAACGCAACGTCAGGGAAAACGATTCGATCGCGAGCGGCGATCTGTACAACTCGATCCAAAGCGAGGTGAGTCCTGACGGGTTGTCGGTGGCGGTAGGCAGCACGTCGGAATACGCGCCGCACGTCGAGTTCGGGACGCGCCCGCATTTTCCGCCGCTCGAGGCAATTCGCGCCTGGTGCCGGCTAAAAGGGATTCCCGATGCCGCGGCGTACCCGATCTGTTTGAAGATCGCGGAAAAGGGCACACCCGAACAGGCATTCCTGTATCCGGCAAGCGTGACCGCCCGCCGGCGGCACATGGACCGGGTGCGGACGATGTTGACCGCGGCGATCCGCGGCATCGGCTCGGGCGGCAAGGGGTGAACAAGGGATGCCGCCGCGGGACAAGTTTCAAACGCTCGATGATTGTGCGCCGATCGCGCCGCCGCTAGAGCCGCCGCCTCGAATCATGCCCATCCCGATAACGGAAGGAAGGAAGCCGATGACGATCACGTTTTCACTTGTCCTGGTAATCCTCGCCGCGTTGTGCTTTGTACTCTCGGCATTCAACGCGAGCGTATCGCCGCGTATCAACCTTACGGCGCTCGGCCTGTTCTTTTGGGTGCTCTCGATCGTGTTGCGTCCCCTGCCCTGATGTTGCCGCTAGCGCCGATTCAAGCCGCTATCTGGGACGCCTTGCGCCCGGCGCTTGCGCCCGTGCCCGTACTGGACCTGGCGGGGCTGAATCAGACGTACCCGTATCTCACCATCGGCGAGATGATCGGCACGCAGCTCGACACGCTTGGCGAGGAAGCGGTAGACGTCGAAATCACCGTGCATATCTGGTCCCGCCAACGCGGCATGCAGGAGATGCAGCAGCTCATGGAAACCGCGAAGAATACCTTGCACCGGGCGCGGTTGCCGGTCACGGGCTTTCAGTGGGTCACGACGATTTGGAATTACGCGCAGACGATGCGCGATGCCGATGGTGTCACCCGTCACGGCATCCTTCGGTTTCGGGTGATGACGTTTCAATCCAACTAAAAGGAAGATAAAAGCATGAAATTCACCGGGAAATCGGCTGAGATTTTAGTAGACACCGGAACCGCTACGCCCACTTGGACAGCGGTGGCGCAGGTACAGGAAATCGGCGAGATCAGCGTCACTGCTGAGGAAGTCGATGTTACGACGCTCGATGCGGGCGGCTACCGCGATTACATTCAGGGGTTCAAGGATCCCGGCGAATGCCAGTTGACGGTGATCTGGGACCCCGAGCTGGCGACCCACGGTGATACCGCCGATGGGTTGATCGGGTTATTCGAGGGCGGGGAAACTCGCGATTGGGCCGTCAAGTGGAACAGCTCGGCGGTGGGCGGCTCGGAGTACGGACTGTTCAGTGGGTTTATCCGCGATATGAGTTACGGGGCATTGAATGCGGACGATCCGCAAACGGTTGCGCCTACTATCCGCCTGACTAGCGCGATCGCGCTTGTGGATACATTGCCGATCACGCTCGAGCAAAAGGCGCAGGTCAGGAAAGCAGCGGCGGAAGTGCGCGAGAAACGGCGTCTGGCCCGTGTGGCCGCGCAGCCGCAACCCGCCGCCGTCACCGCTCAAGTGAAAACCCTATGATCGAGCGCGATTCGGTTTTGCAATCCTCCTATCCGATCACGCTCGACGGGCGCGAATACACGTTGCGGTATCGCGCCTTCGCCTACATCACGTATCTCGAGCAAACCGGCGGCGATCTGCTGCGCGAGTTCGAGGAGATCGGCAAGGCGATGCGCGAGGGCAACGGCAACAGCGGGAAATTCTTTCAGTACATCTGTAACGCGCTGTGGGTGGGGATGCTCGAGGCGCACCCGGACGTGAAGCGCGACGATATCCCGCACATGTTCGGGTTTACCGAATTGCAATCGGTGCTCGAGACGGTATCGGTTGCGCTCACCGGCAACCTGCCGGCGCCGCGCCCTACGCCGCCGATCGTGGCAACCGAACTGCCGCGCCACGATGGGGGCACGACGAATGGCAACGGCTCTATATCCGCCTCAGAATTGAATGCGGTATTGACGCCCGAGAATTCCTCCGACTTAGCCTTCGCGATATCGCCGATCTGATTGATTTCCGTTCCGCGCAGGAAGCCCGCACCGACTGGTACACGGCGCGGGTTGTGGCGATGGTGGCGGCGGTCAACTCCAAGCACCACCGATTCGAGCCGCGCAAATATATGATGCAAGCGAATCTTCGGCAGCAGGCGCAGCGCGAAGAGAAGCCGCCCATGACCGGCGATCAGGTATTCGCCGCGTTCGAGCGCATGGGCGTGCCGATGATTTCCCTTCAATAACAGGATTTCCCCTACATCTCTATGTCATCTATGGGCGGCAGTGGCGTGTCGTTGGGCACGCTATGGATCGAGATCTCGGCGCGTGTCGATGAAGCGGTCAAGGTAATAGAGGACTTCGGCAACTCGATCGATAGCATCATCGACGAGCAGAAGAAAAAGTGGGAGGGTTTTGCAAGCGTTGGCGAAAGCTTCTTAAAACTCGGCGGCGCGTTGACGGCGGGCCTGACCGTGCCGCTCGCCGGCGTTGGTACGGCGGCGGTGGGCGCGGCGGAACAAATCAATACCGCCAAGGTAGCGTTTACCACCATGCTCGGCAGCGGCGAGGCGGCGACCGCGATGCTAAAGGATCTGCAAACCTTTGCCGCCACCACGCCATTTGAGTTTCCCGATCTGGTGGGCGCCGCGCAACGTATGAAGGCGCTCGGGTTTGAAACCGACTCGATTATCCCCACGCTACGCACGATCGGCGATACGGTTGCGGCATCCGGCAAGATGTCGAAAGACTCGATCGATACCGTCATTTCCTCATTCGGCAAGATGCAGAATTCGGGCAAGGTCACCACCGAAGCCATGAATATGCTCACCGACAAAGGCGTCAATGCGTGGCAAATGCTCGCGGATGCTTCGGGGCGGTCGGTGGCCGATGTGCAGAAAGCGGTGGAGCAGGGCTTGGTGCCCGCCGCCGAAGCCGTGCCCGCGATCCTTGCCGGCATGAATGACAAGTTCGGCGGCTCGATGGATGCCATGTCGAAGACGCTCACCGGCCAATGGTCTAACTTCAAAGATCAGATCACGCAGGCGTTGATCCCGATCGGCAACGCATTGATTCCCGCCCTGCAAAACCTATTGCCCATCCTGACAAGCGTGTTGTCCAAGGTAGCCGAGGGGGCGACGTGGTTTTCGCAGTTGCCCGATCCCGTTAAGAATGCCGCGCTGGCGGTGGCCGCGCTGGCGGCGGCGGCGGGTCCGTTACTCGTTGGCTTCGGCGGCATGATGACGGCGATCGGCACGCTGATGCCGCTGCTCGAGGGGTTGGCGGCGTTCTTCGGCACGTCGGTGCTGGCGCTCGGACCGTGGGCGCTCGCGATCGCGGGCGTGACGGCGGCGCTCGTGGCGCTCGGGACTTGGGTTTACCAGAACTGGGAGCCGATCGTTGCCGCATTGGCGAAAGCGTGGGAAGGGGTGCAGGAAGCGTGGGGCGCGGTCTGGACGCCGATTCAAACGTGGTTGACCGGCGTATGGGATGCGATAGCGGGCGCGGCATCGGCTGTATGGACGCCGATCGCGAATTTCTTCCTCAAGATCTGGGATGCGGTTGCGCCGTATTTCACGGGTGTCTGGACCGGGATCAAGAGCGTGCTCGAGGGCATCTGGACGGCGATCGTCAACACGGCGACGGCGGTCTGGACAAAGATCACCAGCGTGTTCGACGGCTTTATTGAAGCGGCGAAAAAGATACCGGGCGTCAGTAAGTTTCTGCAAATGGACGACGCCTTCGCCGGCGCGAAGAAACTCACCGAGCAGACCGCGAAGCTGACGACGGAAGTCAAGTCGGCCAAAACAGAGCTGCCGAAACTCGATATCGCGGCGGGCAAGACGGGCAAGGCGGCGAAGAAAGCCGCTGACGACGGTATCAAGCCGCTGCACTTTTCGATCAATGCGCTAGAGCAAAAGATCAAAGACGAACAAGCCGCATTGCTCGCCGGGCACCGGGATTTCGTCAAATGGTCCGATGCCCATAAGGATGCCGCGAGTCAGATCCCGCAACTCACCGCCGTATCGGATGATCTGAACGCATCGATTACCCGCATCATCGGCAGCATGAAGCAAGTGCCGCCCGCGTTCCTGAATGCGGAAACGCAGGCGAAAGCCTCGATGGATGCGGCGGTAAAAAAGGTTCAGGATCTGGACAACGCCTATAAGACGCTGGGCGTGACGAGTTCCGCCACGCTGGCGCAACACGCGAGCGATGTAAACGCCGCCTATGACAAGATCTCGAGCGATGCCAACGCGAGCATTACCGACATTCAACGCGCGTGGGTGGCAATGGAGGAAGCAAATATTGCCGCCTCGCGGGCGGCGGGGGACACGATCACCGCCGAGCGATTGAAGGGCCTGGCGGATATGAAATCGGCGCTCGATACCGAGCTGCCGAAGCAAGTAGGCGTGTGGCAAAACTTCGGCAATTCCGTATCGACTGTCATCACCAACTTTGCGCAGGATATCGCCAAGTCATTATTTGACGGCGATATGTCCTGGGGCGAGAAATGCAAGACCATGTTGAAATCGCTGGGGCAAGCGGTGTTGTCGAGCTTCATCGAGCCGGCAACGGCGGCGATCGGCAAGTTTGTCAGCGAGACGATTTCGAGTTTGTTGAGCGGCGATGGACTGGGCGGCGTGCTCGATTCGATTAAAGGCATCGGCTCGGCGATGAGCGGTTTATTCGGCGCGGGCGCGAAAGCCGCCGGCGGCGCGGCAAGCGCCGCGGGCGGGGTTGCGAGCGGCGCGGGTAGTGCTGCTAGCGGCGCCGCGGGCGCGGCGGGGCAAGCGGTCGGTATGGGGCTGTCTGCGGTCACCGGCATGGTCACCGGCATCGTGAGCGCGGTAACCGGCGTAATCGGCGTGTTCCAATCCGCGCATCAGGAAACAAGCCTGAATGCAATCGAGCACAACACCCGCTATTCGATGATGTATCTCGGCGAGCGTTCGGATGGCGGCATCCTGGGCGTGCTATTCCGCGTGCAGGAAAACACGCAGTACGTGCAGGGGCAGCTCGATACGATCATCGGGTGGCTCGGCCCGATCGGCGATTTCTGTACCCGCCTCGAGCCGGTGGTGGGGGCGAGCCGGGAGATCCTCTCGAATATTCTCAATTGGGACCGCGAGGCGATCAACTACCAGCGCACGCAGCTCGATACCGTCATTCAGGCGATCAACGCCACCAATGCAGGGTTGGAGCGGCTTGCGATGGGGCAAGAGCGGCAGATCCAGATCACCACCACGGGCAGCGATCCCACGATCGTGGCGGCCAAGATCGCCGCAAGCTTGCGGGCGCAAGGGGCGACGGCCTGATGCGTATCCGGCTCGGCGTTGACGGGCACGATGCCTCGAATGCGTGCCTGATCGAATCGCTCACGATTCAACAGGATTCCCGCGAGGCGATCTCGACCGTCGAGTTTACGATTTTCCAGACCTACGGGATCGCCCGCTACGACGTAGCGCGGTATAACCAGGCCGCGTTTATCTATGAGTGGACGGTCGAGCCGTGGTCGGAAATCGTGTTGTGGGACGACGACACCAATAAGCTCCTGTTCGCCGGGTTTGTGATGACCGTTGAGCACTCGCTCGACGGGCCGCACCTACGGCGCAATGTGTCGGCATCCGATTGGGGCATCCTGCTCGAGCGGGCGATCGTGAGCCATGAGTGGCCGGATGGCACGCTCGATTCGACCGTTGTGGCCGATGTGTTGGCGGTGGTGCCCGAGATTACGCCGGGCACGATCGTGACGCAAGTCACCAATATGGGGGCGCTCGAGGCCAAGGACGCGCGGGTGCGCGATGTGCTCGATCAGGTGTGCGAGCTATCGGGCGGTGAGTGGCATGTATCGTACGACGGCAAGCTCAATTACTACCGCATCGGTTCGATCGTGCCGCCTTTCGATTTGTCCGATCAGCCGGACTGGGTCAATAGCGTCGGCTTCGAGCTCGACACCTACCGGCAGGAGTTTGCGGAAGCCGCAAACCGTGTGCTGGTGCTCGGGGCGCTCGAGGGATCGGGCAGCGAGATCAACTATCTCGCGCAGGATATCGCCTCGCAGCAGCAATTCGGCGTGCTCTCGATCACGCTCGTCGATCGCAACCTCACCGATGCCACCACCGCGCAACTCTGGGCGCAAACCGAAGTAGCGCGGCGGGCCTGGCCGAGTGCCACCGTCAACGCAACGGTGTATGTCGAAGGCTTGGGGCGCGGGCAAACCGTCACGATCGAGGCGAACCGCTACGGTGTGATCGGCGATTTCGTGTTGCGCTCGCTCACCGTGGTCCTGATTGCGCCCGATGGCGCGGGCGGGCACGTCCTTAAATATTCCGGCAGTTTCGGGATGCGTGAGCCGGATCTGACGTATGCCATCCGGCGGATGCAGCGGCGGGCCACCGAGCGTACGCAATCGCCCGCGGCCACGATCCCGCCCGGCTCGATTAGCGCGGATGATCTGGTATCCGGCATCGCGCCGGTCTACATCGTTTCCGGCAAGCCTACGGACTGGACGAAGTATCCGCAAGACGCGGTGTTTTTGAACACGTCGGATGACAAGCTCTATCGCCGCATTCCCGGCAACAACTGGACCGCGGTGGTCAATACGTCCGAAATCGAAGGGCAGATCCAGACCACGCAGCTCGCGCCGGGATCGGTGACGAGTACGGTCCTGGCCGATGGCGCGGTGATCACGGCCAAGATCCCGGGCGGTGCGATTACCGCGCCGCAGCTCGGGCCGGGCGCGATCACGATTCCCGCCATCGCGCCGGGTGCGGTTACGGCGGTGGCGATTGCCGGCGGCTCGGTGACGGCGAATGCAATCGCGGCCAATGCCGTAACCGCGCAGGCAATCGCGGCCAATGCGGTAACCGCGAACGCCATCGCGGCCAATGCCATTACGGCTACGGCCATTTCCGCAGGCGCGATCACGGCTACGCAACTCGCGGCGGGCGCGGTGACGGCGAACGCCATCGCGGCGAACGCGATCTATAGCGAGGCGATCCAATCGAATGCGATCACGGCGATCAAGCTTGCCGCCAATTCGGTGGTGGCCGGCAAGATCGCGGCGCTTGCCGTGGTGTCGGGCACGATCGCGGCGGATGCGGTGACGGCGGGCACGATCGCGGCGGGCGCGGTACGGGCCGGGGCGCTTGCCGCCGATAGCGTAACGGCGGGCACCGTGGCGGCGGGCGCGATCCGGGCGCAGGATGCGGCGTTTGCCGTTGCGGCGATTCAGGACGCCGATATTCAGAACCTCAATGGCACGAAGATCACGGCGCAGACGATTGATTCGACCAAGCTCAGTGCGGTTGAGATAGCGGTCGGATACGGTAGCAACAAGCCGGGCCGGTTCGGTGTGTACTCGCCTTCGGGCCTGGTCGGCCTGATCGGCGACCTGGGCGCCGCGGGTTTGCCGGGCAATACGTACTTCGGGATCTGGGCGAAGCTCGGATCGTTCGGCGGCACGGGTTACAGCGATGCGCCGATCTATACCGATAACAGCGGCAATCTCTTTATCCGTAACGCGCAATTCAAGTTGACGCAAGTTGTTGGCGGCCGGTCGCAATCCGTTGAGATCCTGCCGAATACATTCGATACCACGTATTCCTCGCTCGGGGTAAAAGTGGTCGACGGCACCAACTATACATGGCTGGTGGGGCGCGGCTCGGCAACCTATAACAACTCGGGGCAAGTGCTCGCCGCCTGTGTGATGGACCCTGGCGATACCAATGCAGGCCAGGTCTATTGTCAGAAACCGGGCACCACATCCGCGTACTGCATGATGGACGGGAAAACCGGAAGAATCCGGGCGGACGGCGGGTTTCAGGTCGGCGGCAATACGGGAGCGAACACGGCAATTCAGGTGACTGCAACAAGCGGTCAAAAGGTCACGCTCACCTGGATGGGCGGGATTCTTACAAGTGCGGTCATTAACCCGTAGCGCTAAAGCGAAGAGGGGGCAACAAAGTATGAAAATTGAACACAAGTTATCGCCCGCGGTGGCCGAGCATGTGCGGAAAAGCCGCGAGCAGATAGAGCAGCTCGAGCAGCAATACCTGATGGCGGTGGGGCAATCCCGCGAAGTGCAGATCGAACTGGCGGCGCGCAGGCGCGAGTTGTCGGCCTCGCTTGCGGCGGTGGTGTATCTCGAGCGGTTGCCCGCGCCGGTAGCGCCCTACATGCTCAACAGCGACGGCACGGCCTTAGTTGGCGAGGTGGCCGATCCGCCGGCACTCCCGGATGCGCCGGTTGCGGGCGAGCCGATTCCCGGTACGCACATGATTAACGGAAGCGGGGCGGCGCGGCATGGCGAATGATGAGATTGTGCGCGTGAACGGGCGTCCGGTGCCGTTCCGCCTGCGTGCCGCGCCGGTGGCCGTACCCACGGGATATCCGCCGGATGTCAACCCGAATGAGATCATCACCGCCTCGCATATCAACGCGATCCGCACATCGGTATATGCGTGGCCGGGCGATGTGGACGGGCAGAGTCACAATCTCAGCAATGTCCATCTGATCAACGCCACGGGTGTGATGGTCGATCCCACCACCACGGCGGGCGATCTGATCGTGCGGGATGCCACCGCGCCAGCGCGGTTGCCGGCGGGCACGAACGGCCAGGTGCTTATAGTCGACACCGCGCTGCCGGCGAAGTTGAAATGGGGCACGCCGCCGCCCGCGGTGCCGAGTGTCTTCGGGCGCTCGGGCGCAATTGTGGCGCAGGTGGGCGATTATACGGTGGGGCAGGTGACCGGCGCGGCAGCGGATGTGACCACCGCAAAAGGGGATCTGATTGTCCGCGGGGCCGCGGTGCTCGGGCGCCTGGCGGCAGGCACGGACGGGCAGGTGCTCACCGCCGATGCAACGCGGGCCGAGGGATTGCGGTGGAGCGCCGCCGGCGTGCCGAGCGTATTCGGGCGTTCGGGCGCAATCGTGGCGCAGACCGGCGATTACACGGCGGCGCAAGTAACGGGCGCGGTGAATCAATCGGTCCTGTACGATGACCCGGCCTGGCTGCGGACGCTCGCCTGGTCGAAACTGACGAGCGCGCCATCGACGTTTCCGCCCACGGCGCATACGCATCCCGCGGCGGATATCATCAGCGGGCGGTTCGATACGGCGCGATTGGGCGCGGGCATTGCGGACGCAACGGTGTATCTGCGCGGCGATGGGGCATGGGCACCGGTAGTTGGTTCGGGCGGCGGCGGCAGCGTGACCAGCGTATTCGGGCGTGCCGGCGTGGTGATCGCGCAAACCGGCGACTATTCAGCGGCGATGGTATCGGGCGCGGTGGTTGATCCGACGATTGCACTCGGGGATCTGATGGTGCGCGGCGGCAGTGCGGTGATCCGGTTGCCGGCGGGTGCGAACGGACAGTTGTTGCAATCCGATTCGACAGCGCCCGGCGGGCTAAAGTGGCTGACGCCGGGCGGCGGGTTCGCGATCCCTAACGGATTGACGAACGGCGATACTTTGCAATGGCTATCCGGCGCGTGGGCGGTGTTGCCGGTGGGCACGGTGGGGCAGGTGCTCACGGTCGATACCGGCGGCGTTGGCCTCAAGTGGGGCGAGGACGTGACGGGCGGCGGGCAAACGCCGTGGCTTCAGGATATCGACGGCGGCAACCACGCGTTGACAAATGTACAGACGATTGTGAGTAACGGGGCGATCCGTTCCACGTCCGGCGGGTTTGTGTTTCCCGATGGCAGCACGATGGCAACCGCGCTGCGGCAAACGCCGTGGACGCAGCCCATCGACGCGGCGAGTTTCGATCTCTCGAATGTGCGGCGCATGGGGATTGGCCGCGCTGCCGATACCGCGATCCCGATCGTGATTCAAAGCGCGAATGCGGGCGGCGGCGGCATCCGGCATACCGACACGAGCACAACCGGCGCGGCGGGGTTCGTCGCGACGAATAGCAGTGGCTCGAGCGGCGGTTTCCTAATGCCCGGTTCGGCGTATACCACCACGGCGTGGCAAAGTGCGGGCGTGATGTATACGTCGGCGGCAAATGACGTGGTGGTCGCCCCAAATCAGACGGAGCGGATGCGGATCTTTGCCGCTACGGGTGCCGCGAGGTTTGCGGCGGGTGTGCAGATTACCAGCGGGCAAAGCTACGCGGCGAATCTCTATTACGACGGCTCGAACTGGCGGTATATCGCAAACGGCTCGGGCTTTGCGCTGAACGCCATCTCGGGCGAGAGTGATCTTTTTACAGCCACGTCCGGCACCGCGGGCGCAGTCGCATCGCTGGTGAAACGCACGGTGTGGAAGGATGACGGCTCTATGGCGGTAACGGGGCC
>Ga0066652_100000185_pt1 | contig 33797 bp, 20 predicted proteins | sample GraSoiAngelo_101_FD_71413 | JGI IMG/M metagenome (GOLD analysis project Ga0066652, IMG submission 71413) | Grasslands soil microbial communities from the Angelo Coastal Reserve, California, USA - 14_0903_02_30cm | ecosystem: Environmental > Terrestrial > Soil > Grasslands | place: USA... | reverse complement strand
GTCGCCATCAGCCAACATCCTGTTTTCTTTCTTCGCTTTTAATTTGGCCGCCTGAGTGCGCTGAACACAGAACGTACATTTTTCCATCACCCCTCTTGATCTTACCGTTACATCCGGGTTCAACACCATGCGGGTGAGGTCCTCGTTCATTTGATGAACGACAGGATCCAGTTTACCTACTATCCATTGATCCTGGTTATTCGGGAAACTGTCTGCACCCGTATAATCACCCCAGTTGAAACGACGAACTTTGTATGGGCAGTTATTGGCGCAATATCTTGTACCGATACAACGGTTATAAGCCATCTGGTTAATGCCTTCGGTGCTGTGGTTAGTGGCTGATACCGGGCAAACATTCTCACAAGGAGCATTGTCGCAATGTTGACACAGCATAGGCTGGAACACTACTCCTTTCAGATCATCGACATTATTCGGATCCGAAACAAAATAACGGTCAATGCGCAACCAGTGCATATCGTGATAACGCAACACTTCTCTTTTCCCTACTACCGGCACGTTATTTTCTGCATGACAGGCGACAACACAGGCACCGCATCCATAGCAGGCATTCATGTCGATCGTCATACCCCATTTTGCACCGGGCTGGGCATGGTCAGGATAGATTGTTGCTTCCCTTCTGAAATCACCGGTGGTCTTGGCAAAATCATCATCCATCTCCTTTCGATATTCGGGGATGAGATTGGGATTCTTTTTGAATGTCGCCAATGTAGTTTCTCTAACTACTTCCACGCGGCCATCGTAAGTATTCTGTATCTGCATCTGCGCAATTTTTACCTTGCGCTTTTCATCTGTCAGTTTTACCTCGTTGCTATAGTTTACAGTTGTCCCGTTGAAGGAGGCCAGCGGATAAACGTTTACACCAACTCCCGTCGCTGTCTTACCGAGTTTATCACTTCTGCCGTATCCAACAGCCACCGCGATGGTATTGGAGTTCATACCGGGTATCACCAATACTGGCAGAACAACTTCTTTGTTGCCGACAGTTATTTTGATAACAGGTTTCTGCGGGTAATATTTATAATCTCTCGCCTGGGCTCCAACTTCGCTCTCATGATTATAATAAAGATCAAGATCGAGCAATTCTTTTGCCTTGCTCATGCTGATCATCGCATAGTTGTCCCAGCATGCTTTTGAGATCGCGTCAGGCAATTCCTGTAGCCAGGGATTGGTAGCTCCAACTCCTGAGCCTATTGAAACTTTTTCATACAATACGATCTCATCGCCGCTTACTTTTTTTGCAGCAGCCAGAGCCGTTGCCGCAGCTGCTACACCGGCAGCGCTAAATGAACCACCGCCAGCAGCAGCTTCACCTGTTGCCAGCAGGATACCTTCCTGTAATACTTTATTGAAACCATCCTCTGATCCAAGCTTTGTATTCCAGTAATTCTTGAAATATTCGTCGTAAGTTGTATTGTTACCGGCCCATTTCAGCAATGAAGTCTGGTAAGGACGGGTTTTGAATAAAGGATAAATAGTAGGCTGAATAAAACTGGTAATACCTGCTTTAGGTTCAGCATCGCCCCAACTTTCCAGGTAGTGATGCGTGGGAAGATTATAATTGCAAAGCTCGGCTGTCTCATCCCATCTTTCGCTGAAAGAAACAGATAGTGATACTTTGGCTAAAGCTTTGGAAAATTTGGTTACCCATTTTCCGTTCACCATCTCACCATCATAATGATCGTAGGCAGGATTGGCGCCATAAATGAATATTGCACCGACATTACCTGCATCCATTTCAGTAACGAGAGCATTGAAATCTTTGTCAATACCCTGGCGATAATTTACCGGTTTGGACCAATCGATTGTTGTGCCATTAGCCCCGATAGCGTTGTTGATCGCGTTGACAATGACCTGCACATTCATATCATTGCTGCCGCAAACTACCAGCGCTTTTCCGTTATTGGACTTGAGATCGTTTGCCACTTTCGCAATTCCTGCTTTCAGCTTTGCATCGCCGATTTGCGGGGCGGCTACAGAACCATCGATTGCATTCAACAATGCCAGTGCTACGGCTCCTGTTTCAGAAGGACGATGCGTAAAGCGTTCGTCCGCGCTGGCCCCGGTTGTGCTCAAATGAGATTCAAACTGGTAATGTTTGCTCATTTCCGGGTTCTTCTCGTTGATCTTGCGTCCTTTGGTGTACCCTACGGCATTTTCAAGCGGGCTTAACCAGGTACCGAGGAAATCGGCGCCGAGACTAACTATGAATTTAGCGGCCTCGAAATTATAAGAAGGAAGTTTTCTGCCAAAGCCGCTGACTTCATTTGCCTGCAACATGCCACTGTACGATACAGCATCGTACTGCACATGTTTCAGGTTCGCAAATTTGGCAATAATATCTTTTGTAGTCGGGGATACGATCGTGCTGCTCAGGAATACGATTTGTTTGCCACCCAGTCCCGCCAGCGCTTCCATGATCTTCTTATCCAATGATTCGTAAGTGGGGCTTTCTTTAAACTCACCGCCGATCTTCTCTGAAGGATGGCGATTGCGGTGCATATCGTAGAGGTCCAGTACAGACGCTTGCGCCCTGGCTGTTGTACTTCCATTGGTAAAAACAGAAAGGTCATTGCCTTCTATCTTGATCGGGCGTCCATCTCTTACTTTAGCCAGCACAGGAACAACATCGCCGTCCTGTACATAGGTAGTCGCATAGAATTTTGCTTCGCCCGGAATGATATTTTCAGGCTTATTGGCAAATGGGATGGCCTTGCGTTCCGGTATTTTACAACCAGCAGCCAATGCAGCAGCAGCCGTGCTAAATCCCAGGTATTTCAGGAAATCCCTACGGGGAGCTTTCGCATCAGCCACTTTTTCATCGACGTCTTCGAAAGGCAATTCTTCCCGAAATTCATCTGCTTTCTTCTGAAGATTTTCCGGGTCATCTCCGCCTCCGAAACTTTGCCAGTATTTATTCATATTGACCGATCCGCCTGCAGCGGACATTTATACTCTAAGCTTGCCGATCACGTTGCTTTCCAATCTTACTTAGAGATGATTAAAAAATATTTCAAATTATACTAAGCCTTAGCCCCTGCCGGGCCTGGAATTTTAATAGTGGCATTTCTGACATTCCAATCCGCCGATATCCTTAACTGTTATGCTATCCATTTTACCGGCTTTGAAATCGTTATGGAACTTCTCATAGATGCTATAGAACTTATTACCTGATTTATCATCATAGTTAAAGTCAACTTTTGTCTGGCGGTGACAGTTTATGCACCACGCCATGCTCAGCTCGGCGAATTGCTTTACTTCGTTCATCGCGGTTATCTCACCATGACAGGTCTGACACTGCACTTTACCTGCTCTTATGTGCTGGCTATGGTTGAAATAAACATGATCGGGCAGGTTGTGTATACGGATCCACTCGATGGGCTTGGCTTTGGAAGGATCCCACGCGTTTGCGTTCTTGGGATCAAACCCTGCATATTCATATAGTTTATGGATCTGCACGGTGCCGTCTACTTCATTTCCCTCTTCGTCGTACAGCTTCGGGCCTTTCGTATATTCCTGGATGTTTTTATGGCAATTCATACAAACATTCACAGAAGGTATGGCAGCAGATTTACTTTCCCAGGCATTGCCATGGCAGTAAAGACAGCTGATCTGGTTGATACCGGCATGCACTTTATGAGAATAGAAGATTGGCTGTTTAGGCTCCATCCCTTTTTGTCTTTGAAGACCGATCGCGCCCTTGGTGACATAATAACCACCGACGATAAAAAAGATCACGGCAACCATGGCTATATAAACCTTATTGCGATAAAAAGGAACCGGCTCGGGACGATGAATACCTTCAGCGTCATCTGACATCTTCTTCAGGTTGCTATTGACCTGCATCAATATGAGAGCAATAATGGCAAGTATGAGTGAAATAACTCCGAAGATGACTGCATTTTGATTAGTCTCAGGCGCCTCTTCAACTGGACCTTTAGTAGTGGGCGCTCCATAAGCTTCTACGTAATCAAAAATAGCTGCGATATCTTTTTCCGATAGGGTGGAAGGCTCGAACTGCGTCATCACAGTACCGAATTGCTTTTTCAAAGCAATATAGTGCGGGTCCGAATTTACAAGTGAGTTTACGTTGTACGCCCAATTAGCAATTTTTTTTATATCTCCGCCATAGAATTCATTGTCTCTTACTCCTTTCAAATGGGGTCCTGTGCCGTCAGCTATGGGATTGTGGCAGCTTGCACATTTTTGCATGAACAGACTCTTACCATCTTGCGCGAAAGTTTTAATACCGGAGAAACAGATTAATAGAAGAAATACCAGGGCTAGCTTTTGCAAGATCGGTTTACATGGAATCATAGTCGCAGTATGTTTCGAAAAATGTGGATAAAATCCTTTAATCGGCTGCAAAAATAAGTCAGGAACTTAACAAAATCACAACAGCGTTAAAAATTTTTTAACCCGCTACCGGCTTGCGTTTCACAGGATTTATAAGCGTTTTTCTCTATGTTGCAATTTTGTTTGTCATGTGACAGTAAATGGTCATTCATACATCCATCAATGATAAAATGAAAAAACGGTTTGACTGTTTTTTGCTGACTTTTGCGGGAATTTATGTTTAAAGGTCTACGAAATAAGTGGAAAGTGAACGCTATCCAGCTTACACTTATACTTCTCACATTCGCCATAGGCGGCAGTTTGACAGGCTATGCAGGGAGAAAACTAATGAACATTTTTGGCATTGAGCAAAAATGGATTTGGATCATTGTTTATTTACTCGTTATCGTTATCCTTTGGCCAATCGCTGTCCTGATAGTGAGTATTCTTACCGGGCAGTTTCCTTTCTTTCTGCAGTATATAAGGAAAATTGGGAGGCGGATGCGGCTAATCAGGAGTACGGAGCCAGAAGTCGATAGTCGGGAGTCGATAGTCAATAGTGATAAGAAACTAACATCCGAAAGTTGGGACTCAGGACCAACGACTAACGACTATAGACTAACGACTAACATCGCAATTTTTGCGAGCGGCGCAGGCAGCAATGCGCAAAAGATCATTGAATATTTCAGAAATAGCAACAAGATAAAAGTGGCGCTGATCGCATGCAATAATCCTGTAGCTGGTGTTCTGGCTATTGCTGCCAGGGAGAATATCCCGGTGCTTATTATCGAAAAAGAAAGATTATTTCGCGGTGACGGCTATGTTGAAGAGCTGAAAGAAAAGAAAATCGATTTCATTGTTTTAGCCGGCTTCCTCTGGAAACTTCCTTCCCGGCTCATTAAAGCCTATCCAGGGCGTATTATTAATATACACCCTGCGCTGCTACCCAATTATGGAGGCAAGGGCATGTATGGCAATAATGTTCACCATGCAGTACTGGCGGCGGGGGAAAAGGAAAGCGGCATCACGATTCATTACGTGGATGAATACTATGATAGTGGAGATATCATTTTCCAGGCCAAATGTGTTGTATTGCCCGCAGATACAGCTGAGACATTAGCCCAGCGCATTCACGCATTAGAACATGAGCATTACCCAAGGGTCATCGGAGAGGTTGTAACCAAGCTGAAATCAGTTGATTCGTTTATTGGTTGATTAGTTGGTCCACTAAACCAATTAACCGGTCAACCAGTCAACTTATAACTAACCATTTGCAATTTCTTTTGTTACTTGCCGGTAATACTACTCCTTTGTCGAGGCGGCCTATTCAAATATTGCTACTAATACTGCTTTTTACGGCCTCCAGGCCCGCAGCCGCGCAACAATGGTATAAAATAAGGGGAACGGTTTATGACAGTTCCCGAAACTACCCCGTAGAGCTAGTTAGCGTATTGTCTACTTCAGGCAAAGGAACGGCCACAAACACTGAAGGTCATTACGAGATTGAAGTCACCGAGAAGGATTCGATATGGTTCAGCTACCTGAACAAGCCGACAATTAAGTTCCCGGTATTGAAAATAGTCAATCCCTTTGCATTCGATATCTCACTCCAGGTGAATATCCCGGTATTGAAAGAAGTAAAGATCAAACCGAGGAATTACAAACTGGATTCACTCGAGAACCGGGAGGATTATGCGAAGGTTTTCAACTACCAAAAGCCCGGGTTGAGGGCGGTAACGCCGGCCTATGGTGGCGCGGCGGGCTTTGATCTTGATGAGATCATCAATATGTTTCGCTTTAAACGAAACAAAAGCATGCTGGCTTTCCAGAGAAGACTGCTGATGCAGGAACAGGAAAAATACGTTGAGCACCGGTTCAGCAAAGCCCTGGTGAGAAGACTCACATCGCTTACTGGCGGTGAACTCGATAGCTTTATGATGATCTATAAGCCACCTTATGAGTTCGCATTGCTGACCAGCGACTATGAGTTCCAGGAATATATCAAGGAAGCCTATCGACGCTATCTGAATGGTCTTCCCCCCATACCATTTTTAAAGCCTGAAACGGACCAATAGCCGGCGGCTTCTCGCAAAAAAACAGTGTTGCTAATTTTTAATGGGACTTTAATTCAAAGGGCTATTATCATAATTACATAGCCGCCAAAAGCAATCGTCTGGATTTTTTTAATCATACAATTTTGGGATATAGGAAAAATACGAGGGGGTATTTGCTTGACAAAAAATAAGTAAATATCTTTATCGCGTTCGAGATTCTGCTGCCGTCCTGTGCAAATAAAAAAACCTACCGACTATCTAAGCCATCGTCCTATCACAACGACGCTTCATTATTCATCGAACTCCCTCCATATCCTTTTTTACCTTTTGTTTATCCTTTATTTTTTTCAATAAATCTCTGTGAGTATGACACGAACTAACTACTTATTGCCTGCGTCTATTAAACGCGTTTCTTTCCTTTTTGTGCTGGCTTTTTTGGCATTTACAATGTCAGCCAGGGCACAAACTTTTACTGTTTTTTCTCCGAGCGATGTTCCAACGAGCGAGGCGAAAGACGGTCCCGGTGGTATCGAGGTCGGCTTTAAATTTAAAGTCACCCAGCTCGGTACTATCAGCGCTATCCGCTTTTACAAGAATTCCGGTCTTAGTACCGGCGCATTCACTGTTAATTTATGGACTAACGGGAATTCCACCACACCAGGTTCAAACCTGGCTACTGCTTCCAATCCAAACGTGACTGCAACTGGTTGGATAGAGATTCCTATCCCCAACAAAACTTTAACCCCGGGAAACGTGTACGTGGTTTCGCTGTTTAGTCCTTCGGGCTGGTATTCGTTCTCAGACAACTATTTCCCCACTACGCCGGACCAGTTCGATCCGCCGTTTATAATCGTGTCCAACAACAATGACCCGGCTGGAGTAGGTAATGGAGTGTTTAAATACACCAATTCAACAACGTTCCCTACCAACAGCGGCGTTACATCTAACTATTGGGTAGACCTGAAATTCACGACAACGTTCACATTACCCGTATCGCTCACAGATTTCAAGGCAACTACTACCAGCAACGATGTTTCACTGACATGGAAAACGGAATACGAATATTATAATAAAGGTTTCGACGTTCAACGCAGCAATAATGGCAATGACTGGTATTCATTGAACTTTATTGATGGTGTAAATGAAAGCAGCGTATCCAGGAACTACAGCTATGCCGACAAGGCCCTGGCTCCCGGCACTTATTATTATCGCCTCAAACAGGTTGACCGTGATGGAAAAGTCACTTATTCTCCCATAGTGAATGCTACAATCGGCGGCAAAGGCAAGATTGCTCTTTACCCCGGATTGCCAAATCCATTCTCTACAGCCACCTCCATCCGTTTCGATCTGCCAAGACCGCAACATGCAAGGTTAAGCGTACTGGATCTGAATGGCCGTGAAGTAAAAGTGCTGGTGGACAGGAACAGTCCTGCCGGTTCGAATCTCGCAACGCTGAGCGCAGCTAACCTGCCTCCGCAATTGTACATCGTTCGATTGCAGACGGAAGATGGTATATTGACTCAAAAGATCATGGTTAAATAGCCATTAAAACAACTCATAAATTACAGAAAGGATAGCCCCAGGTTATCCTTTCTTTTTTTGTCGCCGTTGGTGCCTGCCTGCCGGTAGGCAGATTTCGTGTCCATATAATATGACTCTTCGATTCTAATAAATGCAGAGAGCACCAGCAACTTTTGGCGTTAATAGATGAAATCTTGTTAAGGAATACTTACGGCTTTGCTGTTGTTGATGCTCCCTTGCAGGTTGCTACTTGCAAGCTCATACTGATTGACGGGAAACACCAACAAGGGCTATCTTCGGCGTCTAAATCATCGTCATGGACCAGACAACACTTGGTATCGGAACAAGGCTCCAGCACACGCAATACGGCCCGGGGGTAATTGTGGGCATACGTTATGCCACTTATCTTATCTCGTTTATCAACCACGGTCTAAAAGAGATCGACAAAACGGATGAAAAGCTGGATGAGATCATCCCGGAAAATGTGACTGCCGAAATAGAAACGCATAGCGAGATCGAAAGATCATTGTTGAAGATCCTTCGTCTCTGGGGTGGGCTTACTGAAAACGTTCCTCTTGGTGAGAGGTGGACAAAAGGAATGATGGTATTGCAGCCATTTGACAAGACCCTTAAACCAAAAGAGATCCCTATTGATGATTTCTTTCATAAGATAGTGATGCTTCGCGACCGCCTTCGCGTGTTAGAACAAAATATCAATAGCAATAAGAAGCTAACTGATGAAGAAAAAGTGAATATGCAGCAGTATGTCACTCGTTGTTATGGTTCATTGACCACATTCAATGTTTTATTTAAGAATAAGGAGCATTGGTTTGTGGGAGAGAAGGGGGCGGGGGAATGATCTCCGTGGCCGGTGTTCTCACTGGCCACAAGAAACAAAAAAACACAGCCGCCTGCTGTTTTCCTCTTATCTAAGACAACAAACAGGAAGTATCTTGTTTCCTAATGGCTGCATTTGTCACTGAGCACCCACAATTTTTTACTGCTACCATTCAGCAATGGAAATACTTGCTGAAATTGGATAAGTATAAGGATATTATTATCGACAGCCTTCGTTTCCTTGTCGAAGACCAAAGAATCATTCTTAATGCATTTGCAATAATGATTAATCACATTCATCTCATCTGGCAAATGCAACCATTGATACATCCCAGTCATGTACAAAGAGATTTTCTGAAATATACTGCACAACAGATCAAAGCTGACTTGAAAAAAAACCAGCCATTGGATCTTTTAAATTTTGAAGTAGATGCCAATGACCGGAGATATAATTTCTGGAAAAGAACACCACTAAGTATCGAGCTAAGAACACACAAGATTTTTATGCAAAAGCTGAACTATACACACTGGAACCCTGTGAAAGCCGGTATCTGTAAGTTGCCGGAAGAGTATCATTACTCATCTGCGTCATTTTATCATAACGGAATAGATAATTGGGGATTCTTAACCCATTATCGCAACTGAATAGTGGCCTGTGCCGGGTGGAAGAATAACACCCGCCACGGCCCAAGAAAGATACACCACGCAATACTCACAATTATCAATTCCCCGCTCGGTCGTTTAATCATTTGCCCAATTGAAGTTGCCGGTTTATATTTAGGCGATCTTCATCCGCCTCCGTGTTTAACTTCCTTATCCCTGTTAAAACAAGTCACCTATTACCAGTATGGAAGAAACGAACGAAGAAAAAAAACCACAGCAGTTTCCCGAAGATAGTCATGCGCTTAAAGAAGATCAGAGCTGCGAGCCCGGAAGCCTTCCTGCCGTGCCTAAAGGACAGACAGGCGGTAAGCAGGTCGATAGTACAGAATCAATAGTCTCCGGAAGTTCATCTGAACCTGCACCTCAGCCTCAACCCCAATTTCAACCAGAAACAATGGAAGTACATCATCATTCCCACGCTCATGGTAAAAAGAACTGGAAATCGTATTTCTGGGAATTCCTGATGCTTTTTCTCGCCGTGTTCTGTGGATTTTTGGCGGAGTATTACCTGGAACACAGGATTGAGAAGGAAAGAGGCAAACAATTTATCGAATCGTTTTATGAAGACCTTAAAAGCGATACGGCAAGAATTACGCTCCACACCCGCTTTGATGATGATAAAATGAAGGGCCTTAGTAACCTTGGTGACTGTTATGATGCCATTCTAAACAATACCAACAATACTGCCTGTATGCTGGAGGTGATAAAAAATTCCTCCACTAACCGGCCATTTATTCGTACTGACAGGACGGTAAAGCAGCTTGCCAATGCAGGCGGATTCCGCCTTTTGAAAAAGGAAGATGCCGACAGTATCCTTTCGTATGACCAGGTATTCAACAATTTCCAGGATTTTCAAACGACCGTCTACCAGGAAACGCAAAACACCGTCAGAAATACACTCAATTCGTTTGAAAATTTTAAAGCGAATGCTCAGATGTTTAAACCCGAGCCCGGAAAAATAATTCCCAGCATGAGTTTAAAGGTCGCAGATGTCACAGAACCCCTGTTATTTTCTGTTGACAAGGTCACACTAAACAAATATTTTAATGAACTTCAGTTGTATTACAGGGTCACTTATAATCACAGAAGAATGTTGCTTGAACTGAGGGAAAGACAAACCCGCCTGATCGGGTATTTCAACAACAAGTATCATTTCGACTAAGTATATAAATAATAACTGACCAGTAAAAATGCCGGTATGAAATATCTTTTTCTGTTTGGGTGCTCCCTGTTGTTGCAGAGCGGGCTTTCAGCACAGGGTTATATTGATGTAGACTCGGCGAGGAGGCTGGCCCGGTTGGAAGCATCGTTGGACAAAAAATTCATGGGCATGCGGACCCTCGATCGCTTTTATTCTACAACGGGACTGTTTGACAGCTCGGCATTCATGGAAAAGGAAATGTTCGGTATTGCGAAACAACTTAAACGGGATTCCATGATGGTGATGGTCTACCGGGCCATGGGCAACCGCTACGTGATCAAAACAGATTACAATTTCGCCATCCTGAACTATGCCAAGGGACTTGAATATACTGCCCGCGACAAGCAGCGGAGAGCCAGTCTCTATTTGAACCTGGCTTATGTATATATTGTAACCGGGAATACGGAAATAGCGCTTGATTATATTCGTAAAGGCAGACTGATCGGCCAGGCCGGGCAAAACCTTTACTTTGAAAACCTCCTTCTCAGCTTTATCTATAACAATCTCGGGAAGCCCGATTCCTCACTGTTTTATTCAAGACAGGCGGAAAACGTTCCGGTAAAGATCAATGACCCGTTGCTGATCTCGGTCTTCATGCTGCAGACGGCGAGGGCCTATGAGTTAAATGGCGATTCTGATTTGGCAGAAACTTATTATAAGAGAACAATGGCTTATTGCAAAGAAAAATATCTTCCTTCATCGATCATACGCACCGGGAATGCATATTGCGATTTTTTGGTAAAGAACGGCAAACACCGGGAAGCCCGGCAAATGGCGCTGGAGGATCTGGATGTGGCCAGGAAAGCGGGGATCAACGAAGGTATCAGCACGGTTGCGGAAGTGCTTCGTAAGCTGTATACTCATGCAGAGCAAAAGGACAGCATCATCTACTATGCTCAACTGCAGATCGCTTATAAAGATTCCGTAAGCAACCAGAAAAAACAATCCGAATTTCAAAACCTCACCTTCATCCAGCAGCTGAGAGATATCGATGAACAGACAAAGGCAACAGAAGCAGAAGAACAGCGCAAACAAAACCTGCAATATGCGATCATCGCGCTGGGGATCATTTTATTCGTTCTCTTTTTTCTTATGCTTAGCCACCGGGTTATCACCAATGTAAAGATCATCCGGTTTCTTAGCGTGGTTGCCTTATTGATCGTATTTGAGTTTTTGAACCTGCTGCTGCATCCCTTCCTGGAAAGAGTAACGCATCATTTACCGGTGCTGATGCTGTTCTCCATGGTTTGCATTGCAGCCCTGCTGGTACCACTGCATCACCAACTCGAAAAATGGAGTGCTCACAGGCTGGTAGAAAAGAACAAACAGGTGCGGCTGGCATCAGCGAAAAGAACTATAGAAAAACTCGAAAGAAGAGAAGAAGAAAAGGACCAGCGGATCAATTAGTGAGTTTCCTGATCGACCGGCAAGCTTCTATAGTTATTTTTTTCAAAAGATAACAGTGACCATGTATATTTTGCCGGAGTTTTTAAGTATGGGAATATTTGATTTTTCTCACAATGGGTTTTGGATAAAAAGAAATACATTCAAGCCCAACTCCGTTCCCTTTTATCATTATTAAGCTACCACCATGAGGGCCAAATCAATTAAGGGAAAATCGCCGGATGAAATTCAATCCGCTCTGCAGCAAAGCATTGCAGATGCCCGCCTGTCGGACGGACAGGGATTCGAACCAACGCTGGCTATTGTATTTATCTCTCTTAGCCAGGACAGGGATGCACTTTGTAAAATATTGAATGATGCGGGTATTGCCATATATGGCGCTACCTCCAATGGTGAATTTATCGATGAAAATTATGAACAGGGCAGCATTTCGATTTTATTACTCGATATCAATATTAAATACTTCTTCATCCAGTTTGCTGAGTTGAATGGTAAAGATGACCGGCAAATTACCGCCGATCTTGCCAGGCAGGCGTTGAAAAAATTCAGGGACCCAGCTTTTCTTGTAACATCCTGCGATCTTCAAACTGATATTGAAGAAATGCTGGCAGGTTTTACTGATTCCGTGGGTAGTACAGCAAATATCGCTGGAGGTATGGCTGGCGATGATCTTAGTTTTAGCCAACAGTTTGTTTTTACCAACAAAGAATCCGGTAACCGTGCTGTGCTGACTTTGGTGCTTGACCAGGAAAAGGTAATAATGAAAGAAAGAGCATCCCACGGATGGAGAGCGGTAGGTACTGATAAAACGATAACGAGGAGTGAAGCGAATCGTCTATTCACTATTGATGGGGTTCCCGCACTTGATGTTTGCCTGAAATACAGTGGTCTCCCGGTCGATCACCCTAAGTTGATCCATGAACTGGTCATGAATTTTCCGTTACAGTTACAACGTGAGAACGGCGATCCGCTGATGAGACCTGCTTATATGATCAATTGGGAAGATCATTCCTTAATGACAAGCGGCAAACTTCCTCAAGGATCAAAGATCCGTTTTTCCTTACCCCCCGATTTTGACGTGATTGAAAAAGTAATTGAAGAAAACAGGAAATTCAGGGAAACTGAAATGCCTGAAGCCGACGCCCTGCTCATTTATAATTGCGGTGGACGATTGCTGAGTTTCGGGCCTTTGATCGGCGAAGAAATAAAGGGAATAAAGGAAGTGTGGAATGTGCCGATGGCAGGAATGTTCTCCAATGCAGAAATAGGCCGTACCAGGAATGGAAATGTTGAAACGCATAACCTGACCACTTGCTGGGTAGTATTAAAAGAGAAAAAATGAACCAGCATCTAAAAACAATACAGGATCTTATTCAGCAAAACAACCTGTCGCAACAGGATAAGGAAGCACTACTAAAAGCCATTAGCGATGCTGATAAACAGTGGGCTATTACTGATTTTAAACTGGACAGAACAGAAAAAGTAAAAAAGACGACGGCTATTCTTTTGGAAGAAACAATTGCCGAGCTGGAACAAAAAAGAAAAGCAGTTGAAACCCAAAACCGCGAACTGGAAATAGAATCATCCCTGGAAAAAGTGCGGACGGTGGCGATGGGTATGAGAAAACGCGACGATATGCTGGATATATGCCACACGATGTCAAAACAACTGGAATTCCTTGGCATTAACGAGATACGAAATGTCCAGACCGCTATTTTCTATAAGGACAAAGGGGCTTACGTCAATTACGAATATTACAGGCTGCATGATAAGGCGCTGGTTACTGAAGTTGATTATACAAAAGATAAATTATCGTCGGTATTTGCAGAGCATATGATGAAGGGCACAGATGAAGTTTTTACCCGTACTCTTACCGGTAAAGAAGTGCATGATTGGTATAATTTTCAAAAGACAACCAATGTTTTCATTGACACTTTCTTAGAAAAAGCCAAAACGCTTAATTATTATTGGTTCTCGCTGGGACCTGTTGCACTTGGCTTGTCCAGCTATGTGCCGATAAGTGAAGAAGATTTAAGTTTATTCAAGCGCTTTCGCAATGTATTTGGCTTGGCCTATCGCCGATACCTGGATATTGAACAAGCCGATGCACAGGCAAGAGAGGCACAACTGGAAGCTTCATTAGAACGCATGAGAGCCGTTGCGATGAGCATGCGTAAGTCGGAAGAGTTAATTGCCGTTTGCGAATCGATGTACAAAGAACTTACTGTGCTGGGCCTTACCAATATCCGCAATGCCCAGATCGCAATTAAACAAGATGAAAAACAGCTATACCTTATCTGTGAATATTCTGATTTTGCTGTAAATATCCTGCAGGAGGCCTCTTACGATAGTTCGAAAATAGTTCAGGAATTATACAGGGAGTTGGGGAAAAGCAATGACGTCCTCTATCAAAAAGAATTCTCGGGAAAGGAATTTGAAGAATGGCGAACGTGGAGAAAGAGTATTAAAGATAAAATAGACAACCGGATCGATAAGGCTGATTCCATGTGTTTCTATTTATTTTCCATGGGCTCGGGGCATGTGGGTATTTCAACTTTCAATTCCATAACAAGCGATCAGGTACAGATACTGAAGCGTTTTAAAAATGTGTTTGAACTTTCTTACCAGCGATATACCGATGTGGCCAAGGCCGAAGCCCAGGCCAGGGAAGCACAAATTCAACTTGCATTAGAAAGAGTTCGCGCCAGAACAATGGCCATGCAGAAGAGTGATGAATTGGCAGATACCGCCAATGTCCTTTTTCAGCAGCTCAACGACCTGGGTGAGTCACCAGGCCAGATTTCAATAGGAATTGTGAATGAAGAAGAAGCTGTCATAGATATGTGGGTCAGCATGATGGATAATCCCAAAAATCCAGTATATAAGTCACCGATAAGTGAGCCGCATGTAATACAAAAGAATTACCACGCATGGAAGGAACAGGTGAAATCTTTTGTCATAGATCTCCAGGGAAAAGAGATGGAAGAATACATGGAGTTCCGTAGGTCCTATCATGGTATTGAATCGAAAGAGGATAATACCTATCGCCGACGTGTGATCCACGTTGCTCCTTTTTCGAAAGGTATGATCAGTTTGTCTTCGCATGAGCCGCGACCCGCAGAAACACTCCAGTTGCTGGAACGCTTTGCTGCTGTATTTGATCTTACTTATACCCGCTTCCTAGATCTGCAAAAAGCCGAAGCACAGGCAAGGGAGGCAACGATTGAGGCTGCTCTCGAAAGAGTTCGATACAGGGCAATGGCCATGCAAAGCAGTTCAGACGTCGGAGAGGCTACCTCTACCATGTTTGTTGAATTGGATACGTTGGGTATCGAGACATTCCGCTGTGGAATCGCCATAGTTAAAGATGAAGAACTTGAAGTATGGTCGATGGGAAACACGGGTGATGGCCGGACAGTTAAAGGTGTGGGTCGCGTAAGCATTGCCCGGCATCCGTTGTGGGTATTGTTTCGTGATAGCTGGAAAAAGAAAGACGATTTTTTATTTTATTACCTGTCCGGAAAAGAAAAAGACGATTATGTAAAAGTACTTACCAGTACTGCGAGTTATTCGTTAACACAAAACAGTTTGAATTTTCCGGACCTGAATTTCCAGTCATACCATTTTGAAGAAGGAGGCATTTTTTCTTTTTCGCTGGCACCCCATAATGAAGCGGACAAGATGGTTATGAAGAGGTTTACAAATGTTTTTTCACTGACGTTCCGCCGTTACCAGGACCTAAAGTTAGCCGAGGCGCAGGCAAAGGAAGCACAGATCGAAGCAGCATTGGAAAGAGTGCGATCAAGAGCAATGGCCATGCGAAACTCTGAGGAATTGAACGCACTCATCGGGACAGTATTCTCCGAATTAACAAAATTGGATCTCGTCCTTACCCGTTGCGTGATCTGGATATTCGATCCGGCTACCGATGGTGCAAGATGGTGGATGAGCAATATTGAAGAACCATCCAATCCAATGAATTTTTTCCTCAAATACCACGAACATGAACCCTACATCGGATTTTTGAATAAATGGAAAGAGAAGTCGCTGAAATGGGTCTACGATCTGAAGGGACAAACGAAAATCGATTGGGACAAATTTTTGTTTAATGAAACGGAACTGGTCAATCTTCCTGAAATAGTGAAAAAAGGGATGTCGGCGCCCGAAAGGATTTTGCTATCTGCCTCATTCAATAATTTCGGAGGCGTCAATGTTGCCAGTCTCGACCCATTGTCAGAAGAACATTTTGATATATTGCTCCGCTTTGCAAAAGTCTTTGATCTTACCTATACCCGCTTCAATGATCTAAAACAAGCCGAAGCACAGGCAAAAGAAGCAATGATCGAAGCGGCGTTGGAAAGAGTGAGGGGTAAAGCCATGGCTATGCACAACAGTAAAGATCTTTCCCTCGCTGCCAGCATGGTGTTTACAGAATTAAGAAAGATCGGGATTAATTCCATTCGTTGCGGGGTGGGCCTGCTTAGCAAAGAATCCAGGAAAGCGCAATTATATTCCGCAACCTCATCAATGGACGGCGGAGATAGCCTTTCATTGATTGGATGGATTGAATTGTCGAATCATCCCATATCTGATAAAATCTACGATTCATGGCTGAAAAATGAAGATTATTTCCCTGAATTAAGCGGAGATCAACTCATATCCTATTATGAGAATTTATTATCGGGACTGTCTTTGCCTTCTGTTCCGAATTGGCAGGATGGGCAAAGACAATACGGTACTTTTCTTGCTTTTTCTGTCGGTTGCCTGTATGCGTGGTCAGAGGCTGCGTTTAACGATGCAGAAATAAAGGTCTTAAAGCGATTTGCGGCGATCATTGACCTTACGTTCCGGCGATATATGGAATTGCAAACATCAGAAGCCAATGCGAGGGCTGCAGTGAAACAAGCGGCGCTTGACCGCATTCGCGCAGATATTGCCTCCATGCGAACGATTAGTGATCTCGATAGAATTACTCCGCTGATATGGAATGAACTTACAATTCTAGGCATTCCATTTATCCGCTGCGGTGTTTTCATCATGGATGATTCGCAAAAACTCATTCATACTTTCCTTTCCACACCTGATGGAAAAGCGATCGCAGCTTTCCACCTGCCCTATGATACTCCGGGAAATATCGGGCAGGTGTTAAACCATTGGCAGGATAATAAAAACTATATCGCCCATTGGGATCAATCTGCCTTTACTGAATTGGCGGAAATGTTGGTAAAACAAGGAGCTATCACTTCCACCAGGCAGTACATGGACACTATTCCGCGTGACGGATTTTATTTACACTTTCTTCCTTTCTTACAAGGAATGCTGTATGTAGGTAACACTCAGCAACTGGCAGATGAGGAAATAGCATTGATTCAATCTGTAGCCGATGCTTTTTCTACCGCTTATGCCCGCTATGAAGATTTTAACCGGCTGGAAGCAGCGAAACAACAGGTAGATAAAACACTGATAGAACTAAAACAGGCTCAAACACAATTAGTGCAATCCGAAAAAATGGCTTCATTGGGGGAATTGACAGCTGGTATTGCTCATGAAATACAGAACCCACTCAACTTTGTCAATAACTTTTCTGACGTAAGCAGTGAGCTACTCGATGAAATGAGAGATGAACTGGAAAAGGGAAATTATAAGGACGCCATCGAAATAGCCAATGATGTAAAACAAAACCTCGAGAAGATCACCAATCATGGCAAGAGAGCAGACGGTATAGTAAAGGGAATGCTGCAGCATTCCCGAACCAGCAGTGGCCAAAAAGAATTGACTGATATTAATGCACTGGCAGATGAATACCTCAGGCTGGCCTATCACGGACTTCGCGCTAAGGACAAATCCTTCAATGCAAAATTTGAAATAGATTTCGATCCGGACATTCCAAAAATAAACGTGATGCCACAGGAAATAGGAAGGGTTATACTCAATTTGATAAATAACGCTTTTTATGCTGCCCCCCTGCCCCCCAAGGCGGGGTTTCGAGACTCCGATTATTCGCATAACCCTACTGTCTGGCTTAGGACAAGCAAAGAAGACAATAAAATTCTTATTAGCGTAAAGGATAACGGGCCGGGCATTCCCGCTAATATTTTAGACAAAATTTTTCAGCCATTCTTTACTACCAAACCAACGGGGCAGGGAACAGGATTAGGATTGTCGTTGGCGTATGATATTGTAAAAGCACATGGCGGCGAGTTGAAAGTGGAGACACAAGAGGGCGCGGGATCTCAATTTACTATCCTATTACCCAGCCAGTCGTAGTAATGAAATACATTTTAAAAATAATAGTATTTATTTGGCTCCCATTGCTATCGCATACGCAGCAAGCGAATACCGATAGTTTAAGAAATGCATTAAAGAAAACTGCGGATGGACCTGCCCGATACAGGATCTCACGTGATATTTATAGCGTCTATGAGGAATCAAACCGGGATTCGGCACTTTACTATGCCGATCAGGGTTTGTTGATTGCTCAAAGAAGTCATCAAAAAAATGCCGAGGCCATGTCATTGTCGAACAAAGCCTACCAATTGACTCAATTGGGCCGGTTCGCGGATGCACTTCAGTGTCTTCAACAGGCGTTTATTATAGCGGAAGATCCGCGTACCGAGAAAGACCCCTATTGGGATGTATCAACGCTTGGTTTTAAAGGCAACAACAGGTTATTGGCACTGTCTTATGCGCATCACATGTTTGCAATCCTGATGTTCAGAACGGAAAATACAGAACAGCAAATTTTTCATTTTAAAGAAGCAGGAAGGATCGGGACTGAGATCGGCTACCTGCCACGCATGATACTTGCTAATATGAACCTGGGGCAGAGCTACCTTTTGATCAACAAACTCGATTCTGCACTCCTGTATGAAAATGAAGCTTCACGGCTTCAATCAAAATCGCCATTTGAAAAGTATGCCGGTCATATAAGAATGAGCCTGGGCGATATCTACGCTGCCATGGGAGAGCAATCACTAGCCTTACAACACTATTATTCTGGTTTGGCCTCAGTAATAAAATGGAACAACCAGGGCGTTAGAAGCAGGATCTTTTTGCGTCTGTCCAAATATCATCTTGCCTCGGGAAATAAGGATTCGGCCTTATATTACTCTACCCAAAATCTGGCCGCTATTCAATCCATGGGAGCTGTGGCTGGATCGGAAACCAATATCGGGATTGGTTATGAATACATGTACCTGAGTTACCAATTAAATCAGCGGTTTGACAGCGCCTACAAGTACCAAAGCCTGGCGATGACGGCAAAAGACAGTTTAAATAAAGTGAAGATTAGGAATATAACCGATTTCCAAAATCTCACGTTTCGCGAACAGATCAGGCTTCGGGAAGTTGAAAAAGAAAGAACAGCCTATCAAAATAAAATAAGGACCTATTTATTACTGGGCGGCATTGCCTTATTATTATTGTTTGCCCTTTTCTTTTACCGGAATACCCGCCAGAAACACAAAGCGAAAATCAAAATTGAAAAAGCTTACGATGATCTCAAAGCGACGCAGCAGCAGTTGATCCAATCGGAGAAGATGGCTTCATTAGGTGAGCTTACGGCCGGTATTGCCCATGAGATTCAAAACCCATTGAACTTCATCAACAACTTTTCTGAGGTGAATAAAGAATTGCTTATTGAAATGAATGATGAAATTGAAAAAGGGAATTATACCGAGGTAAAAGCAATAGCCAAAGATGTTACAGATAACCAGGGTAAAATAAACCACCACGGTAAAAGAGCGGACGCCATTGTAAAGGGAATGTTGCAACATAGCCGCGCTGGCAGCGGGCAGAAAGAACCGACCGATATTAATGCCCTGTGTGATGAATATTTAAGACTTGCCTACCATGGCCTGCGGGCAAAAGACAAAACCTTCAATGCAAAAATTGAAACGGATTTCGATGGCAGTATTGGAAAAATAAATGTCGTGACGCAGGATATTGGCCGCGTTGTGCTGAATTTGATCACAAACGCGTTTTATGCGGCCCCCCTGTCCCCCAAGGGGGGGTTTAGAGGCTCCGATTATTCGCATGAACCTACCGTGTGGGTCAGCACGAAAAAAGAAGGCAATAAAATTATAATTACCGTAAGGGATAACGGACCAGGCATTCCAGCTAATATTTTAGACAAGATTTTTCAGCCTTTTTTTACTACCAAGCCGACCGGACAGGGAACGGGCCTGGGTTTAAGTCTAAGTTATGATATTATCAAAGCACATGGAGGTAAGTTGAAGGTAGAATCAAAAGAAGGTGAAGGAAGTGAGTTTATCATTCAATTACCGGTATAACCCAATGATGATAAGGAAATCTATTTTTATTTTTTTGTTCCTGTTTGCAGGTGGCCTGGCCTATACGCAAACGAGGCAGGTGGTTGATAGCCTGAAGCAACAGCTTGCCGATGCAAAAGACGATACCAGCAGGATCAATGCACAAATCGCATTGTGTCTTCTTTACCGTTTGGGAAATACGGATTCTTCACTCATGTACGGCCAGCAGGCTCTCGAGTCAGCCAGTAAAATTAAATACTTCCGGGGACAGGTCACAGTACTTGGATTTATGTGTATTGCAATGGAGCAACGCGGCAATTTGCCAAAATCCCTCGAACTAGGATTTACAGCCTTGCGAATAGCAGAAGAAAACAATTTAAAAGCTTTAACAGGGCCGGCACTGGATGGGATTGGAGAAGCCTATATCATATTGAAAGATTATCCAAAGGCAATAAGTTATTTGCGCAGGTATCTGCTCCACCAGAATGCCCAGGGATTAGCTTATGCTTATTTCGACCTGGGGGTTGCGTTTTCGGGATTGAACCAGTTAGATTCGGCCAATTTTTATGAGCAAAAAGCAATTGAAGCTTTTAAAAAAATCAATTATGAGGAACCGTTAGTGTACCAGGCCATCGGTGATATAAAAATAAAATCCGGTGATTTGTCAAATGCATTGGATTACTACCAGATGAGCCTTAGCATCGCGCTTAAAAATAATGAACCCAGGGCCTCAACTTATGCCTACAATAAAATCGCGGCGCTGTATAAAACTACCGGGGAACCGGATTCTGCTATTCGTTATGCGCAAAAGGGATTTGAGGAATCGAGACTGATTAACCAAAAGAAAACAATACTTGAAGCAGCCGTCTTACTGTCAGAGTTATATGAACCCAAAGACACCAAAGTATCCTTAGACTATCTTAAAATCGCAACTTCGTATAAGGACAGCCTGTTTGGTGCAGGTAATATCGAAGCCGTGCAAACATTGGTTACACAGGAAGAAAAGCGGCAAAGCGAGATTGCTGCGGATAAAATCGCCTTCCGAAATCAGTTGAAGCAATATGGATTAATAGGGGTATTGGTGATTTTGCTGATCGTTGCTTTTTTTCTATACAGGAATAATCGAAAAGAAAAAGCGGCCAAGCGGCTCCTTCAAAATAAGAATGAGGTAATTGAACAAACACTTGATCATCTCAAACTCACCCAGGCGCAGCTCGTTCAGTCGGAAAAAATGGCAAGCCTCGGTGAATTGACAGCAGGCATTGCGCATGAGATCCAGAATCCGTTAAACTTCGTCAATAATTTTTCGGAAGTAAACAATGAACTGATTGATGAAGTTAAAGATCAAAGGGAAAAACTAAAAAAAGAGGAGCTTGATGCATTACTCGATGACATTTTCTGCAACAATGAAAAAATAATCACTCATGGCAAAAGAGCAGATGCGATTGTAAAGGGTATGTTGCAACATAGCCGGTCTGGCAGTGGACAGAAAGAGCCGACCGATATCAATGCCCTCTGCGATGAATATTTAAGACTGGCCTACCATGGCCTGCGGGCAAAGGACAAAACCTTCAATGTAAAAATTGAAACGAGTTTCGATGACAGCATTGGAAAAATAAATGTCGTTACACAGGATATAGGTCGTGTTGTGCTGAACCTGATAACAAACGCTTTTTATGCGGTCCCCCTTCCCCCCAAGGGGGGGTTTAGAGGCTCCGATTATTCGCATGAACCTACCGTATGGGTCAGTACGAAGAAGGAAGGCAACAAGATCTTAATTAAGGTAAGGGATAATGGTCCCGGCATCCCCGCCAATATTTTAGAAAAGATTTTCCAGCCTTTCTTTACGACCAAACCAGCAGGCGAGGGAACGGGTTTAGGCTTATCGCTAAGCTATGATATTATTAAAGCTCATGGCGGGGAAATAAAAGTAGAGAGTAAAGAGGGAGAAGGCACTACATTTATTATTACAATTCCTTTCACTTAACCAAAAAACAGGAACATGAAGTACAACAAATCAATTCCGCTGATTTTGCTCATTCTTTTTTACCTGGGCGCTCAACAGTCATTTTCGCAGCAGTCATCCCGCTTTAGCTTTAATAAATACGGGAATGATAAAGGGGATACACTGCTTTACCGCCAGCTTTTTCCAGATGCGGACACATTCCGGCGCTACCCGCTGGTGATCTTTCTTCATGGTTCCGGTGAACGCGGAAATGATAATGAAGCCCAGCTAAAATGGGGAGTGGCGAATTTTGCAACCGATCAAAACATGATCCTGCATCCTGCTTTTGTGATTGCTCCTCAATGTCCTGAAAAATCGGGCTGGTCTAATTTTTCAAGGTCCGACATGAAACTGCTGCCGACGCCCACAAAACCGATGGAATTGCTCATCGGGCTTATCCGTCAAATGATAAAAACGCAGCGTATCGATAGCAACCGTATTTATATTACCGGTCTTTCCATGGGTGGTTACGGTACATATGATGCTATTGAGAGATACCCCAATTTATTTGCTGCTGCTGTTCCTGTTTGCGGAGCGGGGGATGCTTCAAAAGCCAGCACGATCGTGAAGTTGCCGATCTGGATATTTCATGGGGCAGACGACCCTGCGGTGGATCCAAAATATTCACTGGAAATGTTCCAGGCATTGACAAAACTGGGAGCACGCCCGGGATTTACACAATACCCGGAGGTCGGGCATTTTTCCTGGCTGCATGCATACAGCGAAACCAATATGATGGAATGGCTTTTCAGACAGCACAGGTGAACCGTGCGTATTTGTAAAAAAATCATACCTTTTGCATGATCGTTCACCACCAACTCTGCCGCAAAATGGTAAAGAAACTGCTGCTACTTAGTATAACAGTGATTTGTTATAATGTTCTGTTTTCCCAACAGAAGACAGTAGACAGTTTAAAGACGCTCCTGCAATCTCATACTACAGCTGATACTGAACAGGTAAACATCATCAACAGCCTGGCAAAATTGGTGCGCAGGTCTAATCCCGGTCTTTTTGATTCCCTGGTAACGTCGGCGGTCAGTCTTTCAGACCAATTAAACTATAAGAAAGGAAAAGGTACGGCGCTTACATTGAAAGCTGTAAGGTATTATGACATCTCTAATTTCCCTGCTGCCACACAGACATACGAACAAGCCAAATTGCTTCTTGAATCTGCCAACGATATCCGTGGACTTAGTTATTTGTTGCGAATGCGGGCCAACCTGGTCATGGACGAAGGTGATTATGCTAAATCTCTTGATGATTTTTTGCAGGGATTGAAACTGGCTGAACAGGCTGGCGATATCAAACAGGCAATCGAAATCAACCGCACCGTCGGTTATCTCTATGATATTATAGGCGACTATGAAAAAGCTGTGCCTTATCAAAATGCCGCGCTTCGCCAGGCAGAAAGCATTGGCTACAAGCAGGGAATGTCCGGGGCCTATAATGCTATCGGTAAAACATACAAGACGCGAGGTATGTACCCCGCTTCGCTGGAAGCGTATATGAAGAATCTTCGTATAGACGAAGAGATGAAAGATTCAAGCAATATTGCTGTTTCTTACAGCAATATCGGGGATGTATATGAACGTATGGGAAAATACAAGGAAGCTTTTGATTACCTGCGGCCGGCATTAGCATATAACCTGAAACGCGCGGGCAAGAACACGATGATACCCTGGGATGAATGGGCGATCGGGAAAGCGTTAACCCACTCAGGCAATCCCGATAGCGGATTGTATTATGCGAAGCATGCCTACCAGCTCTCACAGCAAATGGGATGGAAACTGTACCTGCGCGAGATCACTTATCTTATTGCCGAATCTGCTGCTAAACTAAAACAATGGGATACGGCCTATAAATACCAGGTTCTCACATCTGCCTATAAGGATTCTTTGACGGGAATAGAGACGACAAGAAAAACCGTCATGTTACAGGCCACCTTTGACCTCGATAAAAAGCAAAATGTAATTGACCTGCAAAATGCTGAACACCGCAGGGATCGTGCATTTCTCATAATGGTCCTGGGAGGTCTGGTCACTGCTGTTGTCCTTGGTATTATTTTACTCCGCAATAATCGCCAAAAGCAAAAAGCAAATGCATTATTGCAAAGACAGAAGAAGGAAATAGATGATAAGGCCAGCGAGCTTTCGCTTCAAAAGGACGAATTGCAACAATCCTATAGCAATATCGAACTGCTCGGTGAAATCGGGCGTAAGATCACTTCTTCACTTTCGATAGAGACAGTCATCAGCACGGTGTATGATAACGTCAACACGCTGATGGACGCTTCGATATTCGGCATCGGTATTTATAATGAAGAATTGAAGAAAATCGATTTCCCGGCTACATATGAAAACGGGACAGCCCTCCCTTTTTATTCCAATTCGATCTACGACCAAAACCGTTTCGCCGCCCTTTGTTTTATCAGTGGTAAGGAGATCGTGATGGGCGAACTGGAGACAGAGTACCAGAATTATCTTCAACAGGTGCCTGCTCCCAAACAGGGTGACCAGCCGGTATCGCTTATTTACCTTCCGTTAAAAATAAAAGACAGGATGCTTGGGGTTATAACGGTTCAAAGCTTTCAGAGAAAAGCTTATTCCGATCATCATCTTTTTATGTTACGCAATATCGCGGTCTACACGGCTATTGGCCTCGAAAACGCTGAGTCCTTTAAGAAACTCAACGAAACCGTCGACAGTCTTAAAAAAACACAGAAGCAACTCATTCAATCTGAAAAAATGGCTTCATTGGGCGAGTTGATAGCGGGCATTGCCCACGAGATCCAAAACCCGCTAAACTTCGTCAATAACTTTTCTGAAGTAAACAAAGAGCTGTTGGATGAAATGAATGAAAAAGTGGCGGAAGGAAACTATGAAGAAGTAAAAGCTATTGCGAAAGACGTAGCGGACAACCAGGAAAAAATAAACTTTCATGGAAAAAGAGCTGATGCCATTGTAAAAGGAATGTTGCAGCATTCAAGAACGAGTAGTGGACAAAAAGAGCCGACAGATATCAATGCCCTTGTTGACGAATACCTGCGGTTGGCCTATCACGGACTCCGGGCAAAAGACAAGTCCTTCCATGCGAGGTTTGAAACGGATTTTGATAATACCATTAACAATGTTACTGTCGTTCCGCAGGAAATTGGAAGGGTCATTCTGAATCTCCTCAATAATGCTTTTTATGCCGTCACCGAAAAAAAGAAACTGGCCGGAGATACATATACACCTACCGTCAATATAACTACCCGTAAAAAAACAGACAGGGTTGAGATAAAAGTCAACGACAACGGTAACGGCGTTCCTCAAAAAATACTGGATAAGATCTTTCAGCCTTTTTTTACAACCAAACCTGCCGGCCAGGGTACCGGGCTGGGACTGTCATTAAGTTATGATATAATCACCAAGGGACATGGTGGCGAGCTGAAAATAGAAACCCGCGAAGGAGAAGGATCTTCATTCATTATTTTATTACCGATATAAAAACCTATTATATTTACCTTAATTGCAAACAGAGATATCATGAAAATATTAGTAGTTGACGATGAAAAAGACGTTCAGGTCCTATTTGAGCAAAGGTTCAGGAAAGAGATAAAAAATGGTGAAATGGAATTCGCTTTTGCTTATTCCGGCGAAGAAGCACTCGATTATCTCACGAAGCACCTGCACGAGGCGGTTTTGATACTTTCCGATATCAATATGCCGGGAATGACCGGCCTGGAGTTGCTGAAACAGATCAAACAAAAACATCATGAGCCACCTCCCGTTGTAATGATGATCACCGCATATGGCGACGCGGAAAACTATAATATGGCGATGCGCCTCGGCGCGGACGATTTCCTAACGAAACCCCTTGAGTTTGCTGTTTTAAAAGAAAAATTAAAAGCCATCCACTGATGACAAAAATTCTCGTTGTTGATGACGAAACGGATCTCGAGGTGTTAATCCGGCAAAAATTCAGGCAGAAAATAAGAGAGCAGCAATACGAGTTTGTATTTGCAGGAAACGGAAGAGATGCGCTGGATAAATTGCAACAACACGCCGATATAGCCATTGTATTAAGCGACATCAACATGCCGGAAATGGATGGGCTGACCCTGCTGTCAAAGCTTACTGAAGCAGCTCCATTGATCAGGGCCGTTATGGTATCTGCTTATGGCGATATGGATAATATCCGCACGGCCATGAATCGCGGCGCTTTTGACTTTGTCACCAAGCCGGTAAACTTCGAAGACCTGGAAATAACGATGGAAAAGACCATTGGTTATGTAACCCAGTTAAAAGAAACATTGAGGGCCATCAAAGAAAACAATATTCTCAAGATGTATGTGGACGCCAACGTGCTCAACTTCATGGGTACGCGGGAATACGAAACTTCTTTAACAGCCAATGAAACGGTAGAAGCTTCAGTAGCCTTTATCGACATATGCAGCTTCACCACGATCAGCGAAAAAGAAAGTCCCGATACGGTAGTGAAGATGTTGAATAAGTATTTTGACCTGATGGTGAAAGAGATCATTGCGCAGAATGGGATCATTGATAAGTTCATTGGGGATTGCATCATGGCCGTGTTCAAAGACGATTATCATTTAGACCGGGCAATTGATGCCTGTATCGCCATACGCGATAAAATCGATTTTCTGCCGACCGAGCACAGTTTCTCTCCCAAAGTGTCTATCGGGATCAATTCGGGTGAAATGATATCGGGTAACATTGGCTCAGCTGCATTGCGGAGGCTGGATTATACAGTGATCGGTGACGTTGTCAATACTGCCCAACGCCTGCAAGCTGCTGCGGGCAGCAGCCAGATCGTAATCACCGGGGAATCTTACGAAAAAGTCAAGCAATCATTCAATTGCCGGAAGATAGGAACAACCGTCTTAAAAAATAAAGAAGCGCAACCCAGCCTGTACGAGGTGCTGAATTAACTTCACGAAAAATTCATTTCATGCAATATGAGCAGGCTTATTCGTTCCTGATCGGCAAACTGGAAACCGGGCTTCCCTCTTATCTTACCTACCACGATGTACAGCATACCAAAAATGTGATAAAAGCGGCTGAGTACCTGGCTGAGGCAGAAAATATAAGCGGGAATGACCTTGTATTATTAAAGACCGCTGCGCTCTTTCATGATGCCGGATTTTTACAAAGTCACCAGGATCATGAAGAGTTGTCCTGCCGGATTGCGAGAAAACATCTTCCAGACTACCGGTACAGCCATGATCAAATTGAGAGAATATGCGGCATGATCATGGCCACAAAACTTCCCCAGACTGCGCTGGATCATTTGAGTGGTGCGCTTTGCGATGCCGACCTGTTTTATCTTGGTACCGACGATTACAATGCCGAGGCTGCAAAACTGTTCAGGGAATTTAAAAAGCTGGAAGTAGTAAAAACGCAAACTGAATGGCAACTCAAACAGGCCGAGTTTCTTTCCTTTCATCACTATTTTACTCAAACTGCTATCACGGAAAGGGAAGAAGGCAAGCAGGCCAACCTAAATAAACTGCGTATCAAAATCGACGAAACCCTGGTACATCAAAAAGGGAATAAATATCTCAAGCTTCTACAGGACGCGTTATTGATGCTCGCCGGAGTCATTTTTGCCGGCCTTGCATTGAAAGGTTTTCTCGTGCCGAACCATTTTTTTGATGGAGGCGTCACAGGGATGTCGCTGCTTTTGCATGAAATATATCATTTCAACCTTGCACTGGCTATAGTGATACTTAATATTCCATTGGTCATCCTGGGTTATTTCTCTATAGGTCCCCGGTTTGCCTTCCGGATGCTGATTGGTGTGTTGCTGCTGGGTATTGTACAGCAATTTCTTCCCGATTTCGATGCATTGACCTCCGACAAGTTGCTCATCTCTGTTTTTGGTGGAGCATTTATAGGGATCGGCATCGGGTTGGTGATGAGGGCCGGCGCCGCACTTGATGGAATCGAAGTGCTGGCTTTATACACATTGAAAAGAACTTCGTTTACCATCACGGAGATCATCCTGGCTATTAATATACTCATCTTCACCATAGCAGGTTTTAAATTCGGGATCGAGACTTCCCTGTATTCTATTCTCACTTATTTTACAGCTACCCGTTGTATAGATTATGTGGTAGAGGGCATACAAGCATATACCGGTGTCACCATTATTTCCGGCAAAAGCGAGGCCATCAAATACCAGTTGGTGAATAAACTGGGAAGAGGGATCACTGTATATAAAGGTGAGCGCGGTTTTTTGCCCGGAAAATTTGACATAAGCAGCGAAGTGGATATTATTTTCACAGTTGTCACAAGGCTTGAACTGAGAAGGTTGAAAAATCTCGTGCATGAAGCCGATCCGAATGCATTTGTTTTTGCCAGCACGATCAAGGAAGCTTCAGGTGGAGTACTTAAGCGCAGGCAGCATCATTGATCGCGAATTTGAAGAAATGCCGCGGATTCAAGGATTAACTAATTAACAAATAAACGAATAAACCAATATCCATTCCATTTATTAACTTGTACCCATGAAATGGTCCTTCTTCTTTTTGCTTCTCCCACTTTCAGTTTTTTCACAAAAGAATTCCGGCAGCCGCGAGGATTGCGACATCCTTATTACAAACGGAAAAATCATTGATGGGACCGGCAACAACTGGTATTATGGAAATATTGCCATTAAAAACGGCAGGATCATAAAGATTGGCAGGGATATACTTCCTACCTCAGCCAGGATCATCGATGCGGAAGGATTGATCGTTGCACCTGGTTTTATCGATGTCCATACACATATAGAAGGTGATGAGGCCAAACAACCAACCGCCGATAATTTTATATATGACGGCGTCACTACTGTAATCGCTGGAAATTGCGGGGCTTCTAATGTTGACATTGGAAAATACCTGCATTGGATTGATTCATTGAAGCTTTCTATCAACGTTGCCACTCTCGTCGGTCACAATGATGTACGAAAGGCTGTCATGGGCCGGGCTAACCGCGATGCAACTGCAGAGGAGATGAAGCAAATGGAAACTCTCGTTGATAAAGCGATGAAGGATGGCGCCGTGGGTTTATCAACTGGGCTTATCTACATACCCGGCACTTATACCAAGACCCCTGAGATAGTCGACCTTGCCAAAATAGCTGCCCGGTATCATGGCGTTTATGCTTCGCATATGCGAGATGAAGGTGACAGTGTCACCGAAGCAATAGAAGAGGCGCTCACGATTGGCAGGGAAGCAAAAATACCAGTTGAGATCTCGCATTTTAAATTAAGCGGCCAGCAAAACTGGGGAAGAAGCAAGGTAACAGTGCCCATGATCGATGCTGCAAGGAAAGAAGGTATTGAAGTGACAATTGATCAATATCCATACACCGCGAGCAGTACGTCCATTAGCACCCTGATCCCCGATGAAATACTGGCCGATGGACAGGATTCGATCCGGGCCAGGCTGCAAAGACCAGCTACCAAAAAATATGTTATTGATTATATGATAAAGCGGCTGAAGAAAAGAAAGCTGAAACATTTCAGCTACGCTGTGGTCGCTTATTATGCTCCTGACACAACTTATAATGGTAAAAGCATTGAGCAGATCAATCTAATGAGGGGAAGGAAGCATAAAGTAAAAGAAGAAGCGGAGACCATCGTTGATATCATGATGGACGGTGGGGCCAGCGCCGTATTCCACGGGATGAGTGATGAAGATGTAAAGCGCATCATGAAATATCCTTACAATATGTTTGCCAGCGATGCCAGCATACGCGTCATGAATGCAGGTATGCCTCACCCGAGAGGCTATGGCACCAACGCGAGAGTATTGTCAAAATATGTAAGAGATGAAAAAGTCATTTCGCTGGAAGAGGCCGTCCGACGGATGACCTCCCTGCCCGCTCAAAAATTCCAGTTAAAAGACCGCGGTCTGCTGAAAGAAGGTATGGCCGCTGATATCGTCATCTTTGATGAAAAAGAAGTAAAGGACATGTCGACTTACGAACAGCCCCATGCTTATTCCAAAGGCTTTCATTTTGTGATCGTGAATGGAGTTGTTACGGTTGAAAATGAAAAGCACAATGGTACCAGAGCCGGGAAATCGTTATATGGGCCGGGGAAAAACGATAATAGTTTAGCTTTCTAAGTTGCCCACAGAGGACCGCTGAGAAGACGCAGAGAGCCACAGAGAAGAAACGCTTTGTGGCTCTCCCCTGCTAGCCTGGTGTACCCATATCGAAGCGGGGCGAGCAGACAGGATTTATTTTTCCTCCGTGGCTCTCTGTGGCCATCCTGATTTTTCAAACAGGGACGCTACTTAACTTTCGGTACTTCCCTGATATGGTATTCCTGTATTAGTGCCGGGTTTTCCGGAGAGAGAGTAAAATAGATTTCAATGTTTGTTTTCTCGCCTTCAATAATAAATGAACCCCTTAGCTGGTTTTCAGGTTTCATTTCTTTTACTGAAATTATCCTGCCGGCTTTTGTATAAAGTTCTCTTGCATACTTCTTCAAGGTATCTATGGGATAATCCGGGAAAAAGTTTTCGGCAAAAATTCCACTTTGTTGCGCATTGTTCCAGTCCGGCAGTAGTTTGACCAATTCATTCTTTCTCTGCTCCAATATTTCCGATGGAGGAATTTGTCTCGGTTGCAGCCCCGCGATCCTTATTAAAGTATCCAACACCTGGAGATTGACCTGGGCCATCGGTGCATAGGTGCGGTTAGCAAATGATACGATACCGATGCCATAATCAGGCATGATACGCCAGTTGCTTCCAAAGCCGGGCAGACCGCCGCTATGTCCCACAAATACGCGGCCTTCGCAATCCCGAAGCCAGTTCAACCCATAACAATAAGATGTGATCACCGGGCATATCCTTCCCGTGGGATACTTAAAGTTCAGGTTCATACCATTCAACCGCCAGGGATGATGCATTTCCCGGATGGAACTTCTCCTGATAGGCCCTTCTTCTTTTGAATTGCCAGGAGGCCAGGCCGACAAATGAGCAGCTACATAATTTGCAAATTCTTCTATCGAACTGATCATTCCACCCATTGCTCCCCAGGAGCCGTCCGGTGTATCATGTAGCAGCGTTTCTTCGTTCCATTTTTCATTCAGCCAGCGATAACCGTGCGCCAGTTTATCCGCCGTGACATCGCCATATTCATACGTCGTTGCTTTCATTCCCAACGGTATCCAGATATTTTCTTTTATATAATCCTGGTAACGTTTGCCTGATACATTTGTAATGATCTTTCCCAGCAATGCAAAACCGAGATTGCTGTATTCATAACTAATGCCGGGCGCATTGGAAAAAGAAACCTGTTTATTGAGAAAATTAGTAAGGTCCTTATCGTTGTCAGCCAGCTGCCGGTCGCCCCAGGGATTGTCTTCGGGGAATCCGGCACCATGGGTCAATAAATGACGGATCGTGATCACTGGTGCGTCGGCCGTTGGATATTTCAGCTTTTTCAGTTCGGGGACATAGAGATAGGCGGGGTCGTCAAGGTTGAGCCTGCCTTCATCCCTCAATTTTAAAATAGCCATCGCCGCAAAGCTCTTACTCATGGAAGCGATACGGAACAGGGATGACGAAGTAACGGAGATCTTTTTTTCAATATCGGTGTAGCCAAAATTGTTTTTATATACCAGCTTGCCATCCATGATCAATCCATATGCCAGGCCGGGCAAATGATTGGAGTCGGCATAATCCCTGAATATCTTATCAATGACCGGGAGAGCCTGTTGCATCCTCTCCATTCTTGAAGCGTCGGAAAATGCAGCCGGCTTATACGACGAATCATACTGCTTACCATCTTCCTTCTTTGTTGTTGTTTGTTCATTACATGTCCAAAAAAGAAAAGATATCCCGGATAGCAAAACGATTTTTCTCATACAATCTTTATTCAGGTAAATTTTCCGATAGTTTATTTTTCCTCAACGGTTGTATTTGCCAATAGGTCAAACTTCTCCATAGCCATTCCAATGGACCAAAACGAAAATAACGCAACCAGATATGACTCCATATTATTTCGAGTAACCATACAGCCGCAACAACATAATACAGCTCATATATCTGCAAACGACCATACCAGCCAAACCCAATTCCCATGAAAATAAGACCGCAGATCAATGATTGCATCAGGTAATTGGTGAATGCCATTTGACCAACCGGTCTCATCAGCGCAAACAGCCATTTGAACAACCCGGACTTATACAACAACATTATCAGCCCGAATATACCGATGGAATGGATAAACCGCTGCAACTCGTAAAATTCGAATTTTTTCGTTTTAATGATCTCGAACCAATTGAAATGATGATTTACATCGTTTGTTACAAACAGGTAAGAAAGCGGTAAGCCTATTCCAAGACCCAATATGGCCATCCACGCGTAGACTTTCGTTTTTGCTTCACCCTGTAGTATCCCGAGTTTGAAGAAAGCCATACCCATGAACATGAACAATAGTACGTCCCAGACGAGGAAGTAATACATGGCTGTTGTCTCTCCTTCTTCTGCCATATTACTTCTAACTTCATACAGTTCTGCATAACTTCCTCGGACCTCACTCAGTTCCTTTTCCATTTTCTTCTTTTTTTCTTCCGGCTTTGACCGCTCCTTTAGATCCTGCATCGCTGCGAAATCAGCTTTTTGTTTGTCCGTCAGCTTTGTCTTCGCTGTATCGACGGCTGCAGCGACCTCGCCTTTATTGATCATGCTTTTACGTTTGTACAGATCCCGGTTCTCCCTTGCGGTCATCAACAACAGGCATACACCCGCGGCGATCAATAAATATTTCGGCTTTAATCTCCGGAATGCAAACAGGATGATGCCGCAGATGGCATAATGATAGAGAATATCCCAGAACCAAAGCAGCACATATGCGTTGATGAGTCCGAACACCAGCAACCAAAGCTGGCGGCGCAGGAACAATTCTGCTGCCATCAGCCCGGTAGTTCTTTTTTCAAGACGGGTAACGAAAATAATGGTACCGGCTCCGAACAGCATGGAAAAAATAGCCCGCTGGCTTCCCTCAAAAACGCCGGGGCCAAATACATACCAGAAAAAATAATTCAGCGGGCTTTGTTCATTCAATGAATAATCAAAGATGGCAGAATGTGCCAGGCCAAAACCGGGAATGTTCATCAACAGGATGCCCAATACGGCAATGCCGCGTAGGGAATCGAGAGCGATAATTCTTTCAGATTGGCCGATGGGTGCAACGAAGTTTCCACTTAACGATGGCATGTCAGGTTGGTTTTGAGGTGGTAAATAATTTGGAAGATTTCTCAGGGTGGTAGGATGAATGTGCCTTCATGAGCTGAAATAAGCCGCACCTCGTTTAAACGACCTTCACATTAATATGTGGTGACTTATCGTCCTGCTGTTTGCATTATGCCTGATACCCTTTTTCGGGGAGAGCTTTCACCACTTCATGTGATTGCAAACACTGGTCACCAATAATAGCTTTGCCAAAGAGTATCTGTAAACATATGAATAAAATTTAAAGAAATGG
>Ga0066652_100000184_pt1 | contig 33809 bp, 28 predicted proteins | sample GraSoiAngelo_101_FD_71413 | JGI IMG/M metagenome (GOLD analysis project Ga0066652, IMG submission 71413) | Grasslands soil microbial communities from the Angelo Coastal Reserve, California, USA - 14_0903_02_30cm | ecosystem: Environmental > Terrestrial > Soil > Grasslands | place: USA... | reverse complement strand
CGACGCCGACGGTCATCGCGTTGACCAGGATGTTGCCGTCATAAGCGGGGTGAAAGTTCACCTCGCCGCCGACCGTGGGGACTCCGACGCAGTTGCCGTAGCCGCCGATCCCGGCGACGACTCCGGCGATCAGGTGGCGCATCTTGGGATGGTCCGGCCGGCCGAAGCGAAGCGCGTTCAGATTGGCGATCGGCCGGGCGCCCATGGTGAAGACGTCGCGCAATATGCCGCCGACCCCGGTCGCCGCGCCCTGATAGGGCTCGATATACGACGGGTGGTTGTGGCTCTCCATCTTGAAGATGGCGGCCTGATTGTCGCCGATGTCGATGACTCCGGCATTCTCGCCCGGGCCGCAGATCACCCACGGCGCCTCGGTCGGCAGCTTCTTAAGGTGGATCCGGGAGGATTTGTAGGAGCAATGCTCCGACCACATGACCGAGAAGATGCCGAGCTCGGTGAGGTTCGGCTCCCGCCCCAGCGCGTGGAGGACCCGCTCATATTCCTCGCGGGAGAGGCCGTGCTCGGCGACGATTTGCGGCGTGATCGGGGATTCGGCCATGCCGGGCGCATAGCGAGCGCGGATGCATGCAGCTACCCCCTCCCACCGGAGCGGGAGGGGGCACTCTGCGGCGTGCCTTAGCCGGGCATGATCTGGCCGCGGATCGCTCCGTTGGGGAATTCCTCGGTGCGGACCTCGACGTAGAAGGCGGAAGGGTTGCTCTCGATCTCCTGAGCGAGCGAATCGCCGATCGCCTTGCAGTCCCAGCTGTCATTGTCGTCGGGCCGCTCGATCCTCGAAACCGGCTCGCCTTGCCCGCCGGCGCCGCCGCGGTAGATCTGGACCGAGGTGACCGAGCCGATGCTGCGCACCTCCAGATCGGTGCAGAGCTGGTGGCGCTCGTGGTGGATGGCGATCTTGGCGCGCCCCCAGCCGTCGGTATCGGCGGCGCCCGGCACGTTGTCGCCGTTGAGCACGGCGTGGAAGTCGGTGGCGGCGAGCGCAGGCGCCGCGGCGCCGGCGATCATCGCCGCGCCCCCCAGGGCCGCCAGCACCAGGCGGCTCGAACGGGTCCTGAACATCTCGAAATCTCCTCTTTTCATGACACAAGCCGTCGCACCCCGCGGGCGCGGGCGGCTCGGAAAGAGAAGGCGGGGGAAGGAGGCGCGGTTCCACTCGTTACGGGAGAGGCGCGACGAGGCGAGGGGCTTTTCCGCACGACGCCCAACGAAAAAGGCCGGCCCAGACATGTCCGAACCGGCCTGGAACGAGGAAAGCGGGGACGATCAGGTGTGGCAGGACTTGCCGTTGATCGTGACGTTGGTGCCGCTGCCGCTGACGGTGACGCCTTCGCCCGTATAGGGGCCGGCGCCGTTCGCCTGGGTCAGGCTGGTCGTCGCGCCGTTCTGGGTGCGCCGGTAGACGGCCGTGTTGTTGTTGTAGAAATCGACATAGGCCAGGCTGTTGTCGCTGCACCGGTAGGTGCGGCTGTCGGTCACCGCCGGCGGCAGCTGCACCGGAGCCGCGTTGGCGAGCGCCTCGGCCTGGGGATCGTAGGTGTTGACGACTTCGGGCGCGCTTGGGCCGCACGCCGAAAGGGTGAAGAGCGCCGCGCTGGCCGCAGCGGCGAGGAGGGGGGTCTTGGACATGGCCTGATCCTTCGCGGTCGCAGCATAAATCGTCAAGATCGAAATTGTCGCGGGGGCCTTCCGGCGGGCGCCGTTCGACGAGACGCCCGCGGGGTTCGACAAACCGCTCGGGCCTTATTAGGCTGGCGGCGAGGGAGAGGGTTTCGCATGCAGCGGGTTCGGGTCGGACTGACCGGTCTAGCCTTTGTTTTTCTTGCGGTGTTGCTGGCGGCGATCTTCACCAGGCGCCCCGCCGGCGAGCCCCCGATCACAGCGAACACGATCGAGCAGCAAAAAGCGGGACACGCCCCCGCCGCGGCCACCCCGGCGCCGGCCGAGCAGCCGTCGGAGCCGCTCGCCGAGCTGGGGGTCGCGCCCGGGACGGCCGACTCGAACGGAGCGGGCGCGCAAGCCCCCGCTCCGCCGGCGCAATCGCGCTGAATCGAGAACTCACGGACTTATCCACAGAACTAAAGAAGAACAACGACTTGGCTTCGCGCCTTTCTTTCGCGCTTCGGCGCCGCCTTTTCCCCTCTGGTGGTATGAAATCCCGCAAAAAGGCATAAAATCCCCTTCCAAACCCATGCCCATCCTGTTATCCACTGCGGGCAATTAGGGGCATTTCCTGTTCAACCGCGAGGGACGCGGGGCGAAGCGATGGCGCGCGCCCGCGAACAGGGAAGGTCTGTGTGTAGGGGACGGACCGAGCGTGGATCAGGAGCATCTCTATAACGGGAGCGCTCTCAACGCGGTGGACGGCAAGGGCCGCCTCTCCGTTCCCGCCTTCATCCGCGCGATGATCGAGCGCCGGTCCCCCGAAAAGCTCATCGTCATCGGCAAGCACGAGGTCGATTCCTGCCTCGTCGGCTATGACGCCAATTACAAGGGCAACGTGCTGGCGGACGTGAACCGCCGCAAGCTTCGCGACGAGGAGCAGGGCGTCGACCTTCGCGCCCATCACAGCCGCAACCGCCGCGCTTTCGCGCTGACCGAATCCTGCGGCTGGGATTCCTCTGGCCGGATCATCCTGCCTCCGATGATGCGCAAGATCGCGCGGATCGACGATCTCGTCCTGTTCATCGGCGCCGGCGAGACGTTCGAGCTGTGGAACCCGCAGCTCGCGCTCGACAGCGGCGACGCCGACCTCGCCGAGCTCGCCGCCTACCGGCTCGAAGAGCGGGGGAACGCTTCGTGACCGCCGCCGCGCCCCACATTCCCGTCCTCGCCGAAGAGGCCGTCAACGCGCTCGCCGTCGCTCCCGGCGAGACTCATGTCGACGGCACGTTCGGCGCCGGCGGCTACACCAAGGCCATCCTGGATAGAGGGGCGGCCCGCGTCTTCGCTTTCGATCGCGATCCCGAGGCGATCCAGTATGGCGAAGCGCTGGCCGCTTTGAGCGGGGGACGCCTGACGCTTGTGCCGGAATGCTTCAGCCGGATGCGTCAGGCGCTTCGCGCCCGCGGGGTCGAGCAGGTCGACGGGGTCGCGCTCGATATCGGCGTCTCCTCGATGCAGCTCGACCAGGCCGGGCGAGGCTTCTCCTTCCAGGCCGACGGGCCGCTCGACATGCGGATGGGAAAGGACGGGCGGAGCGCCGCCGACTTCGTCAACGAGGCGGACGAGGAAGAGATCGCCGACGTCCTCTATCATTATGGCGAGGAGCCGCGGTCGCGCCGGGTCGCGCGGGCGATCGTCGCCGCCCGGCCCATCGAGCGCACGGGGCAGCTGGCCGAAGTCGTGCGCAAGGCGCTCGGCCACCATCCGGGAATGAAGAAGGATCCGGCGACCCGCACCTTCCAGGCGATCCGGATCCACGTCAACGACGAGCTCGGCGAGCTCGAAGGCGGCCTCGCTGCGGCGGAGCAGGTGCTCGCGCCCGGCGGGCGGCTCGCGGTCGTCACCTTCCACTCGCTCGAGGACCGGATCGTGAAGCGCTTCCTTAAAACCCGCAGCGGTTCGTTGCCCTCGGGATCGCGCCATCTGCCCGCCGCCAACGAAAGCGGCGCTCCGGCGCCGACCTTCGAAGCGGTGGCCAAGCCCGCCCGCGCCGGCGAGGCGGAAGTAAAGGCCAATCCCCGGGCCCGCTCGGCAACCCTACGCGCCGCGCGGCGGACCTCGGCCCCGGCATGGAACGACAGTGAAGGAGCACGCTTGTGATCGCCAACGGCTTCAAGCCCGTCGGGTGGGTCGCCGCCGTCGGCGCGGCCGCGCTCGGCTGCTACATGCTATCGCTGAGGGTCGCCTCGGAGCGGGCCGACGTCGCCAGCCTCGAGCGGCGGATCGTCGCCACGCAGCAGCAGATCCGATCGCTTCAGACCGAGCTCGGAACGCGCGGCCGCCTCCAGCAGCTCGAGCAGTGGAACGAGGAGGTGCTCGCGCTTTCGGCGCCTGTCTCCGGTCAATATCTTCAGTCGAACGTCCAGTTGGCCCGGTTCAGCACCAGCCAGCCGCAGCCGCTCGACACCGCCGCCGAGGTCCGCATGGCCTCGGCCGAGACGGCGCCCGCGGCCCCGGCGACCCCGGCGCCTCAGCATGCGGTCGCCGACAGGGCCGCCATCTCCGCGCCGCCGCCGATCGCCCAGCCGATGGTCCAGCGCGCGAGCTTGACGGTGACTCAGCCCGCGCCCGTCCCAGCCGCCGCGCGCTCGGCGCCCCCGGCGAGCCGGCCCCCCGTCGCTGCTTCCACGCCCGTGACGCCAGAGCGCCGGCCGGCCGCCACCGCCACGGCTTCGCGTGAGACCGCGCCGCAGCAAGTCGCGCCGCGCACGGCGCCCCGCGCTCCCGTTCGTATCGCCAGCGCGGAAGCGCGCCCGGCTACGCAGCGCTCATCCACCAGCGCGCCTGCCCGCCCCCAGGCGGCGGCACCGCGGAGCCGCGGCTCATCCCTTCTCGACGACCGTACCGTGCGCGAGCTCGGCACCGCCGCCCGCGCCGAAGGCCGCGGCGGAACGCGCGACTGATGGCGACGCTCGCCGCGCGGATCGAGCGGCCCGCGCCGCCAGTCCTTCAGGAGCACGGCCTCGCGCTGACCTATCACCGGCTGATGCTGGTGATGCTTCTGTTCGTCGGAGTCACGTTCGTCATCGTCGCCCGTCTGGCGATGCTCCAGATCTTCACCGATCGCTCGGGCGCCTCGCAGCTCGTCAATCCGCTGCTGCCCGCGCGCGGCGACATCGTCGATCGCAACGGCATTCCCCTCGCGCGGACGATCGACGCCTGGTCGATCGGGGTGCACCCGCAACGGATCATCGGCGACCGGCGCGAGCTGGCCCAGCGGCTCGCCGTGCTGATGCCCGAGCACAGCGTCGCCGAATATCGCGCGATGCTGAGCCGCCGGACCAATTTCACCTATCTCGCGCGGCGGGCGCTGCCCGAGCTGGTCGCCGCGGTGAACGCGCTCGGCGAGCCGGGCATCGTCTTCGACCGCGAGCCCCAGCGCCTCTATCCGCAGACGATGATGGCCGGCCACGTTTTGGGCTGGACCGACAGCCAGGGCCACGGCGTCGCCGGGATGGAGCGGGTGCTGGACGACCGGCTCAGCGACCCCGCCTTGCGCGGCGAGCCCGTCGCGCTTTCGATCGACAGCCGGGTCCAGGCGCTCCTGGAAAGCGAGCTCGCCACCGCCGTCACGTCGATGCAGGCCGAAGGCGGCACCGGAATCGTGATGGACGTCGCCACCGGCGAAGTCATCGCCATGGCCTCGGCGCCGACGTTCAACCCGAACGCGACCGGCCGCACCGACGCCAACGCGCTCTACAACCGCGCGACGATGGGCGTCTACGAGCTCGGCTCGACCTTCAAGCCGATCACCGTCGCGGCCGCGATGGAGGCGGGCGTGGTGACCTCGATGCAGCAGCGCTGGGATGCGACGGCGCCGATCCCGATCGGCCGCTTCGCCATCCACGACGATCCCGGGCACGCTCTGTCGCGGATGATCACCATTCCCGAGCTCATCGTCCATTCCTCCAATATCGGCACCGCCCACGTCGCCGAGGCGATGGGCGCGCAACGGATGCAGGCGGCTTTCCGCGCGCTCGGCTTCAACGAGCCGCCGCTGATCGAGCTTCGCGAGCGCACCCGCCCGCTCTGGCCGAGCGACTGGAGCCGCTCGACGGTGATGACCTCGGGCTTCGGGCACAGCCTCGCGATCACCCCGCTCCACCTCGCCAGCGCTTATGCCGCCCTCGTCAACGGCGGAATCTTCCGGCCCGCGACGCTGATGCGGGTCCCGCCGGGAAGGGAAATCGCCGGCCGGCGGGTCTATTCCGAGCGGACCAGCTACCAGATCCGCCAGCTCTTGCGCCTCAACGTCCTCCACGGCACCGGCCGGCGCGCCGAGGCCGCGGGCTTTCGGGTCGGCGGCAAGACCGGGACCGGCGAAAAGGCGATGGCCGGGGGCTATAGCCGCAGTTTGAACGTTTCCACGTTCGCGGCGGCTTTTCCTATGGACGCGCCGCGCTATGTGGTGGTCGTCATGATGGACGCTCCAAGACCGACCGAGGCCAACAGCTTCGTCACCACCGCCGCTTTCGCGGCCGCGCCGATCGTCGCTCACGTCGTCTCGCGCACCGGGCCGCTGCTCGGAGTCATCCCCAGCGACAGCCGCGACATCGACACCGCGGGCCTGCTGCCCTCGGCCGAAACGCCGGGGCACTGATGCGCCTGGGGACGCTGATCGGCAGCGGAGAAACCCAGGCCGTCACCGGCTTCGCCATCGACCACCGCAAGGTGGCGCCGGGCACCGTCTTCGGCGCCTTTCGCGGCGCGCGCTTCAACGGGGAGGATTATATCGGCGAGGCGGTCTCGCACGGAGCGATCGCGGTCGTGTCCCGGCCGGAGGCGCGGGTCACCGGCGCGGTGCACATCCCCGCCGAGGAGCCGCGAAGGGATTTCGCCCGGCTCGCGGCCAAATTCTTCAAGCCGTTCCCCGAAACGGTCGTCGCGGTGACCGGGACCAACGGCAAGACCTCGAACGTCGAGCTTGTCCGCCAGCTCTGGCGGATGGCCGGGCACCCTTCCGCGAGCATCGGCACGCTCGGAGTCACCACCTCGGACGAGCAGGTGACGACCGGGCTGACCACGCCCGACATCGTCACCTTCCTGTCCAACATGGCCGGGCTCGAGCGGATGGGGATCACCCATGCCGCGTTCGAAGCCTCGAGCCACGGCCTGTCGCAATACCGCACCGAAGGGCTTCCGGTGAAGGCCGGGGCGTTCACCAATTTCAGCCGCGACCATCTCGACTATCACGAGACGATGCACGCCTATTTCGAAGCCAAGATGCGATTGTTCGAGGACGTGCTCCAGCCGGGCGCCAGCGCGGTGGTCTGGACCGACGATTCCAAGTCGGACGAGGTGATCGCGCGGTGCGCGGCGCGTGGGCTGAACGTCCTCAGCGTCGGCGCTCGGGGAGAGGCGCTGAAGCTGCTCAAGCGCGAGACGACCCAGCTCGGCCAGAAGCTGACGATTCTGGCGGGGGGCAAGACCCACGTCGTCACGCTCGCCCTGATCGGCGCCTACCAGGCCGCCAACGCTCTGACCGCGGCGGGCCTCGCCATCGCCACCGGCGGCGACGTGGCGCAGACCTTGGCCAATCTGGCGCGGGTCCATCCGGTGCGCGGACGGCTCGAGCGCGCGGTCATCACCCGGCGTGGGACTCCGGTCTATGTCGACTACGCCCACACGCCCGACGCTATCCAGAGCGCGATCGAGGCGCTTCGCCCCCACACGAAGAACCGGTTGATCATCATCTTCGGAGCCGGCGGCGACCGCGACACCGGCAAGCGCGCCGAGATGGGCAAGGTCGCCGCGGCGCTGGCGGACAAGGCGATCGTCACCGACGACAATCCGCGCAGCGAGGATCCGGCCGAGATTCGCCGCGCCATCCTTTCGGGAGCGCCGGGCGCGACCGAAGTGGCGGGCCGCCGCGAGGCGATCCGCGCTGCGATCGCGGAGGCCGGGGAGGGCGACATCGTCCTCCTCGCCGGCAAGGGCCACGAACAGGGCCAGATCGTCGGCGATCGCGTGCTCCCCTTCGACGACGTCACCGTCGCGCGGGAGGAGGCTGCGTGAGCGCGCTCTGGACCGCGCAGGAGATCGCCGAGGCGACCGGCGGCACCGTCCACGGCGATTTCGAGGCCGGCGGCGTGGCGTTCGACTCGCGGGAGATCGGCACTGGCGATCTCTTCGTCGCGATGAAGGGCGAGGCGACCGACGGGCACCTGTTCGCCGGCAAGGCGTTCGCCGCCGGCGCCGCCGGAGCGGTCGTCAGCGAGGCGATCGACCGTCCGCATGTCCACGTCGCCGATACGACGCAGGCGCTCAACGATCTCGGGCGGGCGTCTCGCGCGCGCAGCTCGGCGCGAATCGTCGGAGTCACCGGATCGGCGGGCAAGACGGGGACCAAGGAAGCGCTCTACGCCGCGCTGGAGCGCGCCGCGCCCGGCCGCGCCCACCGCTCGGTCAAGAGCTACAACAACCACACCGGCGTGCCGCTGAGCCTCGCCCGGATGCCCCGCGAGACGCGCTTCGGCGTGTTCGAAATGGGCATGAATCACAAGGGCGAACTCGCCGCTTTGACCCGCCTCGTCCGCCCCCACGTCGCGATCGTCACGACCATCGCTCCGGCGCACCGCCAGTTCTTCGCCAGCGATGCGGAGATCGCCGACGCCAAGGGCGAGATATTCGAGGGCCTGGAGCCCGGCGGCACGGCGATCGTCCCGTTCGACAGCTCCCACCGCGAGCGCCTGATCGCCGCGGCCACGCCCCATTCGGGGAGGATCGTCACCTTCGGCCTCGGCGAGGGCGCGGACGTTCGCGCCTCCTACGTCATCCGCGGCCCGCGTGGCGGATCGATGGTCACCGCTTCGCTTCCCGGGGCGCAGCTCAGCTTCACCATCTCGCAGCCCGGCGAGCATTGGGTGGCCAATGCGCTGGCCGTGCTGGCCGCGGTGCAGGCGGTCGGCGGCGACCTCGCGCTCGCCGGCCTCGCGCTGGCCGAGCTCGGCGGGCTGAAGGGACGCGGCGAGCGCCACCGGATCGCGGTCGAAGGCGGCGAGGCGCTGCTGATCGACGAAAGCTACAACGCCAACCCGGCATCGATGGCGGCGACTCTGAAGGTGCTCGGCGAGGAGAAGGTCGCCGGCCGCCGGGTCGCCGTGCTCGGCGCGATGCGCGAGCTCGGCGCCGACAGCGGCGCCTTCCACGCAGCACTCGCGGGGCCGCTTGAAGAGGCCGGAATCGATTATGCGATCCTCGTCGGCGAGGAGATGGGGAGCCTCGCGAAAGCGCTTGGCGGCCACGTCGAAATGGCGCATGTGGCCGACGCGGCGGCCGCGCTCCCGCTCGCGCGCCGGGCGATCGGCCCCGGCGACGCGTTGCTGATCAAGGGATCGAACTCGATCGGGCTCGCCGCCCTCGTCGAAGCGCTCGCGGGTGGCGCCGATGGGCTCGGGACAGGTGGGAACTGATGTTTCTCTGGATCGCAGAACAGCTTGGCTATCCGGGGATCTTCAACCTCTTCCGCTACCTGAGCTTCCGCGCGGGCGCCGCCACCGCGACTGCTTTGTTCCTCGGCCTGCTGATCGGCCCCAAGTTTATCGGCTGGCTTCGGGTCCGCCAGGGCAAGGGCCAGCCGATCCGCGACGACGGGCCGCTCAGCCACCTCGCCAAGCGCGGAACCCCGACCATGGGCGGGCTGATGATCCTCACCTCGCTCACGGTCTCGATGATCCTGTGGATGGATTTCTCCAACCGCTATTTGTGGGCCTGCCTCGGAATCACCGTCGGCTTCGGACTGATCGGCTTCCTCGACGATTACGACAAGGTGAAGAAGCGCCACCATGCCGGCGTCTCGGGCAAGGTCCGGCTCGCCGCCGAGTTCCTTGTCGCCGGTGTCGGCTGCTGGTTCATCCTGCGCGGCGCCGGGAGCGAGCTCTACATCCCCTTCTATAAGGGACCGGTGGTCGATCTCGGGCCCTTCTACGTATTGTTCGCGGCGTTCGTGGTGGTCGCGTTCGGCAATGCGGTGAACCTCACCGACGGGCTCGACGGGCTCGCGACCATGCCGGTGATCATCGCCGCCATGGCCTTCCTGCTGATCGCCTATCTCGTCGGCAACGCCCTCTACGCGCCCTATCTCGGAATCCCTTATGTGAAGGGGGCGGGCGACCTCACGGTGCTCTGTTCGGCGATCGTCGGGGCGGGGCTGGCGTTCCTGTGGTTCAATGCGCCGCCGGCGGCCGTCTTCATGGGCGATACGGGCAGCCTCGCGCTCGGCGGGGCGCTCGGCGCGATCGCGGTCTCGACCCAGCACGAGATCGTGCTCGGAATCATCGGCGGCCTGTTCGTGGTCGAGGCGCTCAGCGTGATCATCCAGGTCGCGGTCTACAAGCGCACCGGCCGGCGGGTCTTCCGGATGGCCCCGATCCATCACCATTTCGAGCAGCTCGGCTGGTCCGAGCCGACCGTCGTCATCCGCTTCTGGATCATCGCCTTCGTGCTGGCCCTGGCCGGCCTTTCGACGTTGAAGCTTCGGTGATCGCGAGCCCCGCCTTCCGCGGCAAACGCTACGCGGTGCTCGGGCTGGCGCGGTCCGGCCTGGCCAGCGTCGAGGCGCTTGTCGCGAGCGGGGCGGAGGTGACCGCCTGGGACGCGCGCGAGGAGGCGCGGTCGGCGGTGGCGGGCAAGGCGGCTATCGCCGATCCGCTCCAGATCGACCTCGCCGGCTTTGACGGAGTCGTCGTCTCGCCCGGCGTTCCGCTCAACCGTCATCCGATCGCCGGCAAGGCGAAGGCCGCCGGCGTGCCCGTGATCGGCGACATCGAATTGTTCGCGCTCGCGCGGGCCTCCCTGCCGCCGCACAAGGTGGTGGGAATCACCGGCACCAACGGCAAGTCGACCACCACCGCGCTCGTCCACCACATCCTAAAGACCGCCGGCGTGCCGACGACGATGGGCGGCAATATCGGCCTGCCGATCCTCGCGCAGGACCCGCTGGCGCCAAATGAGAATGGGGTCGGCGTCTATGTGCTGGAGTTGTCCAGCTACCAGATCGACCTGACCTTCAGCCTCGATTGCGACGTCGCAGTATTGCTCAATGTGACGCCGGACCATCTCGACCGTTACGAGAGCTTCGAGGCTTACGCGGCTTCAAAGGCGCGACTGTTTGAGATGCAGCGTGAAGGCGGACATGCCTATGCGGGGGTCGACAACGGAGCCATCCCCAAAGTCGCGGAGGATTGGGGCGCAATTCCAGTCAAGGCTGACGAGTTGGACGCCGGTTTGTTCGGACAGCAAAGTGAGTGGCCCGCGCTCCAAGGGCCGCACAACAAGAAGAATGCCGCGGCTGCGCAAATAGCAGCCTTCATGACCGGTCTCGTAAGTTTTGGCGAAATTCGCGAGGCTTTCCGCACCTATCGCGGCTTGCCGCACCGCATGGAGCGGATTGCCGAGAAGGACGGCATCCTGTTCGTCAACGACAGCAAGGCGACCAATCCGGACAGCGCCGCTCCGGCGCTGGCCGCTTATCCGCATGTGCACTGGATCCTCGGCGGTCTCGCCAAGACCGACGATCTTGGCCCCTGCGAGAACCAGCTCGGCCACGTACGCGCCGCCTATACGATCGGCGAGGCGGGGCCGATGTTCGCCCGGCTGCTCGAAGGGAAGGTGCCGGTGACCGAGTCCGAATTGCTGGTGACCGCCGTGAAGGACGCAGCCGAGGCTGCGGCGCCGGGCGAGGTCGTCTTGCTTTCGCCGGCCTGCGCGTCGTTCGACCAGTTCCGTGATTACGAGGCGCGCGGGGACGCGTTCCGCGCCGCCGTGGAGGCCTTGGCATGAGCAGCGCGGCACCCACCCGCAAGATGATGGCCCCGCGCCTCGGCCGTTCGGACCGAAGCGCGATCGGCCGCTGGTTCTGGGAGATCGACAAGGTTTTGCTCGTGCTCGTCGCGGTGCTGATCGTCATTGGCCTGATCGCCGTCGCCGCCGCCTCGCCGGCGGCGGGGCATCGCCTGTCGGGGGCGGGCGTGAGCTTCGCCCCGCTTTATTATTTCTACCGCCAGCTGGTCTGGGTCGCGCTCGCCATTCCGGTGATGATCGGGGTCTCGATGCTCGCCAAGCCGACCGCCCGGCGGCTGTCGATCGCCGGCGCGATATTCTTCATCCTGCTGCTCTTCCTGGTCCCGATCATCGGCGTCGAGGTGAACGGCGCCCGGCGCTGGATCGGCGCGGGCTTTACCCAGGTCCAGCCCTCCGAATTCCTGAAGCCGCTGTTCATCGTCACCACCGCCTGGCTGCTGTCGCTCAAGGAAAAGGATGCGAGCCTGCCCGTCGTGCCGCTGACCGCGGTGTTGACGGGCGTGATCGCGCTCCTCCTGATGCGCCAGCCCAATCTCGGCGAGACGATCATCTTCGTTTCCGCCTGGGTGGTGCTGCTGATGCTCTCCGGCGCGTCGATGCGCATTCTCTACGGCCTCGGCGCGGCGGGCGCGGCCGGGCTGGTGCTCGCCTATCTCTTCTACCCGGTGGCGACCCAGCGGATCGACGGCTTCCTCTTCTCCCAGGGCGACAATTACCAGGTGGAATCGGCGCTTCGGACGCTGACCGCGGGCGGCCTGTTCGGGGCCGGGCCGGGGGCGGGTATCCGCAAATTCTCGCTGCCCGAGCCGCATACCGACTACATCTTCTCGGTGATCGGCGAGGAGTTCGGGATCATCGCCTGCCTCGCCATCGCCATTCTCTACATGACGATCGTCGTTCGCGTGCTCGTCCGCCTGCTCAACGAGGAGGACAAGTTCCTGGTCCTCGCCACCGCGGGCCTCGTCACCCAGTTCGGGCTTCAGGCGCTGATCAACATGATGGTCAACGTCCACCTCGCTCCATCCAAGGGCATGACGCTTCCGTTCATCTCTTATGGCGGCTCGTCGATGATCGCCCTGGCGATGGGCTTCGGCCTGCTGCTCGCCTTCAGCCGCCGCAATCCGCACCTCCATCCGACGCCCTATGTGGTGCGGTGGAAGGGGCTCAAATGATCTCGCGCCACTACGTCCTCGCCGCTCAGGCTCCCTCTCCCCTTGGGGGAGAGGGTTGCGCAGCCTTAGCGAGCTCTTTGGCGAGCTTAGGCGAAGCTGGGAGAGGGGGACAGCGCCAGCGAATTATCTCCGACGCTGTCACCCTCTCCCAACTCCGCCTAGGCTCCTTCGTCGCCAAGGCTCCGTATCCCTCTCCCTCAAAGGGAGAGGAGGTGTTGTCATGATCTCGCGCCACTACGTCCTCGCCGCCGGCGGCACGGGCGGGCACATGATCCCGGCCCATGCTCTCGCCGAGGAATTGCTGCTTCGCGGCCATCGCGTGGCGCTGATCACCGACGATCGCGGCGCGCGCATCCCCGGCCTGTTCGAGAAAGCCCAGGTCCACGTCCTCCCCGCCGGGCGGCTCGGCGGCGGGCCGGTCGGCTGGCTGAAGGCCGGGCGCGACATCCTCACCGGGCGGACGATGGCGCTGAGGCTCTACGAGACCTTCCTTCCCTCAGCGGTGATCGGCTTCGGCGGCTATCCGGCTCTTCCCGCTTTGCTCGCCGCGCGCAGCGACAGGATCCCTTCGCTGGTGCACGAGCAGAACGCCGTGCTCGGCCGGGTCAACCGGCTGATGGCCGGAAAGGTCGACGCGATCGCCACCGCCTATGACGAGGTCCAGCGGCTGCCCGCCAAGGCGCGGGACAAGGCGCGGCTGGTCGGCAATCCGGTGCGCGACGAAGTGCTCGCGCTTCGCGACCAGCCTTTTCCGGTGCTGACCGAGGACGGCGTGTTCCGCCTGCTGGTCACCGGCGGGAGCCAGGGCGCCTCGATCCTCTCGCAGGTCGTTCCCGAAGGGCTGGGCCTTCTGCCCGAGCATTTCCGCCGCAGGCTGCAGGTAACCCAGCAGTGCCGGGCAGAGGACATCGAAGAGGTCCGCGCCCGCTACGCCTCGCTCGGCATTCCGGCCGAGCTCGCCACCTATCTTCCCGATCTGCCCGAGCGTCTCGGCTGGTCCCATCTGGTCATCGCCCGGGCCGGCGCGTCGACCATCGCCGAGCTGACCGCCGCCGGGCGGCCGGCGATCCTCGTGCCCCTGCCGAGCGCGACCGACGATCACCAGACGTTCAACGCGCGCGAGATGGCCAAAGCCGGCGGCGCCCGGACGATCGCGCAGGACCGGTTCACGCCGATCGAGCTCGCCAAGCAGATGCAGAAGCTCGGCCTCGATCCCGAGGCGCTCGCCAATGCGGCGGCCCGCGCCCGCTCGGTCGGGCGCCCGAATGCGGCCAGGGATCTCGCCGACCTCGTGGAGGAGACCGGGCGCGATCCGGGGCTGGACGTTGCCTTCGCCCGCGAGGCCGTGCTTCGCCCCATGACGGCAGGCGTTCCGGCATGAGAGGTGTGGGCACCGACATCGGCACGATCCACTTCATCGGCATCGGCGGCATCGGCATGTCGGGCATCGCCGAGGTCATGTGCATCCTCGGCTACAAGGTGCAGGGCTCCGACATGGCCGACGGTTACGTGGTCGAGGGCCTGAGGAAGCGCGGCATCGCGGTGACCATCGGCCACGCGCCGGAGAATCTCGGCGACGCAGCGGTCGTCGTCACCTCCACCGCGGTCAGGAAGGACAATCCGGAGGTCGTCGCGGCCTATGAGCGCCGAATTCCCGTCGTTCGCCGCGCGGAAATGCTCGCCGAGCTGATGCGCCTCAAGTCGACGGTCGCCGTGGCCGGCACGCACGGCAAGACGACCACCACCTCGATGATCGCCGCGATGCTCGACGCTGGCGGCATCGACCCCACCGTGATCAACGGCGGGATCATCAACGCCTACGGCTCCAACGCCCGGCTCGGCAGCTCGGACTGGATGGTCGTCGAGGCCGACGAGAGCGACGGCAGCTTCCTCCGGCTCGACGGGACGATCGCCGTGGTCACCAATATCGACCCTGAGCATCTCGATCATTATGGCGGGTTCGATCAGGTCAAGGACGCGTTCGTCGCGTTCATCGAGAACGTGCCTTTCTACGGCGCCGCCTTGCTCTGCGTCGACCATGGCGAGGTGCAATCGATCATCCCGCGCCTTCGCGACCGGCGAATCGTCACCTACGGCTTCGCCGCACAGGCCGACGTTCGCGGAGAGAACGTCGTCCCCTATCCGGGCGGCAACCGCTTCGACGTCAGCTTGCGCGACCGCACCGGCGAGGTGCGAACGATCACCGGAATCGAGCTTCCGATGCCGGGGCGCCACAACGTCCAGAACGCGCTTGCGGCGATCGGAGTCGCCGCAGAGCTAGGCATCGCGGACGAAGTGATCGCCCACGGCTTCGACAAGTTCCACGGCGTGAAGCGCCGCTTCACCAAGGTCGGCGAGGTCGACGGGGTGACGATCATCGACGATTACGGACACCATCCGGTCGAGATCAAGGCCGTGCTCTCGGCCGCGCGTGAGGGAGCGGCCGGCCGGGTCATCGCCGTCGTCCAGCCGCACCGCTACACCCGCCTCCACGATCTGATGGAAGGCTTCCAATCGGCCTTCAACGACGCCGACGTGGTGCTGGTCGCGCCGGTCTACGCGGCGGGAGAGTCGCCGATCGAGGGTGTCGATTCGGAGGCTCTGGTCGAGGGGATGAAGGAGCGCGGCCATCTCGGCGCGGTCGCCGTCGCCGACCCGCAGGAGGTCTGCCGCCAGCTGCGCGATCTCGCCGCCCCGGGCGACATGGTGATCTGCCTCGGGGCGGGGGACATCACGAAATGGGCCGCCGGCCTCGCCGACGGCATCCGCAAGGCGCGCGCGGCATGAGCGTGGTAAATCCTCAAAACCCGTACGTGTCGAGCCCTTCGACGCCGCCTGTCGACGTCGCTCAGGATAAACCTGACCCTGCGGGTCAGGTCGAGACACCCGGCCGAGCGGAGCCGAGGCAAGGCATCTCGCCTCCGCTCGATAGGGCCCCTCGACTTCGCTCGGGGCGAACGGGGATTCCTGGGTTGCTCGGAACCGCCGAGCGCGGCGGCAGCCTCGCCGACTTCATCTGGTTCCGCACCGGCGGCCCGGCCGAATGGCTGGTCCGGCCCGCCAGCGTGGAGGACCTCGCCGATTTCCTGCGCGCGCTCGATTCCGACGTTCCGGTTCTGCCCGTGGGCGTCGGCTCGAACCTGATCGTCCGCGACGGCGGCGTGCCGGGCGTCGTCGTTCGCCTGCCCAAGGCGATGAGCCATGTCCATATCGAGCCGGGAAACCGGGTCCGCGCCGGGGGCGGGGCGATGGGAATCACCGTCGCCTCCAAGGCGCGCGATGCGCATGTCGCCGGCCTCGAATTCCTGCGCGGCATTCCCGGGACCGCCGGCGGCGCGGTTAGGATGAACGCCGGCGCCTACGGGCACGAGGTCGCCGACATCCTCATCGAGGCGACTTTGGTGCTGCGGAGCGGCGAGATCGTCACCTGGCCGCGCGAGCGGCTCGGCTACACCTACCGGCACAGTGAAGTGCCCGAAGGCGCGGTGGTCGTCGAGGCGCTGTTCGAGGGCGTTCCAGGCGAGCGTGCCGAGATCGGCGCGGAGATGGATCGGATCGCCGCCGAGCGCGAAGCCTCCCAGCCGCTTCGGAGCCGCACCGGCGGCTCGACCTTCAAGAACCCGCCCGCCGCCAAGGCCTGGCAGCTGATCGACCAGGCCGGCTGCAGGGGCTTGCGCATCGGCGACGCGCAAGTATCGGAGAAGCATTGCAATTTCCTCCTCAACCTGGGCGAGGCGAGCGCGGCCGAGATCGAGGCGCTGGGGGAGGAAGTGCGGCGAAGGGTGAAGGCGAATTGCGGGGTGGAGCTGGAGTGGGAAATACAGCGCGTGGGGACAAGCGGGTGAAGCGGCGACCACAAATCCTCCCCGGGACGGGGAGGGGGACCATGCGCAGCATGGTGGAGGGGGCCCCGCGCCTTGCTCCGGGCCCCCTCCACCGCGCCGCTTCGCGTCGCGGTCCCCCTCCCCGTGCCGGGGAGGATCTATGAAGCCCCTCCGTATCGCGGTGCTGATGGGCGGCTGGTCGTCCGAGCGGGAGGTCTCTCTCGTCACCGGCAATGGAGTCGCCGACGCGCTGGAAGGCCGCGGCCACACGGTGACCCGGATCGACATGGGCCGCGACGTCGCCCAGCGGCTCGCCGAGGCCGCGCCGGACGTGGTCTTCAACGCGCTCCACGGCACCCCCGGCGAGGACGGAACGGTCCAGGGGCTGATGGACCTGATGGGCCTCAAATATACCCATAGCGGACTCGAAACCTCGGTCATCGCGATCGACAAGGAGCTGACCAAAATGGTCCTCGTTCCCCACGGCATCCGGATGCCGGAGGGGAAGATCGTCGCCAGCGAAAGCCTCTACGAAGGCGATCCGATGCCCCGGCCTTATGTGCTGAAGCCGGTCAACGAGGGGTCTTCGGTGGGCGTGGCGATCGTCACCGCGGACGGCAATGAAGGCGATCCGATCGGGCGAGACGTCGAAGGGCCGTGGAAGCATTTCGAGCGGCTTCTCGCCGAGCCCTTCATCCGCGGCCGCGAGCTGACCGTCGCCGTGCTCGACGACGAAGCGCTGGCGGTGACGGAATTGTGCCCCAAGTCCGGCTTCTACGATTACGACGCCAAATATACGGACGGGATGACCCAGCATGTCTGCCCGGCGGACATCCCTACCGAAGTGGCCGACGCGGCGATGCGGATGGCGCTCGATTCCCACCGGCATCTCGGCTGCAAGGGCGCCTCGCGCTCCGATTTCCGCTGGGACGACGACATGGGTCTGAGCGGCCTCTATCTGCTCGAGGTCAACACGCAGCCCGGAATGACTCCGCTGAGCCTCGTGCCCGAGCAGGCCAAAGCGCGCGGCATCGACTATGCGACCCTGGTCGAGCGGATCGTGGAGGCGGCGCTGTGACGACCAGGATCGCCCGAGGCGCTCCGGCGCGCGGCCGCCAGAGGCCGCGCAGCGCGCCGCGAAGCGTCGGCACGAGGCGGCCGAAGAAGAAGCCCGGCCTGCTCGAGTCGCTTGGGGTCTCGCCGGGCTGGGCGCGGCGGATCGGCAACATGGTCCTGGCGACGATAACCTGCGTAGTGATCGTCGCCGCGGTGCTCGCCTTCCGCCTGCCGCAGCTTGCCGGCCTCGCGCTCGGCGAGGGCGTCGGAGGCGCCGGCTTCACCCTTCGCCGGGTGGAGATTACCGGCGCGCAGCGAGTCTCGCGGCTCGCCATCTACAACGTCGCCTTCGATCAGGATTCGATGGCCATGCCGCTGGTCGACCTCGGGGCGACTCGCGAGCGGCTGCTTCGCTTCGGGTGGATCCGCGAGGCGCGGGTCTCGCGCCGGTTGCCCGACACGTTGGTGATCGACGTGGTCGAGCGGCAGCCGGTCGCGATCTGGCAGCAGGCCGGGCAACTGACGCTGATCGACGGCGAGGGCGTGGCGCTCGAGCCGGTTCGGGTCGAGGCGATGCCCGATTTGCCGCTGGTGATCGGCCCGGACGCCAACCGCCATATCGCCGGCCTCACCGCCCTGCTCCAGGCCGCCCCTCGCTTGCGCGCGCAGATCGCCGGCGCGACCTGGGTCGGCCAGCGCCGCTGGGACATACACTTCCAGAGCGGCGAATGGCTCGCGCTTCCCGAGGGCGGCGACGAGGCCCGCCGCGCGATCGGGCGTTTCGCCCTGATGGACCAGCAGGATCCGCTGCTCGGCCGCGGCTTCGCCCGGATCGACATGCGCGATCCGCACCGCACCTATGTGCGCATCTCCCGTGAGCCCGGCGCGATCGTGCCGGCCGTCGCACCGCCCGACGCGGGCCAGATTCCGCAAGACCTGGCGAGGACGATTTGATGGGGCGGCGGGCGCCCACCATTCCGATCCGCAATCTCGTGGCCGCGCTCGACGTTGGCTCCTCGAAGGTGTGCGCTCTGATCGCCGAGCCTGGCGAGGACGGCAAATTGCGCATCCTCGGCACCGGCCAGCGCGAGAGCCGCGGAGTCAAGCGCGGCTTCATCGCCGACATGGAGAAGAGCGAGACCGCCATCCGCGAGGCCGTCGAGCAGGCGGAGCGCATCGCCGGCACCAATATCGACCAGGTGTTCGTCGGCTTTTCGGCCGGCGGATTGGTCAGCAACGTCGCCGGAGTCGAGGTGGCGATCGGGGGCAGGCGGATCACCGCCGAGGACGTGGACGCTTTGCTCGGCGCCGGCCAGGATTCGATCGACCCGGACGGCCGCACGGTCCTCCACGCAATCCCCGCTTTCTACACGATCGACGGAGTCGACGGCGTGAAGCAGCCGCGCGGCCTCCATGCGGACAAGATCGCGGTCGACATCCACGTCATCGCCGCCGACCCCTCGCCGGTCAAAAATCTCGATCTGTGCGTCCGATCCGCTCACTTGGGCGTTGAAGCGATCGTCGCCTCGCCGGTCGCGGCTGGGAAGGCCTGTTTGAGTGAGGAGGAGCGCGAGTTGGGTGTTGCGCTTGTCGAGTTGGGCGGAGGAGTGACCAACGTGTCGGTCTTCGCCGGCGGAATGCTGGTGGGCCTGAAGTCGCTGGCGATGGGCGGAGCCGACATCACGGACGACATCGCCGCCGCCTTCGGCACCCGCCGCGCCGAGGCCGAGCGGATCAAATGCTTCTACGGCTCGGCGATGACCTCCCCGCGCGACAATCACGACATGATCGAGCTGGCCCCGATCGCCGGCAGCCAGGAGGGGATCGAGGCCGCGCGCATCACCCGCGCCCAGCTCGTCGCGGTGATCCGCCAGCGGCTCGAGCATCTCACCGCCCAGATCGAGGGCGCGCTCAAGCAACTGGGCTTTTCCGGCCCCTTCGGCCGCCAGGTCGTGCTGACCGGCGGCGGTGCCGAGCTCAAGGGCATCGCGGACTATGCCCAGGGCGTGCTCGGCCGCGCGGTCAGGATCGGCCGGCCGGCCATTCCCGGCCTTCCCGAAGCCCATAGCGGCCCGGCCTTTTCGACGCTCGCGGGCCTCGCCTTGTTCGCGGCGGCGGACGAGAACGACCTCAGGAGCGGCTTCAGCGGCGCCGGAGGCCCTGCGGACAAGGGCGGCGGCGGCTGGATTCAGCGCCTGATTGCGGCATTTCGGACTCAGTATTGATGAAATCTGGGGAAAACCTGAAGTGAGCGTTAACTTTTTACTCGCACGGCAGAATCGCTTCGTGCAAAAGGCCTTAGAGGGAGCGCGCCGTATTGCGCCAGGGCATAGGGGAGACTGCGCATGAGCATCGATTTCATCCGACCCGAGGTGGAGGAGCTGCGTCCCCGGATCAGCGTGATCGGCGTCGGCGGCGCGGGCGGCAACGCCATCGCGAACATGATCCAGTCGGAGGTCCAGGGCGTCGACTTCATCGTCGCCAACACCGACGCCCAGGCGCTCAACCACAGCCTCGCGGACCGCAAGATCCAGCTCGGCCTGAAGATCACCCAAGGTCTCGGCGCGGGCTCTAGGCCCGAGATCGGCAAGGCCGCGGCGGAAGAAGCGATCGACGAGATCGAGGCCGCGCTCGACGGGGCACACATGTGCTTCATCGCCGCCGGCATGGGCGGCGGCACCGGCACCGGCGCCGCGCCGATCATCGCCAAGGCCGCGCGCGACCGCGGCATCCTCACCGTCGGCGTGGTCACCAAGCCGTTCAGCTTCGAAGGCGCGCGCCGCGGCCGCTCGGCCGAGGCCGGAATCGCCGAGCTTCAGCAGCATGTCGACACGTTGATCGTCATTCCCAACCAGAACCTGTTCCGCATCGCCAATCCGAACACGACCTTCAAGGAAGCGTTCATGATGGCTGACGAGGTTCTCCAGCAGGGCGTTCGCGGGATCACCGATCTGATGGTCATGCCCGGCCTCATTAATCTCGATTTCGCCGACGTCCGATCGGTGATGAGCGAGATGGGCAAGGCGATGATGGGCACCGGCGAAGGCTATGGCGACAACCGCGCCATCGAGGCCGCCGAGCAGGCGATCGCCAATCCGCTGCTCGACGGCGTTTCCATGCGCGGCGCCAAGGGCGTGATCATCTCGATCACCGGCGGCGAGGACATGCGCCTGATGGAGGTCGACGAGGCCGCCAATCACATTAAGGAGCTGGTCGATCCCGACGCCAACATCATCTGGGGCTCGGCGTTCAACAACGAGCTCGACGGCAAGATCCGGGTTTCGGTCGTGGCGACCGGAATCGGGGCCGAGGAGATCATGCCGCTGCCTCAGCCGGCCAAGGTCTTCGCCTTCCCGGCGGCGCGCGCCGCCGAGCCGCCGCGCACCGAAGCCGCGCCCGAGCCGGCGATCACGCTCACCCCGCCCGAGACGGCGGCCGACGAAGCCCCGGCGATGGACATGGACGACGAGGAGCCTGCCGCCGCGTCGGCGACTGCGATGGCCGAGGACGAAGACGAGGGCGACGAGCTTCTGCTCGACAGCGTCGACATGACCGCCGACGACGGCGAGCCGGAGAGCGGCCCGGTCGCGATCGAGGACGTCCCGATCGGCAACGGCAACCGTTCCTGGCTGACCCGCGAAGAGGCGCCGGCGGCGCCCCAGGCGCAGCCGATGCGCGAGGGCGGAACCCTGTTCGAGCGGATGTCGAACATCGCCCGCGGCGCGGCCAAGGCCCAGGTCGACGACGAGGCCGGCGAGGAGGGTCCGCGGATGCGCACCGGCACGCGCGACCCGCTCGACATCCCGCGTTTCCTCAACCGGCAGAACAATCAGTAAAATTCCGGCCTTCCCCGCCTTCGCGGGCGGGGAGGGGCGCCTTTCACCCTTCGGCGAAACCGGCTGGCCGCAGGCAGGCCCTCCGGGCGATTGCGTCCGGGGCCGAAGACCTGTTTACAGGTCCGATGACTTTATCGGTGGGGTTTCGCCGCGGCTTGTCGCTCGCGGCGATGGGGATCTTTTTTGCAACCAGCTCCGTTCGCGCCCAGGAAATGGATGCGGGCGATCCACAGCCGCGCGCAAATCTGCCGCCCGGGGCCATCGTCCAGCCGCTCGACAACGGCCCGGGGGCGGAGCTTCGCCGCAACCTCGTCACCCTGGCCAACAATCCGCGCTCGCTCGACGCACTGATCGGCGCCGGCCGCGCCGCCATCGCCATGGGCGATGCTGAGGCTTCCCTCGGCTTTTACGCCCGGGCCGACGAGATCGACCCGTCGAACGGGCGCGTAAAGGCCGGGATGGCTACGGCGCTGGTGCGGATGGAGCGGGCCGACCAGGCGCTGCCCTTGTTCGCCCGGGCGGTCGCGCTCGGCGCGCCGGAAGGCGAGATCGCCGCCGACCGGGGCCTCGCTTACGATCTGTCGGGCGAGCAGCATCGCGCCCAGCAGGATTATGCCCTTGCCTTGCGCCGCGGCGCCGATCCCGAGATCGAGCGCCGCCTCGCGCTTTCGCTGGCGATCAGCGGGCATCGCGATCAGGCGCTTCAGGTTCTCGACGCGCAGCTCCGCCGCCGCGACCGCGCCGGCTGGCGCGCGCAGGCCTTCGTCCTTGCGCTGACCGGGGACGCCCGCGGCGCGGAGGATACGGCCGGGCGGATGCTGGCGAGCGCGAACGCACAGGCGATGATGCCCTTCTTCCAGCGGCTTCACATGCTGACTCCGGCGCAGAAGGCCGCGGCGGTCCATTTCGGCCGCTTTCCGGCAAGCGCGCGATCGATGCAGGTCGCGAGCTATGCGGAGCCGGCCCCTGAGCCGGCCCACGCCCGGCCCCAGCCGGCCGAGCCGCTGGGTCGCCGCGAGCGCCGCCGTCCGCGCACGGAGGATGCGCCGGTCGCGACTCTGATCCGGACCCGGCGGGGCGCCGTCGAGGCTCCGGCGGTCGAGCCGCGCTCCCAGGGGGTTCAGCTAGCCCAGGCCGAGCCGGCCCGCTCCGAGCCGCCACGGCCGGAGCCCCAGTCGCTCCGCTCCGAGCTGCCGCCGGCCGAGCCCGCGGCTGCTTCGCCGCCGCCCTCCGAGCCCGCCGTCCAGCCGGCGGACGTTCCGACGAGTGCCCCGGCCGCGCCGGGATTCAGCTTCTCGGCGCCGGCGGTGGACGTTCCGCCATCGCCGCAGCCTGCCGTTACCCGGCCGACCGATTTCGGCGCGGTCGCCGAGCTCGTTCAGTCGTTGCCGCCCGAGCAAACGACGCCGCGCCCTGCGGCGCGCACTGCACCGCCTTCGCCGCGCGCTGCTCGCGAGACTCGCATCGCCGAGGCGCAGCCTTCCCGCGAGCGCGCCAGGCGCAATGCGCCGCCGCCCAATCCGGCGCGCCACTGGGTGCAGGTGGCCGGCGGCGCCAATCGCTCCTCGATGCCGCGCGAGCTCGCTCGCCTGCGCGAGCAGGCGGGCGCGCTGCTGCGCAGCCGGACCGCCTACACCACCCCGGCGAACGCCACCAACCGGCTGCTGGTCGGGCCGTTCGAAAGCGAGCGCGAGGCGCAGGCTTTCGTCAACCAGCTGAGCCAGCGCGACGTCCGGGCTTTCGCCTGGACAAGCGCCGCGGGCCAGGAGATAGAGCGGCTCCAGACCGCCGAGGCGCCGCGCTCGGCCGGCGCCGGAGCGAGGCCGCGACAGGAGCAGGGACGGACCGCCGCCAATGAGTCTCGCGCCTCTCGCAACCGATCCGAACCTGAGCAGGGGGCGTCTTCACGCACAAGACGATCGCGCTAATCGCGGGCCGCGCGACGCCTTCCAGCGCGACCGCGACCGGATCATCCATTCGATCCCGTTCCGCCGCCTCCGCCACAAGACCCAGGTGTTCGTCTCGCCCGACGCGGACCATTATCGCGTCCGCCTGACCCACAGCCTGGAGGTCGCGCAGATCGCCCGAACGCTGGCGCGCGCGCTCGGCATCAACGAGGATCTGACCGAGGCTCTGGCCCTTGCCCACGACATCGGCCACCCGCCCTTCGGCCATGCCGGCGAGGACGTGCTCAAGGAAGCGATGGCCGAGGCTGGCGGCTTCGACCACAATGCGCACACGATCCGGCTGCTGACCCGCCTGGAGAGCCCCTATCCGCGCTTTTCCGGCCTCAACCTCAGCTGGGAAACCCTGGAGGGGCTGGCCAAGCATAACGGGCCGGTGACGGGAGCGCCCTGGGCGCTGGCCGAGGCCGATTCCGAATGGCCGCTGGAGCTGGAATGCTGGCCCGGCCTCGAGGCGCAGGTCGCCGCCATCGCCGACGACATCGCCTACGACAATCACGACATCGACGACGGGCTGCGCGCGGGACTGTTCACGCTCGAGGAACTGCTCGAGGTTCCGCTGGTGGCGCGGACCTGGGACGCGGTTGTGGCGCGCTATCCCGATATCGAGGAGGCGCGGCTGGTGCCGGAGCTGGTGCGCGAGCTGATCGGCCTGATGGTCGCCGACGTTCTGGCCGAGACTCGGCTGCGCGCCGAAGGGATCGGCTCGGTCGAGGCGGTGCGCGGGGCGGGGCGCTCGCTCGCCGGCTTCTCCGAAGCGCTCGCAGGCGAGGAGCGGGCCCTCAAGCGCTTCCTCTACGCGCGGATGTACGACGCTCCCGAGGTGAAGGCGGTGCGCGCCGAGGCGCAGGCGCTGCTCGCGCGCCTTTTCGGGGCCTATCGCGCAGACCCCGGTCTGCTTCCGCCCGAATGGCGGCCGAAAGGCGATGAGGACCTGCTGCGCGGGATCGGCGATTTCGTCGCGGGGATGACGGATCGTTTCGCGGTGCGCTGCCACGACACCATCTTCGGCGTCGAGCCGGGCAGCGCTCAGCGACGTATCGCGACGATCGTCGGCTAGGGTCCGGACTCAATCGGCCGGGCGGCTTTCATTTGATTTACAGAGTCATCCCGGCGAAAGCCGGGACCCATGAACACGGTCTTCGAGGTGAAGTAAGATCGCCGCCGCCGTCCGCTCGACCACTTTGGTTCATGGGCCCCGGCTTTCGCCGGGGTGACTCCCTTGATTGACAGCGACACCCGACTTCCACTTGAGTCCGGACCCCTGGGCCATCCCCGAGCATAACCTTCAAATCCCCAGCCGCATCGTCTAGAGCCGCGCCTCCCTCGTTTTTGGAAAGTGCCCGTGACGCTCTACGCCCGCTTTGCCGCGCATGTGAACGATGTGCTCGATGTCCTCGAAGCCGACGGCGTTCTGGCGCCGGGGATCGAGCGCGGCTCGGTCGCGGTCGAGCCACCGCGCGACGCCTCGCACGGCGATCTCGCGACCAATGCGGCGATGGTGCTCGCGAAGCGCGCCGGGATGAATCCCCGCGCGCTGGCTGAAGCCATAGCGCCGCGCCTCGCAGATCTGGGCACCGTGGAGAGCGCCGAGGTGGCGGGGCCGGGCTTCATCAACATCCGGTTGGACCGGGTCGTCTGGGAAGAGGAGCTGAGCGCGATCCTCGCCGGCGCCGCGGATTATGGCCGCTCGGCCATGGGCGCGGGACGGACGGTCAACGTCGAATATGTCTCGGCCAATCCGACCGGGCCGATGCACATGGGCCATTGCCGCGGGGCGGTGGTCGGCGACGCGCTGGCCAGCCTGCTCGAATATGCCGGCCACGAGGTGGTGCGCGAATATTACGTCAACGACGCCGGCGCCCAGGTCGACGTCCTCGCCCGCTCCGCGCACCTGCGCTACCTCGAGGCGCTGGGGCGGCAGATCGGCGAGATACCGGAAGGCCTCTACCCCGGCGATTATCTGAAGCCGGTCGGCGAAGCGCTCGCGGCGGAATTCGGCGATACTTATGCCGACGCCCCGGAAAGCCTCTGGCTGGAGACGTTCCGCCGCAAGACGGTTGCGGCGATGCTCGACCTGATCAGGGCCGATCTCGCCACGCTCGGCGTCCATCACGATCTGTTCGCATCGGAATACGAAGTCCAGCAATCGGGAGCCGTCGAGCGCGCTTTCGAACTGCTCGGCGAGAAGGGCTTGGTCTACACCGGCACCCTGCCGCCACCCAAGGGCAAGACCGCCGATGATTGGGAGCCGGTCGAGCTTCTTCTCTTCCGCTCGACACAGTTCGGCGACGACCAGGACCGCCCGATCAGGAAGTCCGACGGCAGCTGGACCTATTTCGCCGCCGACACCGCCTATCACATGCAGAAGCTCGAAAAATCGGACGAGCTGATCAACGTCTGGGGCGCCGATCATACCGGCACGGTGAAGCGGACCCAGGCCGCGGTCGAGGCGCTCGCCGGCCGCCCGGCGCTCGACGTCAAGCTGGTCCAGATGGTCCGGTTGCTGCGCGCCGGAGAGCTGGTCAAGATGTCGAAGCGTTCGGGCAGCTTCGTCACCCTGGCCGAGGTGGTCGAGGAGGTCGGCAGGGACGTCGTCCGCTTCACCATGCTCACGCGCAAGAACGACGCGCAGATGGATTTCGATTTCGCCAAGGTGGTCGAGGCATCGAAGGACAATCCCGTCTTCTACGTCCAATATGCCCATGCCCGGATCTGCTCGCTCCACCGGCGGACCAAGGAGGCGGGCGTCGATCTTCCCGCCGAGGCGGACCTCTCGCTGCTCGACGAGGACGAGCTGGCGCTGGTCAAGCTGGCGTCGCAATTCCCGCGCATCGTCGAGGCGGCCGCCGCGAGCCACGAGCCGCACCGCATCGCCTTCTACCTCGGCGACCTCGCCGCCGCCTTCCACGCCCAGTGGAACAAGGGCAATGACGAGCCCGAAAAGCGTTTCCTGATGGCACAGAATCCCGAATTGACACGCGCGCGGCTGGAATTGGCCGACGCGATCGGGCAAGTATTGCGCAACGGCCTTGGCGTCATGGGAGTGGCGGCAGCCGAGGAGATGCTGTGATGGGCGAGGACGATTCGGACGACGCGCTCCAGGCCGGGGGCGAGGACCGGCTTCCCTGGCTGGAGGCGGTCGAAGAGGAGGACGCCGAGGGGCCTTCGATCGCCAAGCTGGTCGCGGCGATCGTCATCGGCCTCGTCGCCATCGGAGTCATCGTCGGCGGGCTGTTCTGGCTCGGCAATCGCGGTCAGGACGCGACCGGCGAGGTCATCGCCGCGCCGCAAGGCGACTATAAGGTTCGCCCGGCCGATCCCGGGGGCATGAACGTCTCCGGCGAAGGCGACGTCTCCGCCGCCGCCAGCGCCGGCCGGCAGCCGCAGGGCAATCTGAACGTCAACGCCGTGCCCGAAGCGCCGGTGACCGCCGCGCCGCGGCCGGCTACTCCGGCTCCGGCTCCGGCTCCGGCCCCGCCGGTCGCCGCCCCGGCCCCACCGGCGCCTCCGGCGCCTGCGCCCGCGCCGGCTGCCGGCGGAGCAACGATTCAGCTCGGCGCCTTTTCGAGCGGCGCATCGGCGAACGGCGCGTGGACGAGCCTTTCGGGCCGATTCCGCTATCTCGCGCCGCTCAGCCACTCGGTGGCCACCGCCGAGGTGAACGGACGCACCTATTATCGCCTGCGCGCGTCCGGCCCCGGCGCGTCCGACGTCTGCCGTCGCCTCCGGGCGGCGGGCGAGACCTGCGCGATCGTCAACTAGCGGCGAATGCTTCCCGCAATCCTCGGGCTTTCGGGGCCCGTCCTGACGGAGGACGAGCGCGCCTTCTTCGCCGAGACCGGGCCCGCCGGCTTCATCCTGTTCGATCGCAATGTCGCCGACAAGGCACAGCTTCGGGCGCTGACCGATTCGCTTCGCGATCTGACGGGGCGGGGCGATCTGCCGATCCTGATCGACCAGGAAGGGGGCCGGGTCGCGCGGCTGAGGCCGCCGGAATGGCCCGCTTTCCCGGCACCCTGGCGCTTCGCCGAGCTCTACGAGATCGCGCCGATCAGCGCGATCGAAGCGGTCCGGGTCAACGCCGAGGCGCTCGCGGTGATGCTGGCCGAGGTGGGGATCAACGTCGACTGCCTGCCCTTGCTCGATGTCCGCCAGGAGGGGGCGCACGACGTGATCGGCGATCGCGCGCTGGGCGCCGAGCCGATGCGAGTCGCGGCCCTCGGCCGGGCGATCCTGGACGGGCTCCAGACGGGCGGCGTCCTCGGCGTCGTCAAGCACATGCCCGGCCACGGGCGCGCCCGCGCCGACAGCCACAAGGAGCTTCCGGTCGTCGATGCCTCGCGGGAGGAGCTGGCGCTCGACCTGGCTCCGTTCCGCGCCCTCCACGATGCGCCGATGGCGATGACCGCGCACCTGCTCTACCCGGCCTGGGACTCGGATCTGCCGGCCACCATATCGCCGACAATCGTCGACGAAATCGTCCGCGGCACGATCGGCTTCGACGGGCTTCTGATAAGCGACGACCTGGGAATGGACGCTCTGCCGGACGGCCTGGAAGAGCGCGCTTCGGCGGCGATCGCCGCCGGCTGCGACCTCGTCCTGCATTGCTCCGGCGCGATCGGGGAGAGCAGGCAGGTGGCGTCCGGCTTGGGCGAGATGACCGGCGCGGCCCGCGAGCGTCTCGCCCGGGCGATGGCCCGGATAGGCGGCAAGCATTCCGTGCACGAATTCGCCGCGCTCGCCGAAAAGCGCGACTCGCTGCTGGCGATGATTCCGGATGCCGCCGCCTGAACTTTCCGGCGTCTCGGCCTGTTGACAGAGGGAAAACCGCTCCCTAAATGGCGCCCATCCCGTTAACCGGCTGACCCGGCGGCGCACTCGTGCGCCTGTCGGCTTTGTCTGTTTCGCGGGACCCAAGAAGCGCTGAGATAGGCCGCGATGCCAAAGCGGCCTGTGGAGCAGGAGAAACATCGATGGCACGTATCGCGGGCGTCAACATCCCGACCAACAAGAGGGTCGAGATCGCCCTTACCTACATTCACGGCATCGGCCGCACCAAGGCCAGGGAAATCGCCGCCAAGCTCGGGATCCCGAGCGAGCGCCGGGTCCAGGACCTGACCGACCAGGAAGTCCTCCACATCCGCGAGGCGATCGACTCCGACCACCAGGTCGAGGGCGACCTGAGGCGCGAGACGGCGATGAACATCAAGCGTTTGATGGACCTCGCCTGCTATCGCGGGCTTCGTCATCGCAAGGGCCTCCCGGTCCGCGGCCAGCGCACGCACACCAATGCGCGCACCCGCAAGGGCAAGGCCAAGCCGATCGCCGGCAAGAAGAAGTAATTCGTCCGGTCCTTCGAGACGCGGCTTCGACTTCGCTCAGCCGCTCCTCAGGATGAGCGGTTATTCGGAATTTAGGTAGGATAGAAACGATATGGCACGCGAACCTCAGCGCATCAGGCGGCGCGAGCGCAAGAACATCACGGCGGGCGTCGCCCACGTGAATGCGAGCTTCAACAACACGATGATCACCATCACCGACGCCCAGGGCAACGCCATCGCGTGGAGCTCGGCGGGCATGATGGGCTTCAAGGGCAGCCGCAAGAGCACGCCTTATGCGGCCCAGGTCGCGGCGGAGGATGCCGGCAAGAAGGCCGCCGAGCACGGCGTCCGCACGCTCGAGGTCGAGGTCAAGGGCCCGGGCTCGGGCCGCGAGAGCGCTCTTCGCGCCCTCCAGGCGGTCGGCTTCCAGATCACCTCGATCCGCGACGTGACCCCGATCCCGCACAACGGCGTCCGCCCCTCCAAGCGCCGCCGAGTCTGATTTCGTCCGCGGCTCCAGCGCCGTGGCCGGGCAGAAGAAGTAGAAGTTAGAAATAGGGAAGGGACGCCTTCCCCAACGCCAGAGGAACCCCATGGCCGTCAACGCAAAGAACTGGCAGGAAATGAAAAAGCCGAACAGCCTCGAGAAGAAGGCGACCGGGGATGCCCGCCGCAAGGCGACCTTCGTCGCCGAGCCGCTCGAGCGCGGCTTCGGCCTGACGCTCGGCAACAGCTTGCGCCGGGTGCTGCTGAGCTCGCTCCAGGGCGCGGCGGTGACCTCGATCAAGATCGAGGGCGTGCTTCACGAATTCTCTTCGCTGGCCGGCGTGCGCGAGGACGTCACCGACATGGTGCTCAACGTCAAGCAGGTCGCGCTCAGGATGGAAGGCGAGGGGCCCAAGCGCCTCCAGCTCTCCGCCACCGGCCCGGCCGAGGTGACGGCGGGCCAGATCGCGGTGACCGGCGACATCGAGGTGATGAACCCCGATCTCGTCATCTGCCATTTGGACGAGGGCGCGACGCTCAACATCGAGCTGACCGCCGAGACCGGCAAGGGCTACGTCCCCGCCGCCTCGAACCGCCCGGTCGACGCGCCGATCGGCCTCATCCCGGTCGACGCGCTCTACAGCCCGGTGCGTCAGGTCAGCTACAAGGTCGAGAACACCCGCGTTGGGCAGGAGCTCGACTATGACAAGCTGACCCTGACGGTCGAGACCGACGGCACGATCTCGCCCGACGACGCCATCGCCTATGCGGCCCGCATCCTGCAGGACCAGCTCCAGCTGTTCGTCCACTTCGACGAGGGCATGGCGCAGGTCCCGACCATGGCCGGAGTCGCCGTGCCGAGCGCCGAGCAAAGCGAAGCCGACGCCAACCAGCTCAACCGCTACCTGCTCAAGAAGGTGGACGAGCTGGAGCTCAGCGTGCGCAGCGCCAACTGCCTCAAGAACGACAACATCATCTATATCGGCGATCTGGTGCAGAAGACCGAGGCCGAGATGCTGCGGACGCCGAACTTCGGCCGCAAGTCGCTCAATGAGATCAAGGAAGTTCTCGCTTCGATGGGGCTTCGGCTCGGGATGGATATCCCGGGCTGGCCGCCGGAAAACATCGAGGAGATGGCGAAGAAGCTCGAGCAGGAATTGCTCGGCTAACCGCTTCGTCCTTATCGAATCCATCAGGGGCCGCCCGCGGGCGGCCCCTGCTGCAACATGAAACCCGCCGTTCGATTCGAACCGGCGGGGAGCCTTTATATATGAAGAAAATCATGCTCGCGCTGGCTTCGGCCGCCGTGACGGCGACGGCCATCGCTTCGGAGACGATCAGCTACAGCTATGATTCGCGCGGGCGGCTGGTGAAGGTCGTTCGGAGCGGAACGGTCAACAACAACGTCTCGGCCGAATATAAATACGACAAGGCCGACAACCGGACCAACGTCAACGTCGTCTCGCCGAACGCGCCGCCCCAATGAGCTCCCTTCTTGTGCGGCGTCTGGCCGCCGGTTTCACCGCGCTGCTCGCGCTTGGCTCGGCCGTCGCGGCCCGAGCCCAGAACGCGCCAGCGGAGATTGCGCCTCTCCAGCTCGCGACCGACCAGAACAACGTCAATGTCCTCGACGGCAGGACGACGATCGAGCCGCCGGCGCTGTCGGTTCCGGGCGCGCCGAACCTGCGCTTCGACCGGCTCCAGAACGCCGCCCCTTTCCTCAACGGAAAGAGACTGACCGCGAGCGGCGCGGAGCAGGTTCAGAGAACTTATGCGATCCATATCGGGTCGGCGACGTCGGACGCGTTCGACTGCGTCGAATCCGATTGCCTGAGCGTGACCGGAACCGGCTCGACCTTCAACCCGAACATTCGAGTCTACACCGAGCGGGGTTCGGCCACGGTCTGGACGTTCGCCCAGCCGGCGCTCAACGACACGTCGCCGACCCCGTCCTACAATTATTACGCCACAACGGCGGCCTATGCGAACGGCGAGGTGATCGCCTATCATTACAACGCGGTGCCGAATGGGGCCCCCTTCGGGCGAATGTCCGTTCGTCCCTACCGGATCACCAGTAGCCTCGGCTACCTGATCAAGCTCACCTACGCGGACGACAGCGACCCGAACTCCAACGACTGGCAACGCGTCACCGAGGCCGCGATATACGCGGCCGCCGACGAGAGCACGGCGCTGCGCCGGTTCGCCTATGGCGGCGCGACGATCACCGAATATGGCGCAGGCGATTCCGCCGGCCGCACCTATACGTGCCAGGGCTGCGTCAGCGCGATGGGCGCCAGCCCCGAGGTCGGGTCGGGATCGATGCAATTGCCGGGCGAGCTTTCGCCCTCGCTACAGGTCAGCGCGGCGACCAGCGGCCTTTCTCCGGTGGCAACGGTCGATCGCGACGGCGTGGGCTGGACCTACAGCTACGTCAATCTCCACACGCAGCCGGGCACCCTGCACTACATATTCGACAGGATGACGGCGACCGCGCCCGACGGATCGAGCCAAGTCTACAACGTCGCGAACTCCTACCACAGCGTCTACGATCTGGCGACCAACCGCATCCATACGACGCTCACCAGCGCCCGCGACGGGCTCGGGCGGACCACCTCTTATTTTTACGACGGACAAGATCGGCCCTACCGGATCATTTATCCCGAGCTGAACGAGGTCGGCGTCGTCTACGACGAATATCGGAACATCATCTCGCGAACGGCCACCCCGAAGCCCGGCTCGGGCCTCTCGCCGATCACCGAGACGGCCCATTACGACGTATCGACCTGCCCTGCCGTGCCGCGGACCACGCCGCTATGCTGGCGGCCGAGCTGGACCCGCGACGGATTTCAAAATCCCAATCGCCAGACGGACTACGCCTATAATACGCTCGGCCAGCTGACCGAGCAGGTCGATCCCGCCGACGCGAACGGCGTTCGACGCCGGACCTCGATCGTCTACACCGTTTCGACCGGAGGACTCAGCCGACGCTCCGCCGTGCGCATCTGCAACGATGCCGGCCCTGGCACGACTTGCGGCACGAACGCGCCGATCCAGACCGAATATGATTATTGGCAGAACACCCTGCTGCCCAGCGCCGAGCGTCGGATCGATGTTACGCAGGGGCAGACGGCGACCCTGACCACAAGCTTCACCTACGACGCCGCCGGCCGCCTGATCGCCACGGACGGCCCGATGCAGGGCACTGCCGACACCTCCTACAATCGCTATGACGCGTACGGGCGGCTGGCCGGCACGATCAGCCCCGATCCGGACGGGACCGAAGCGCTGCCGAGGCTCGCGGTCAGGAACAGCTACGATTCCGCCGACCGGCTGATCAGGGTCGAAACCGGCACCCTCGCGTCGCTTCAGAGCGAAAGCGTTCGGCCGGCCGACTGGACCGGCTTCACGCCCAATCGGACCGCCGAGACGGTCTACGACGGCAATGGCCGCAAGATCATGGAGCGGGTTCGCGCCGATGGCGCCGCCGGCGCGATCGTGACGCGCGCCGAATATAGCTACGACGCGCTCGGCCGGCTCGAATGCACCGCGGTGCGAATGAATCCTGCTTCATTCGGAGCGCCGCCTGCCCCGGCCTGCCATCAGACGACACCAGCGGGAAGCGATCCCGACCGGATCACCAGGAACGTTTACGACGCCGCCGGCCAGATCACCGAGGTACACCAGGGGGTGGAAACCGGCGATGCCGCCATCGAGGTACAATATGGCTATACCGCGAACGGCAACCTCCTGAATGTCATCGACGGCAACGGCAACACCTCTCGCTACGACTATGACGGCCTCGGCCGCCGCTCGCACCTCTGGTTCCCGTCGCCGACCACGCCCACCCAGGTGAGCACTGCCGACCACGAGCAATATTGGTACGACGCCGCCGGCAACCGCACGTCCTTGCGCAAGCGCGACGGATCGACGCTCACCTACAATTACGACAATCTCAACCGGGTGATTTCAAAGATCGTGCCCGAGCGCCCGTCGGGCCCGCAGGCGCTGAGCGGGGGCCAGACCCGCGACGTCCATTACGGCTACGATCTCGGCGATCGGCAGCTCTTCGCCCGGTTCGATTCGCCGACCGGCGAGGGCGTGACCAACAGCTATGACGGGTTCGGCCGGCTTCTCTCGAGCAGCATCAACCTGGGCGGCGTCACCCGCACGCTCAATCACGACTACGATGCGAACGGCGGCCGCGCCCGGATCACCCATCCGGACGGCAATTGGTTCTCCTATGAACGGGACGGCCTCGGACGGCCCTTCTACCTCGCCTCGGCCGATAATTCGGCGCGCTACTATAGCTCCTACCGGCCCGACGGCCTCCCCGCCGGGCAGAGCCGCGGCAACGGCGCCTCGACCTGGACCTCGCGCGACGGCGTCGGCCGGCTGAACGGGCTCGGCCATTATTACATCTATGGCGGCAGCGGCCCCAACGACGTGCTCTGGCTCTACGGCCACAATCCGGCCGGCCAGATCGCCTCGATCGCGCGCGACAACGATCTCTACGCCTGGACCGGCCATTATGGGGTGAACCGGACCTACACCACCAACGGGCTCAACCAGTACATCGCCGCGACGGGCGGCCCGAGCTTCGCCTACGACCTCAACGGCAACCTCACCGGCGACGGCGTCCACGCCTACACCTACGACATCGAGA
>Ga0066652_100000183_pt1 | contig 34039 bp, 29 predicted proteins | sample GraSoiAngelo_101_FD_71413 | JGI IMG/M metagenome (GOLD analysis project Ga0066652, IMG submission 71413) | Grasslands soil microbial communities from the Angelo Coastal Reserve, California, USA - 14_0903_02_30cm | ecosystem: Environmental > Terrestrial > Soil > Grasslands | place: USA... | reverse complement strand
ATAACCGAAATGATAATTGCATTGACAGAGATCAGGATATTCGCCTTTCCATCGGCAAGACTGCTCAGGCGCAAATGGTTTTCCGATGTAAGCCGAAGCATCGTTTGAATACCTTTGTTCAGCAGGCTGGTTTTTTGCTTTAGCTCTTCTTTGCTCAGTTTCTTGTCTTCATTGGGCTCTTCATTAACAACCTTTATTTCATTTTTTATATTCTTTTCCCGCAGCTTCTCGATATTCTTTTGTTTTCCTTCTTCGAGCAACCCTATGCAATAAGGAGTATAGTAACGGTGAGATTCAAGAAATTCCAGCGATTTTTTATTCCAGTTGATATTTGGAGCGATCAAATGCCGGAGGATGTATTCTTTTTTCAGCCTTTTATTGGTGTCTTTAAATTATTTTGTGCCGAGATGATAGGTATCGGCATCGGCAACGATCTGTTCGGGAATCGATCTCGGGGTATTGTTCCTGTGAGTAGCCATGATACATTTCTCGATCGCCGGCATCAACTGTTCCTGTTCTTCTTTTGTCGCTTCATTGGCAAAGAAGGTTTTCATCAATTCAATGCTTTTTATTTCGTGCATTGCGGGCTCAACAAATAAATGACCTGTGTCATGAAACCAGGCGGCTACATAAAGAATGGCCTGGTCCTTTTCGGACAGATCATACTGCCCGGCGATCTCCCTGGCCCTGGTTACCACGTTGCGCGTATGCTCCAGGTTATGGTACAATAAGAAGTCCTGCTGGTTTTTTTCAAACAGCGTTGTTACGAAATATTCCGCTTTATAAGCGATGCTAGTGTATTCCATAGAGAATTATTAAAAACTTATATTAACCCTGGCGCCTGTCGATATGTTGATCATATGTCCTTCATCAGAAAATGCGACGGTAGCTGAAATGAGCATCATATTGAACGGGATAAAATAAATACCGCCCCCCACTGCATTGTGCCAGCCGCCGGGTGTGTTGTGTTTCATCCATATACGCCCGATATCATCGAAAGCGATCAGTCCAAGATCTCCTGGCAACAAATACCAGCTTGAAGTAAGCAGCTTTACCCTGGCTTCAAGATTACCATAGGCAATGGCCGACCCGGTAAATCTGTTTTTCCTGAATCCCCTGAGATAATTATTGGAACCGAGATCATACCCCTGGAAATAGTCAAAATTGTTGCCATAAAGATGTCCGCCCCCTAAACGCAAAACTCCCACTACCCTTGCCGGCGAGTTAAAGCTGGCATATACAGTCATGTCAGACGTGAGTTTGGTTACCGAATGCGCATTTTTTGACAATCCTCCTAAAAAAGACAAGTCGGTTGTCCAGCTTATTCCCCTTGTCGGGAACAATTCGTTATTGAGATTATTTATATCGATCACCAGTTTGCCGCCGAGGTACGTTTTATTGTCGTAGACTCCGCCGGAATCAAGCGATAATAATGAAGGATATTGAAGGACCTTGCCCTTGTTACTTTCGGGTTTGAACCAATACTGGTAAAAATAAGGTCCGATCAGTATGCTCGCCTTATCGTAGAATCTTTTTCTTGCCATTGCTGCTAACTCCGCATATTTATAGTGAGCCTCATAGTAACCGATGTTCTTGCTTTGGTCAATCGATGTATTGTTTCCAAAACCGAAAAAATTATTGAGAGTAGGATTAACATATTTGCCAGTTACCACGAGATCATTGCCCATAATGACCTGGTTGAATTCACCCTCATAATCTATCTTGTACGCTTTTTTGAACGCATAGGTAAACCTTGCCTGGTTCCGTGTTGAAAAAGGATTTTTCCTGAAGCCATAGGATTGCCGCCAGTAACCAACGCTCATAAAGACGCCATCGTCGGTATTGTACAGGGGCCGGAAGCGGGGATACCGCCTGGTTGTGTACTCATTCTCCGTCCAGTAGAAATTGTTTATTTCCGGATTCGTGGAGAATTTCACCTTTGCATGGCTTTTAGCCGCTATGAAATTGCCCGACGAATCGATATCATAGAGAATGGTTGGAACATTGCCCCTGATATTGAATGTATCGTTTCCCCTGCCACCAATGATCCTTATTTTAATTTTTGAACTTACATCAGGATCCATTACAAAAAGATCATTGCCATTCAAACCATACAATCTTAGTTCTTTTGTATCGGCATGATCAAATACCCGCTGGTAGAGACGATAGGCCGTATCCATATTGTCTTTTCGTTCGTACACAGCTACTTTTACCTTACCAGCCGGCTCACTGCTAATGCGAAAATATTCCCGCTTATTGCTACCCACGACATTTACATAATGAGATAGAAAATGATAGTATTTCATCCCCGCCTGCATCATCAGTCCACGCCTGCTTTTTAATTTATCGGCAATTATTTTACCATCTATATCGTATACCAATGCCGGAAAACGGTGTACTGCTTTTTCTATCACGCTATCAGTAACAGAAGCCTGGAAATTTCCGATAATTTCTTTCCATTGTTTGTCGTCAAGCTGATTCAGGAAGGCCCGGTCAAAATCCCTTGCCATCCAGTTAAGCCATTTCACCTTCGGAATATCTTTCCGGAATCCTTTTAGGAATGGAAGTGTATTGTTTGAAGCGACTTTTACAAGGACTCCATCCGAATAGGCCAGGGCCTGGTCCCTGTCCTTGGGTAACGGGTAAAATATCTTGCCTCTTCCTGTATCCCTGGTACCCCATTTCCATTGATCGAAATGACGATCCCAGTCGGCAACCAGCATATCCAGGAGGCGAGCTCGTAAGACCGCATTTTGATCGGCCCGCTGATCATTGTCCTCAACCATCTTTTGCAACAGCTTTCCCGTACTTTTTGAATCAGTGGCATCGACTGTCGGGTTATCGTTCTCAAGCACACAAACCCTGTTCGCAAACAGAGGTCTGTACACGCCAAGTGCAGGGTCATCCGGGACGAAGAAGTATTGGGGTTGGGCAACTGAAACGCTGATAGCTGCAGCCAGGTCAGGAATGATAAGAGGAGCGTAAGGATGGGCTGCCGAACTGAGATCCCTTATCGCTTTATCGCCTATCGTGCTTCGGTAATTTTCAGGAATGGCTCTTGCCTGGTCTTTATCAATGGTTCGAAGAGTCCACTCACCACCTTTCGCATCGGCTAATTTCAGCGACCGGGTATTTTTTCCGCCACCCAGCCCGGTTATCCTTAGACCTCCTTTTTCCTCCCGCAAATGAAACACTCTCATATTTATCAGTGTGGCCCACTCCTCGCGATAGTTATTCCCTATCACCCATGTTTGTATGGAGTTGGGATCGATATATTTTTCGCTTGCGGCTATGTTTACCGTGTCTTTGAATGCCGCGTCTTCTTTTTTAACAGCGGGCTCCTGATTTTCTTCTGGCAGTTTTGAAAAGTTTAAGATGTTTTCAGAAAAAGGTACTCTCAAAGAATCCGTCACAGTATAGAAGGAAGCCCGGACATTTTTATTTTTAGAAATTTCAAGAGTAGCAAATCCCGTTTTTTGCGCTACAAAAAGGCTTCTTTTGCTTTTGCTTACTCTCGAAGTCTTTGAGCCGGCGCCGGAGATAAGAAAATAGTTGCTGGAATCTTTTATCAGTTGTAGGGTGTGCTCATGCCCGGCGACAAAGATCACATGCGGATGGCTCTTTGTGACGGCTTCAATATCGTGGACCATATTGGTATAATCGGGATGCTTGAGATCCTGCGGTGTACCAAAAACTCCACGTGCAATGGGGTAGATCGAACCGATAACAGGAAGAGGGATATACAGGTTCTTTACCATATCGGTAAATGGGAAAAGATGTTGCTTCCATCCAAAGAAACCACCATGAACGCCGTTACTTCGAAAAGGATGATGAGTGGCAATGAGCACCAGTTTTTTATAATTCCTGGCCAGTATATCCTGCAATTGCGTGATCACTTCATCCTTGGTTTTATAGGGACAGTCAGATTCGATTCCCGGTTTATCGTAAGGATGAACCCACCATTGTGAATCGATAATAACGAGCACCACATCATCATTGATGGGCACTTCAACAGGACCGGGGCAACCGCCTTCTGGGTAGAATCTTACATTGTCAAGTCCAAGTTGCGATACATAATTCTGTTCTCTCAGGATGGTCTGGATACCATTGACCGAGCCATTGTTCCAGTCATGGTTGCCGGGTATCATATACAGCCGCGCTTTGCTATTTGCCACTATAGAGATCTGTGAATCGAGCACATTGTGCGCGAGTGCGTAAGTGATCACCTGGTCATCAGGCAGGCCGACTTTATAAACATTATCACCCAAAAAAATCACTACCGTTTTATTATCCATGGGAACCGATCTCCTGATCGCTTCCGATACAGGATGTATCCCGTCGGTAAATTGTCCCCCATCCCCGATCAATACAATACGTGCGGACAGGCTGTCCTGTGCGAATGTTTCATGAGAGGCTGTGAGCAGTAAAGCCATCCAAATAAAAATCCTTTTCATCGGTTCGATTGTGCTTTATTGTATTTAAATACCATGATATCCGCTGCACCTGTACCAGCAGATTCATTAGAAATGATCAGGTGGCCTTCGGGGCTAAAGGCCAGGCCTTCAGGTTGCTTGTAAAGTCCCGGGCTTACCCTGTACACTTTTTCTGGCACTCCATTTTTATCAGCGATCACCAGGACTTTATTTAAAGATGAAATTATATACAGTTGCCCTGTTAGGGGATGGACACCTGCTGCCGAAGGTTTGAACTTCAACTTCTTTTCCTGCATCAGGTCTTCTATCTTACGAACGTCGATCACATAGACCGGGGATTTTGAAAAACTTTGTGAAGCAAGATCAAAGGCCCACGCACTGAGAGAATTTTTATCATCGGCCTCGCAATCCTTGCACAACATGATCAGCCGGTTTTGCTCTTTGTCCAGGTAAAGTATCTCAAATTCGTTCTTTCCCTCGAGATCAAGCTTATATTCCTTCATTGCTACTGAATCAGGCGAAACAAATTTCAGGCTGGTAATATGCCCTTTGCTTTGCAACAAATAAAATGTGCTGTCTGCAAGCACGATATCTTCATAGTCTGCTTTTTCCGCCAGTTTCCATTTCTGGATCGTCATATTACCCGCGATAAAGACTTTATACAGCCAGGGATTTTCATCGCTAACAGCAAACACGGCTTTATCCCTGGGATAATAAGCTAAGCCCGAAACCTCATTTAGATACGAGGGTAGTTTGACAGTTGTGGGTCTGTTTAAATTATATTCCGGAGGTGACAAATAAACCTCGAATTTACTTTTACAGGTTGTAAAAAGACAAAGGATTGAAATAAGTAAAAGATTCAGATAAGAGATCAACAGGTCTTTAATGAAATGGTGCCGCATTCTTGCATAATATATATGTAATCAGTTCTCTTCATTAAAGTTACAAAATCTATGCCGCCGGGGAGAGCCGCACTTTGACTTCACGCTATCCCGCCAAATGACGGGATAGGGACCTCGCTTCGCCGAAGCTTTGCGAAGGCGCAGCGCAACCACTTTATTATGACAGCAAATACATTGCGTCTTAGTACTCCAATGGGCGGAATGACATGAGAGTATTTTCAAACCAGGATGCCCCAACCGCCGGATGCGGGGTAAATTTTCCGCAGTTTTAAAAGGCAGATCAGTTTTCAAACTCTATGGCAACAGGATCGGGCAGTTCACTATTTTTTCTTTCTCACTGCCCGGATAGTGAACCCGATTTTAAGCTGGATAGTAAAAAAGGCATCGTTGTCTTTTGGATCACCCCGTTGATTGTTGATCACGGTAGAAATTCTCCTGTCAGCTAATTGTTGAGCGATTAGAGCATCATGGGGAGACAGGTAACTGGAAAAAAGAGCCGGATTTACATAGTCTTTGTTACTTGCATCATCAAGGTAGTCGGTGAACAGAATGCGGTATGCAAATTCCAACCGGGCATTCATCCCGGAAGAGACTTCATATCTTACCCCGACGCCCAACGGAATATTTACCTGACTAAGAGAATAGGTCTTCCGGGTGGGATATTCGGCAAAACCCTGCCCTTCAGTTCGCAGGGGATGCAGGTAATACCATTGATCATTCAATTTCGCCTGCGGGTTAAAAACGAAACAGCCAATACCGGCCGACACATAAGGTGACCATCGGGGCGCCTTGCTTTCATCATAGATTTTAAGAAATAAAGGATGGAATTCTGCTACCAGTTGAAAATCCCTGACCGTGCTTCTAAAACTGAGATTACGCTCATACCTTCCAAACGTAGAAGGCCCTACTTTTTTGAGGATGCTGTCATAGGATTGGACATTACCAAATGTGGCTTCCACCCGGACGCCCAAAAATTCGTGGTAGGTCGCTATAGCATATAACCCAAAACTGGGCCTGGTCATTTTCCAGTTCAGATCCTTGACGAATTTTTTCCCAATCCCCTTGTTGCCACCGATGTCGGTAAGGCTGTTCATGATGCCCAATGTACCGCCGAGTTCGACCACCCAGTCGCCACCATAGTATTTATCGTTGTAGTAATAATATTGTGCTTGGGCAGGATAGGTTCGCAAGATACACAGGCACGCCAGCAGGACTACATAAAACCTTGTCATCAGGATTGGCTTTTGAAATTGCTAAAACCATGAAGGGACGGACGACAGTTATGCAAGGCGGATTATAAATAAATGTAAGCGAACGCAGACTATCCTCAAAAAAATTAAAATCGTGTTTGTGGAAAAATTTGTGTTTTTTTTCCCGCTGATGTATGTTGTTCTCATCAATGATTCCTGTATTCACGCAGAAGAGTTATTGCTTTTGAAGGGATGGTTTAATCTTCGTGTTATAATAATGACAGGCAGGTCTGATCCCGCATTGCTCGCATTTAGGAGATCTCGCCACGCAGATATAACGTCCATGCAGGATGAGCCAGTGGTGCGCTTTATGGATTAATTCAACCGGGAAGTTCTTTACCAGTTCTGTTTCTACAGCATAAGGAGTCGAAGCGGTTTGAGGAACGAGCCCGATCCTTTTGCTAACTCTGAAAACATGTGTATCCACGGCCATATTGGGTTGCTGGTCTATTACAGAGGTGATTACATTAGCGGTCTTTCTTCCCACTCCAGGTAGTTGCATCAGTTCTTCCACAGTCATGGGAATATTTCCATTGAATTTATCCATGACCATTTTTGCCATGCCGATCAGGTGTTTCGTTTTATTGTTTGGGTAGCTGATACTTTTTATGAAAGGAAATACTTCTTCAAATGTGGCTTTGCTCAACGATTCGACTGTAGGATATTTCCTGAACAGGGCTGGTGTCGTTTCATTGACCCGTTTGTCGGTACATTGGGCAGACAGGATCACATCTACCAATAGCTCGTAGGGATTATAATAGATCAGTTCGGTTTCGGCTTCCGGGCTATGTTCAAGAAAATAATTAATGACGAATTGGTAGCGTTCTTTTCGGGTCATAGTTTGCAAAGCTAAGGAGTGGGTTATATCTTCCAACCCGGTTGTTTTGCCCTGGAGTTGTCTTAAAAAGCAAAGTAGCGGAAATAAAAAAGCATCGCGCCGAGGGCGCGATGCCAAATAGATGATCGAAGAGGATGTTTAAACCTGTTCGGTGGATTCTTCCCTGGCCTTATTTAGTACATTCAGTACTATTTCAGTACGGGGAGCCACAACTAATTTGTCCAGTCTTTGCATTGATGTCTTCAAAACAGACAGCTTTTCGCGGAGGGCCCAATCCTTCGATAAAGCCTCCTCGATGTCAGCAGTTTGTTGCAAAGAGGTTTCTTTGTACAGGTACAGTAAAAGATCCTCAGGTGTAAAATTTGTCATGAGCAAACCATTGATGTCCAATAAAATAAATGTCCAGTTTGAGAATGTCAGATATAAAACGGCATGGCCGTATCCTTATTGTGCAAAAAAGTCTAATTCTTGGGCTCTGGGGAATTTTCAGGGATAATATACAGGTCCTCGTTATCGCGTTTCATCAGGTATTTTTCGCGGGCGTATTTTTCCAGGGTACCGGGGTTGGTCTTCATTTTATCCAGGACAGCCTGTTCCGCCGCGATTTGGCCTATCAGGTACTGTTTGCTTTTGACTAATTCCCGTAACTGCCGGTCACGGTCCACCCGGGTAAACAAATCATTTTTATCCAAAAACAACATGATAGCTGCAAACACAGCGGTAGCGATGAAGAATTTGTTAGTGATCCAGGCGGGAATGTTGGTTAGCAATTTCATATTGACTGCACAATAAAGTTAATCATTTTCACTTTCGGTGATCAATTGCATCAATTTTTCTTTTACACATTTTCAGTCATTAACAACAGAGAGCCGCTGAGAAGACACAGAGAGCCTCAGAGAAAAACTATGAAGACAACAGAGAAAAAGCTCTGTGGCTCTCCCAGCTAATCCAACTTTTCAAACAAAGCCACCATGTTTCTTTTTTTTGTTTTGCCATTAAGACCACTGGGTAAAAGCTCTGCGGCTCTCTGTGGGCAAATCTTATCGGCCAAACTTTATTTTTCCTTTTGGATAAACGGCTGAGTCGCCCAGCAATTCTTCAATACGAAGCAACTGGTTGTATTTTGCCATACGATCGGTGCGGGATGCAGAGCCTGTTTTTATCTGGCCGCAATTGAGCGCGACAGCCAGGTCGGCAATGGTAGTATCCTCTGTTTCGCCGCTGCGATGACTCATGATGGTATTATAACCATTGTGCTGTGCCAGGGTAACCGCATTAATCGTTTCCGTTACCGTACCGATCTGGTTTACTTTTACCAGCAAAGCATTGGCAATACCTTTATCAATTCCCTGTTGTATCCTCTGTTCATTCGTCACAAACAAATCATCGCCCACCAGTTGGCATTTGCTGCCGACAGTATCGGACAGGTTTTTCCAGCCATCCCAATCGTCCTCGGCCATGCCATCTTCAATGGAAGCTATGGGATATTGTTTAACCCAGTTGGCCCAATATTTTACCAGTTGGTCGCTACTCATTTCTTTCCCGCTGCTTTTGTGGAACACGTATTTTTTCTTTTTCGCATCCCACAATTCTGTGTTGGCAGCATCCATTGCGATCATTATTTGAGAACCTGTCTTATAGCCTGCCGCCTCAATAGCAGTGAGTACCGTTTCAATTGCTTCTTCATTGCTCTGGATATTGGGAGCAAATCCTCCTTCATCACCCACATTGGTACTAAAACCTTTTTTCTTTAACACGCTTTTTAAAGCATGAAAGATCTCAACACCCCATCTCAGGCCATCGCTGAAACTGTTTGCGCCTACAGGCATCACCATGAATTCCTGGAAGTCGATCTTATTGTCGGCATGAGCTCCTCCGTTGAGAATGTTCATCATTGGTATCGGCAGCGTCTTAGCATTGGTGCCACCGACATATCGAAAGAGCGGGAGACTTGCTTCTTCAGCCGCTGCTTTTGCTGCAGCCATGCTCACGGCCAGGATCGCATTGGCACCCAACTTTGCTTTGTTAGGAGTGCCATCCAGTTGTATCATCAGTTCGTCAATGCCCGTTTGATCAGCCACATCATACCCGGTTATTTTTGGCGCGATCAGTTCATTGACATTGGCTACTGCTTTTAACACGCCTTTGCCGAGGAATTTTTTCTTGTCGCCATCCCTTAACTCCACCGCTTCATGGGCGCCGGTACTGGCGCCGCTAGGTACTGCAGCCCGGCCCAATGCACCTTCGTCAGTCAATACATCTACTTCTACGGTAGGATTGCCACGGCTGTCCAATATTTGTCTTGCAAAGATTTCGGAAATGTAACTCATGTTCGATTGAAGATTTTAAGATTGATGATTAGATTGCGATGGCAGCAGGCGTTGATAATTATCAAATGACCGTATTCGTGCTGCAAAGAAACAGTTTTCAGGCATTGTAGCAAAAAGCATTAGGCCACAGAGAATAGCGGAGACTACGCAGAGAGCCGCGGAGATGGAATTGAATAAAATAAGACGGCTATACAGATTCAGAAGTATTACTCTGTGGCCCTCTCGTCTCCTCAGCGGCTCTCTGTGGCCTCAAAATTTTGTTGCATCAATAAGAACGGCATAGCTGGAATTGAATAAGATAAGACGGTCTGAACTGATTCAGAAGTATTACTCTGTGGCCCTCTCGTCTCCTCAGCGGCTCTCTGTGGCCTCAAAATTTTGTTGCATCAATAAATCGGCGAATGTTCGTTTGCATAAAGCACTACCTTTAGTCAAACTGAATATTTATGAGATACACCACCTTCTTTGTTGCTTTCAGCCTTCTTTTATTGAGTTTTAAAAGCGGGTTAACACAGTCAACGCCAAAACTGGTGACAACTGTCGAGGGTATTAAAGAATACGAACTGGATAATGGCCTGCGTGTCCTGCTTATTCCAGATGGTTCGCAAACAAACATAGCCATCAATATAGTTTACAAGGTCGGCTCCCGCCACGAAGGATATGGCGAAACAGGAATGGCCCACCTGATAGAACATATGCTGTTCAAGCAATGCGAGAAATTCACAGACATCAAGAAAGCAATTGCCGATAAAGGCGCCTCTGCAAACGGAACGACCTGGTATGATCGCACCAATTATTATGAAATATTGTCGGCCTCTGACGAAAACCTGAGCTGGGCGATCGATATGGAAGCTGATCGCATGATACATTCCAAGATATTGCCGGAAGAGTTGGCTAAAGAGTTCAGTGTTGTCCGTAATGAATTTGAAATTGGCGAAAACTATCCAAGCAATGTTCTCAATGAGCGAATACTCTCCGCCATGTATCTCTGGCATAACTATGGCAAATCGACTATTGGCAGCAAAGAAGATATTGAACGGGTAAAGGCTGATAATCTCAGGGCATTTTATAAAAAATATTATCAACCCGATAATGCGGTCCTGATCATTGCCGGAAAATTTGATGAAAAGAAAGCGCTAGATTATGTCAAACAATTCTTTGGACCAATCCCCAAACCTTCCCGTGTATTGCAACCAACTTATACAGTAGAGCCTCCGCAGGATGGAGAAAGAAATGTGGAACTTCGCAGGGCTGGCGATATTCAGTATATCGGTATGGCTTATCACACTCCTTCGGTTGCTGATAAAGATTATGCAGCCAATGATGCGCTGGTTGAAATTCTCACCAATGATCCTTCAGGTGTATTTTATAAAAAACTGGTGGAGACAAAAATGGCTTCGAAGCTCTTCGGCTATTCCCAGACCCTGCATGATCCGGGCTACACGTACTTCCAGGTAGAAGTGCCAAAAGACAAAAGCCTTGATAGCGCCAAATGGGTCCTGCTTCATGCAGCGGATGAAATACCTGTTATGAATATCACCGACGAAGACCTTGCCCGCGCAAGAAACAATCGGATCAAATTTTTGGAGAATACAATAAACAAGACAATGGACCTGGCCATCGCTCTTACCGAGGCGATTGGGGCAGGCGACTGGAGACTATGGTTCTGGTACCGCGACCAGTTGGAGAAACTGACGGTTGCCGATGTCAAAGAAGCGGCGAGGAGATATTATAAAACTTCCAACCGTACTTATGGTGTTTTCATACCCGAAACTAATACGCCTGAGCGCACCAGGGTGGATGAAACACCCGATATCGCCAAATTGCTGGATGGATATAAAGGAAAAGCAGTGGCTGCACAAAAAGCAGATTTTGAAAACAGCATTGAAAATATCAGGAAGAACGCGGTATATGGCAAGCTGCCCAATGGAGGTAAATATGTATTGCTTGAAAAGCCAACCAAGGGAGATAAAATAAATGCCAGGGTCTCTTTGCGAATGGGTGATGAGAACAGCCTGATGAATAAAACTGAGATAGCCCAGGTAACAGCCGCCATGCTTAAAACAGGGACCACCTCCCGAACAAAAAAACAGATCAGTGATGAGCTGGACCGTCTTAAAACGGACATTTCAATTTATGGCAGTTCTACCGGAATTGTTATTGCCCTAAGTACCGACAAGCAAAATCTTCCGGCCGCGATCGTCTTGCTGGATGATATCCTGCATCACCCAAAATTCGATGCAGCGGAGTTTGATAAAGTCGTTTTGGATACCAAAGCGAACTATGAGGCAAACAGGAATGAACCTTTCAATGCTGCGTTCACCAAACTTCAAAAGATAACGACAAAGTATCCTAAGGGCCATCCGCTTTATGCTTCCGATGTCGATGAGAGCCTGCAGGACCTGAAAAAAATAAAACTGGAAGACGTAAAGAAATTCTATGCAGATTTTTATGGCGCCAATAATTCGCTTTCTTCATTTGTAGGTGAGATCGATAAGAAGCAGGTGACGGATTTCTTACAAAGTTCCTTTGGCAAATGGAACAGCAAGATGACGTATAAGGCAGTGGAACCAAAATATTTTGATGTACCGGCGACAATAGAATCCGTTGCGACTCCGGACAAAACAAATGCAGCCCTGATTGGAAATATCAACCTGAATATTTCGGAAAAACACGCCGATTATCCTGCTTTATTTATGGCAAACGAATTATTGGGCGGCGGCGCATTTCTTTCGTCAAGAATACCGCAGCGTCTCAGGGAAAATGAAGGCATGAGCTATGGAGCCGGGACCTTTATCAATTCGGAATATAAATATGATGTTACTAACTGGGGATTATATGCTGCTTACAATCCCATTTATAAAGGACGGCTTGATTCTGCGTTGCGCCAGGAGATTGATAAAGCCATTGGAGCGGGTTTTACTGAAGACGAATTAAAAAACTCGGTAAAAGCCTGGCTGGAACAAAACAAAACTTCTTTGGGCGATAATGCTTACCTGGCCGACTTGCTGCGCGTTTATTTGCGGGATGATCGCAACCTGGATGAATACACAGGTTTTGAAGCCAGGATCAAAGCTTTAAACCTGGCGGCTGTCAATGCAGCCATGAGTAAGTATTTTGATAAATCAAAACTGGTACTGATTTTTTCGGGTGATTTCCAGAAGAAAGCCTTTTAGAAGATCCAAAGACCTTAATTCCGAAACCCGAAAATGTTTCCCAGGTGGCCACATTTTCGGGTTTTTCTTTTCGGGTTTCGATATTCTTTCTTCGGATTTAAGCTGTTAGGCCTCTGAATACATCTTCCAAGTTCGTCGTTTCACTTTGTAGCGAAACTATGTTAAGATTGTTTTGCAGGGTGAGCTGCAGTATTTCTTTCTTTAGTTTTTCCGGATCATGGGTATCAAATCTCCACGAATTGGGATTGATGCGGCTGACACTTTTACCAAAAACAGAACTCATCACTTCTTCGTCAACAGTTTCTTTTAATTCTAAAATTACTTTTGTCTGCCCCGTTGAGTTTTTGCGCAGATTGGTCAATTTATCATCGGCGACCAGTTGGCCTTTATTGATAATGATCACGCGATCACATATAGCTTCCACTTCCTGTAAGATATGAGAAGAGAACAGGACCGTCTTGTTCTTTCCCTGCTGCCTGATCACCTCCCGTATTTCTATGATCTGGTTGGGATCGAGACCTGAAGTGGGTTCATCCAGGATCAATACTTCGGGGTCATGTATAAGTGCAGCGGCAAGTCCAACTCTTTGCTTATAACCTTTGGATAATTGCCCTACTTTCTTTTTTGCCTCCACGTTCAATTTTACTGTTTCTATCGCTTTATCTATTGCCTGTTGTTTTTGGCTTATTTGATGCACCTCTGCTACGAATCCAAGATATTCCCTTACATACATGTCGTAGTACAGCGCATTGGATTCCGGCAGATAACCGATCTTCCTTTTCGTTTGCAGGGGTTCTTCGTTTACATTGATCCCCGAAACAAAGGCTTCACCGGCGGTTTGTTGGAGATAACCGGTAATGATCTTCATAGTGGTCGACTTACCGGCGCCATTTGGTCCCAGGAAACCAACGATCTCACCTTTTCCAACTTTAAAAGAAATATCGTTGACGGCTTTTTGTTCACCGTATTCTTTCAAAAGGTTCTTTACTTCAATTGACATAGTGCGAAATTAATACTATTGCTTTACTGCAACGGCGATCTTTGAGTCGGCAGTCCCGTAGTACAGGAACCATTTGCCTTTATATTTTACAAGACCTTCAATAAAACAGACATTGTTTACCTGCCCGTTTATTTCATACGGTTTGTCAGGTTTCATAAACGGTGTATCCACACGATGAAGTATTTCCCGCGGATCGTTTTTGTCGAAAAGGGCCTGGCCGGCGGTATAGGTGCCCTCCGGAAGTGTTGAATCTCCCTTTGAATGAACATTCCGGCTATTATATAAAAGAAGGATACCGCTATCGGTGATCATTGCGGGTGGTCCGGGTTCAACAAGATCGCTATCAAATTTTCCCGGTCTCGGGGGAAGAAAAGATATAGGACCACTTTGCAACGATACCAGGACATTCCAATATTTAAGGTCGTCTGATACTGCAAGAAAGATATGTGTATCGCCCCAATACATCCAGTACTTGCCGTTGATCCTGGTGGCTACCGGGGTTCCGTTTTTATAGCTGCTGACGATTGAGCCAGACTTGCTCCAGCCCGATTCAATCGTTCCCGGGCTAAATGCCAATCCGTGTTTTTGCCAATGATAAAGGTCTTTGGACGATGCAACCATTAATCTTGCTTTATCCCCGTCGTATGCGGTGTAGCTCATAAAATAAGTCCCATTTTCATCTTCCACTACCCTGGGATCTTCACAACCACCTTCCCATTCATATTTTTTCTGGGAATCGTTGTCGGGATATAAAACTGGTACCGGATGCCTGGTAAAATGCAATCCATCATTGCTCCAGGCCAGGCCGATCCGGGAAGTGCCGGCAAATTTTCCAACCTTGTCTTCGGCGCGGTACAAAAGAAAAATGGTATCGTGTCGTACCACGACTGCCGGATTGAAAACGTCCTTGGCTTCCCATTTTACATTGCCAATGATTGGACAGTTGAAAGTTGTAGTGGAATCGGGGATCAGGACAGGATTGACTTCGTCCGCTTTTACAAAAGGAACAAGTGTCCAATCTCCATTGCTTGTCGTTTCTTTTGATGTAGAACTATTACAACTGGCAAAAATAGATACGACGAGTATAAACGAAAGTAAACGCATAAAGCAGGAATTCTTTTTACATAGGGGATTAGCTACTGATATTTTAAGAAACTTTGCGATCCTTGCGGTTCTTCGCGTTCCTCGATACAAGAACTATAGCAAAGTGCAGAAGGGCTACGAAAAAAACGCCAAGACACTGACGGATTAACAAATTAACCAATTAACGACACCTGGCAACCTGACAGCTGACACCTGATCACAAATCGTCGTATTCATACAATGGATCGATATGAGTACCGGCATTCATTTCGCAAACCGGTTTGATCAATCCATCCTTTAATCCGTATACCCAGCCATGCAGGTGCGGCCGCTGTTCGTTCTTCCATGCCCGTTGAACGATAGATGTTTTGGCCAGGTTAAATATTTGCTCCTGCACATTCAGTTCAACGAGACGATCTGTTTTCTTATCTTCATTTGTGATACTATCAAGCTCTGAACGATGTATTCGGTAAACATCTTTGATGCTTCTCAGCCACATATTCAGTACGGCTTTAAAATCGTGATTGGTCAATGCAGACTTGATACCGCCACATCCATAATGCCCGCATACGATAACATGTTTCACCTTGAGGTGATTGACTGCATAGTCCAGCACGCTTAGCAGGTTGACATCGTTATTGATCACGAGGTTGGCCACATTGCGGTGAACAAATATTTCACCCGGCTGTGTACCTGTGATCTCATTGGCAGGCACACGGCTATCGCTGCAACCGATCCATAAGAATTCCGGTGTTTGCAAATGCTCCAGCCTGTCGAAATAATGAGGATCTTCTTTTACTTTATCACCTGCCCATTTTTTATTTTCAACCAGCAGTTTTTCATATGCTTTCATACAACCCGGTTTAGACTGGCGGCAAGATAAATTAAAAAACATCGTCTGAGCATATCTTTCGATATGTCAAACGATGTTGAGGGCACGGACACCACCAAAACCACACGGAAGGTTATGCAGCAAGTTCCTGCTCATTCATCGGCATGGCCTTTTGTTCCTTTTTGAGCCAGCGATAAGCGATCGCATAAATGACAATAGCCGAAACAACAGCAGGCATAAAGCCAAATAAGGGGACCATAGCTGCTGTGTACACCATTAATGCGATATGGAATTTACTCATGCCTAATACTTCTTTTATCTCTTTTACTTTCACCATGCCGGTTGCTACATAAAGGAGAATACCGCCGATGCATGCCATTGGCACCTGTTCAAGATAAATAGCCAGGAAAGCCGCGAGTCCGAGTTTGAATGCGAACTTGGCTATACCTGCCAGCGGTGAAACAGCGCCTAAGCGAATATTTACGGCTGTTCTTGCCAACGCCCCGGTATGAGGGAATCCATTAAAAAGTGGTGTGAAAATGTTTACCATACCCTGTCCCCATAATTCTTTGTTGGGGTTGAATGGGATGCCTTTGTTATTGGCAAGACGATCGGCCATCCGGGAGCATAGCAGGCTTTCAATTGCCGATACGATATAGATAGCAAAAGCGAAATACAAAAGATCAAATACAACTTTGCCGCTCCATGCTTCAGGCAACACCGGTGGTGTGATCTTTGAAAAGTCTGTCGGAATACTTCCGAACTTATCAGCGATTAGGATCAATCCCTTGTCGGCCCAGAATGTCTGGCCAGCTATAAAGCCAAATGCCAATGCGATCAACGGGCCGGGAATAAAGCTTGATACTTTCAGGAATATTTTGCACAGTATAAAAGTTATCAATGCTATGAGCACCGCGAAAAAATTCGCTTCGCCAATATGAGATATCACAAATCCTACCTGGTCGATGATACCATAGCCGATCTTTTCTTTAAATCCCAATACTTCACCTATCTGCGAAAACGCGATGACAATGGCGATACCGATCGTGAATCCGACAACGATCGAATGCGGGACTTTTTCGACGATGCGGCCAAAACGGAAGAGGCCTGATAACAAAAGCAATACGCCTGCAACCAATGCAGCGAGCACAAGAAAGCCGTGACTGTAAATCGCCATCAGTCCTGCAATCACGGGGATAAATGCGGCAGTAGGTCCATACACCTGGTATTTGGAACCGCCGAACAAAGCGCCGAATAACCCGGCTATTGCACCACCCACAATTCCCTGCTCGGGTCTTAACCCGCTTGCCATGGCAAAACCCATAGCCAGCGGAATTGCCACTGCTGCTACGATCAACCCCGCCGTCAGATCCTTAGCAATATTTTTTGCGAGATTTCCTTTTTTCAGGTCTTCATAGCGACCGTCATTGGGAGTAAAATAAAATTTCAATCGCTGTATTAATGTTTCCTGTTTCATTGTAAAAAATTTAATTTGAAGATTGTTGATCTTAACCTGTTTCATGATCAGGAGTGATTTGATCCTGGTAAATGTTTAAGCCGTTCGCCGCGCATTTTCCAGTTGTGGTTCGGCAAACATTTTTTCGATAAAATGAGCTCTTCCATTTTCGATACTGTACATGCCGCCGGCAATACCGATCTTCCCTTCGCGCAAAAGGGCACGCAGGATAGAGCTTCTTTCCAGGATCTCTTCTATGCTGTGAAGCACATTTATCGATGCTACTTTTTCAATGTCCGGACGAGCGTCTCCCGGATCGTTATGTTGTCTTGTTTTTTCAATGGAAGGTTTTATTTTCTCCAGCAGGCCGGTAAGATTTCCCATCTCAACGCTATCACAGGCACCGGTGATGGCTCCGCATTTGGTATGTCCCAGGACAACGATCAATTTAGAGCCTGCAACCTGGCAGGCATATTCCATACTGCCCACGATATCGTCGTTGACAATATTGCCCGCCACACGAATACTGAAAATATCTCCCAGTCCCTGGTCGAAGATCAGTTCGACCGAGGTGCGGCTATCCATACAACTCAATGCAACGGCAAAAGGATACTGGCCATGCTGGGTGTCGTGTAATTGTTGCTGGAGGTTACGGTTTACTTTCAGGTTATTGATAAATCTTTTATTGCCTTCTACCAATACTTCAAAGGCCTGTTCAGGAGTCATGTGCTCCTGGAATTCTTTTGTATGTGTTTTCATCCTTGTTCAATTAAGAGTTGTAAAAAAAAAGCTTAAGATTTTTAATACGCTCTTACGGCCACATACGTCAATGAAGCATATGAAATAATATATGGTCCAATCGTTGGATTGAACAGTGACCATGAGTTAGCCGTAAGAAGATCAGGAAAGGATGAAATTGGGAGGAGGCGTTAATAGTTCGCCGTGGAAAGCAACATAAACATCTACATTGTGGGAACTGTTATGTTTATGTAATGAGCCAATGGGATGAACCAATTCGTGCATATGATGAAGGTACTCGGATATGCTGTTGGATGCGGATTCAGCTTTTTCTTCAGTGGTGTTACCGAATGGATTGGTTTCATCAGGAGGAGATTCTTCATCGGCAGCCGTATTACTGGCACAGGTCTGCTGCTGTTGTTGCGATGCAGCATAGATAAACGGTGTGCTAATGGTAAGCCATAGAAGCGTAATCACCATAAAAATGGCTGTTACTTTATGTTCGGGGCGAAATATTTGTTTGTTACGCTTCATTACGGGCTGTAAAAATAGTCCAAAAAGGCGAGAATGAGCGGTCAGGCCACTCTAGTGGCCTGACCACTAGCTATCCTTCGAATTTTCAGGCAAACGATTGTATTCTCCTTTTAGGGCATACCAGCCGAATATCATCAACCCGATAGTGATAGGAGTAAATATCGCCAGGATAATGATCCATATGACGGGATCATTGATCGGGTCCTTTTTCTTTGAATCAATATGTTCGATCGCACTGCTGAGTAAGAAATAGATCACTGTGGGAGCGAGAAGGATCCAAACGATGCCTAAATATCTTTTTACCTGCTTCATAATATTATTTTAAATGACCTTATTAATCGGTCACATCTTTGTCAATTTTGTTTTTAAGATAAATCGTGCCTATGATGAAACACAAGGCCGCTACGCCAATTGGATACCAAAGCCCAACCAATGGGTCTTTTTTATACATCGTTGTCAATAACAGGCCGATAAAAGGAACAAGCCCTCCAAACACTCCATTGCCGATATGGTATGGTAGCGACATAGAAGTGTAACGGATCTTTGTCGGAAACATTTCTACCAGGAATGCGGCGATAGGGCCGTAGACCATTGTCACCAGCATCACCATTATCCAAACGAGGAAAACAAATTTCCAGTACAACCCGGAAGACAGGTGTACGTTTGAATAAACAGGCGAAGCTGTTCTTTTAAAACTCCTGGCCCCTGAATTTTCGGCCAGGGAGCTAAGCGGCGGATGAACCGTCCAACTCTCCCCGATGAATCCCAACGTGTCATCATTCTTTTCAGTGAAGCCAGTACGCTTATAGTTCCAGCGACTCTCGCTGGTCACTATTAGTTTCAGAGTGTCTTTTTTAATGATTGAATCCATTTTAACCTTTTTGTCTCCATTGAGTACTAAATCCCTATCAGATTTTATCCATTCTTTTACATTCGTATCATCCAGAAACGTTTTAAAAATTGGACGGTAACAAACAACTCCCAGCAGCATGCCCGCCATCATGATCCATTTTCTCCCAATCTTATCGCTCAACCATCCAAAAAACAAGAAGAAAGGAGTACCAAATGCGATCGCCCATAGCATGATCGTTCGGCTTTGTTCAAATTCAAGTTTGCATGTATTCTCCAGGAAACTCTGTGCGTAGAACTGCCCGGTATACCAGATCACTCCCTGTCCCATAACAGCTCCGAATAGAGCCAGCAAGACCATCTTAAAATTTGCTTTGCGGCCAAAACTTTCTTTTAAAGGATTTGAAGAGGTCTTTCCTTCCGTTTTCAACCGGGCGAATAAAGGTGATTCTTTCATTTTTAACCTGATATACACCGATATGATGACTAAAATAATAGAGATCCAGAACGGGTATCTCCAGCCACCCCATTCGGCATTGAACTCTGAGTCGGGCATATTTAATTTCACTGCCATGATCACCCCGAGTGCAACAAACAAACCTAATGTTGCCGTCGTTTGTATCCAGCTCGTATAATAACCTCTTTTACCTGCGGGAGCATGTTCGGCGACATAAGTAGCTGCTCCCCCGTATTCACCTCCTAACGCAAGACCCTGGATCAACCGGAGTGCCAATACAAGCAAAGGAGCGGCGATACCGATAGCTTTATAGCTTGGTACAAGCCCGATTAGGAAAGTAGAGCCTCCCATCAATACTAATGTCAGCAGGAAAGTATATTTCCTTCCAATAAGATCACCCAGTCGCCCAAACACCAATGCACCGAATGGTCTTACTATAAAGCCGGCGGCAAAAACAGCCAACGTACTCAGCAAAGCAGCTGTCGGATTAGTCCCCGGAAAAAATTGCGTGGAAATGGTTTTGGCAAGCATCCCGAAAATGTAGAAATCATACCATTCGATCATCGTACCTACTGAAGAAGCTGCGATGACCTTGCGAATATTAAAAGAGTCATTCATGCAATTAAAATACGAATAGATTTGGATTTTAAAGCACGAAGTTGTGAGAGCAGGTAGTAAATAACAAGAACCAGGAGCCAAATAAATTCGAATTTTTAAACTCGAAAATCGAAAAGGCCATCGATCATTCAGGATTTTTTATTTAAGTTTTTATGCTTTCATCCTTTTCAATTCCTCGGTTTTATCGAACGATGCTTCCTGACCTTCATTTTCGGATTTCTTCCCTGATAGCCGTAGGGGCCCTTCGGATTTTTTGGTTCTGGCTGCTTTTTCGAAGACTCAATTCATCAACACGGTGAAAGAAAGAAATCCAGGGCCAAAATATGTAGCCGGAAGATTCTGACAAATTTTCGAATTTTAAATTTCTTATTTCGGATTTATTTGGTTCTTGTCATTTGGCTCTTGGTTCTTACTTTTAGCGTCCCAAAAGCACGAGTATGTCATATCCTTTCCAGGTACGCAGTATGGAGCAATATGAAAAAGCCTACAAGGCAAGTGTTGATGAACCTGAGGCATTCTGGGCATCGGTTGCAGAGAATTTTAAATGGAGAAAAAAATGGAACAAAGTTCTTGAATGGAATTTTACGGAACCGAAGATAGAATGGTTCAAAGGCGGCAAACTTAATATTACAGAGAATTGTATCGATCGCCACCTCGAAACACTGGGCGACAAGCCGGCCTTCATCTGGGAACCTAATAGCCCCGATGACCGCGTGAGGGTAGTTACTTACAACCGCCTGCATAAAAGGGTTTGCCAGTTTGCACAGGTATTAAAGAACAATGGGGTAAAGAAGGGCGACCGTGTTTGTATTTATATGGGTATGATACCCGAGTTAGCTTATGCCGTTTTGGGATGCGCACGAATAGGCGCTATCCATAGTGTTATTTTCGGCGGTTTCTCCGCCCAAAGCATAGCCGACAGGCTGGACGATGCAAAGGCTGAATATATTGTGACCTGCGATGGGGCCTTCCGCGGCGGAAAAGACATCCCTTTAAAAAGCGTGATTGATGATGCCTTGATCGGTAATAAAACAGTTAAGCGCGTCATCGTTTATACAAGAACCAGAACGCCGGTATCCATGATCAAGGGAAGAGATGTATGGTGGGAAGACGAGATGGAATACGCGGAAACACAAGTGGAAAAAGATGGCATTGTTTCATTTTCCGCGGAAGAGATGGATGCAGAAGATCCCTTATTTATATTATATACGTCTGGCAGCACAGGCAAACCAAAAGGAGTGGTACATACCTGTGCTGGTTATATGATTTGGACGACTTATACTTTTGTGAATGTATTCCAGTACAAGCCCGGCGACATTCATTTTTGTACAGCCGATATCGGCTGGATCACCGGACATAGTTATATTGTTTATGGTCCATTGAGCGCCGGAGCCACTTCCGTCATGTTTGAAGGAATTCCTACCTGGCCTGACGCCGGAAGATTTTGGGACATCGTTGACAAGCACAAAGTGGATATTCTTTATACGGCTCCGACGGCTATCCGCAGCCTGATGGGCTTTGGACTCGAGCCATTAAAAGGAAAAGATCTTTCTTCCTTAAAAATTCTCGGCACAGTTGGCGAACCCATCAATGAAGAAGCCTGGCACTGGTATGATGAAAATGTGGGAAAGAAAAAATGCCCGATCGTGGATACTTGGTGGCAAACAGAGACCGGAGGAACATTAATATCAAATCTTGCAGGAGTAACTCCGGCAATACCCAGTTGGGCCAGCCTGCCGTTGCCGGGAGTGCAGCCATTGCTTGTTGATGAAAATGGAAAAGAGGTTTTGCCTACACCTTCTGAAAACGGGAAATTGATAGCTTCTGGAAATCTATGTATAAAATTTCCATGGCCCGGCATATTACGAACGACCTGGGGTGATCATGAACGGTGCAGGCAAAATTATTTTGCAGCATACCCGAACTTATACTTTACCGGCGATGGAGCTTTGAAAGATGAAAAAGGGAATTACAGGATCACGGGAAGAGTTGATGATGTACTGAATGTAAGCGGCCATCGGATAGGTACAGCGGAAGTAGAAAACGCGATCAACATGCATGCAGGAGTAGTTGAAAGCGCCGTTGTTGGTTATCCGCACGATATAAAAGGACAGGGCATCTATGCCTACGTCGTTTTTGGACCGAAACATGGCGACGAAGACCTGACCCGGAAAGATATATTACAGACAGTCAGTCGCGTGATAGGCCCTATAGCCAAGCCGGATAAGGTCCAGTTTGTTCCAGGTTTGCCCAAAACAAGAAGCGGCAAGATCATGCGACGTATCTTAAGAAAAATAGCTGAAGGCGAGATCTCTAACCTTGGAGATACTACGACACTCCTCGATCCGGCTGTTGTAGAAGAGATTAAGAAAGGAAAAATTTAAATTTAAACCTATAAGGTCTTTAAGACCCCATAGGTTTAAATAAAAAAATAAAGCAGCCGGATAAGCTGCTTTAAGAGGTTTTTCGAAATAATGTAGAACAATGCTTTGCTGCCTGAAAAACTTCAAAAATTGTACCCAACACCGTTTTTTGATTTTTTAAAGAGAAAAAAATTAAGCCGTTTGGCCGGTAAAAATTATTTTTGATGGGTAACCCTTAGAAAACTCCAACCGCTCTTTATGCAGGTCAAAAAAACGAAAAGGCGATACCGGTCTGTGTTGAACTGGGCGTTGTGGGCATTATTGGCGCAGTTCATACTCATCAATATCAGCGCTTCCCTCCATGCATATAAGCTGACTCATTTACGCAGTCCTGGCCCCGATACCTGGACGAAGCCCGCTTCAAAAAACATTTTTGCGAGAACATGGAGGTTATTCTCCGGCGTCACTTTGTATCGAAAGGTGTTGACCGGAAAGCCATCATTCCCGGTTTCAACGGTCCTCCTTAAAACAAAAAACAATATTGCTGTCGAAGCCTGGTATAGCAGGGCAGACAGCTCCTTTAAAGGGACTGTCATATTATTTCATGGATTGATGGGTCACAAAGGACTGATCGCTGACGAAGCTGAAGCTTTCAGGAATTTTGGATACAACGTGATGATGGTAGATGTACGTGATCACGGTAACAGCGGCGGCAGGGTGACAACGATGGGATACAGGGAAGCCGAAGAAGTCAAACTGGCCTATGATCATATCCTTCAAACCGGCGAAAAAAAAATTTTCCTCTGGGGAGCTTCCCTCGGGGCCGTCGAGATTATAAAAGCTGTTTCCGACTACCAGTTGAATCCTTCGGGAGTTATTGTTGAAATGCCCTTCCTGTCTTTACAGTCGCACCTGGAAGGCAGGGCCCGCATGACGGGTTTTCCCGATCAGCCTTTTGGATTTCTGACCAGTTTCTGGATAGGAGTCGAACAGGGATTTGCCGGTTGGAGGTTCAGGACGCCGGATTATGCAAAGAATGTCCATTGTCCCGTGCTAATGCAATATGGCAACAGGGATCCACTGGTATTACAATATGAAACAAATGAGATCTATGAAGCGATCAGTACTACCAATAAAAAATTGGTAACATATAATGATGCGGGTCATGGTTCTTTTTTGAAACATGATCCTGCAACCTGGAATAGGGAAGTGAAAGCTTTTTTGAATGATTGAACGGGTTACTTTTGGATCGTGACTTTTGTACCTACCGGAGTGAAGTTGTATATTTCTTCCACATCACTACATTTCATCGAAATACATCCCATTGTCCAGTTTTGATATTTGTCTACGACAAAATCTTCATGCGGCCAGGTACCATGAATACCAATAGCGCCACCGATGCTTGCATTCTGGGGTATTTCACCTCTTTGTTTGCGCTGTTTGAATTTATCCCAGCTTTCCTGGGTCGGATAGTCGATGCCCATGTAGCGATCCCATTTATCGTGCACGCGTTTATTTTGAATACGGAAGCTGCCTTCGGGAGTATTTTTATCGCCGGCTACTTTTTTATCATCAAGACTATTGTTACCAAATACAACCGGGTAAGTAGCATACCAACCTTTACTATCATATACGCTTAGTTCGTAATCTGATTTATCGATTATGATGGAAACATTGCCCGCCGGGCTTTCGCCTGCATTAAATCTTTTGGAAACTCTTTTCATCCCGGTTTTAGAGGAGGGGGATGAAGTATTAAGTACCAGGAGTCCGCTTCCCAGTAAAAGGGTAGTGAGTACGACTGCGTGTTTCATAGTTGTTTGTTATCCGTCCGGATTCAAAACGGGCTACTACAGTTTTTTATTTTTAGGCGGAAACTATTTTAACGATGGCTTTACAATTTTACACAATTAGCGGGAATGACGCAAAGCAAAATCCCGTTGAAAATTTCAACGGGATGTGGAAAACTAAAATACTGTTATTGAGAAATAAAAGGAGTTTTTACCATGTGCTGAGTCGGAAACCTACGGTATAAGGCGTTTGATCCAATCCTTTTTCCCACATATTCTTAAAGGCATAGCTTCCATAGAATTTTACCGGGCCTAATAATATTTCGCCTACATATGAGATCTTCCAGCGTTCAATATCATAGTCGCTGTGCGTTTTTGAAACCTGTCCATCTGTCTTCGTTTTCTGACGTGCACTGTAGAGGTAACCAGCACTTACACCAACGCTAAAACCAAGCGTCCTTTGTCTTTTACCCGGCGTAAAATTGAAGTTCAACATCAGGGGAACAGTGAGATAGTCTACTGCCAACTTGTTCTTTTTTGCTGAAGTAAGATTTGAATCCAGGACAACAGTTGTAGGATTTTTTGTATACCGTACTCTTACATCGTCGTAGAAATAATTGTTGCACTCAATACCCACACCATATTTAAGATTTAAAACATGTTTTACCATATTAAGCCGTTGCATGAACAGCCAGATATTGATATTGCGTGATTTTCCTGAAAGCAATTTTGCCCAGTCCGGGTTTTTTGCATATGCCGCCCCTGCAAAATCAATTGCAGCCTGGGAATGAGGATTGGTTTGATCGTTCCAGTTAGAAAAACCGAAATCAAAGATCCACCAATTGGTGCTAATATTGGAAGGCCTGTCATTATGCCTATGGGGGATATAAGCATTTTTATGATGGCTTTCCTTGGCGGGCTGACTTCCTTTTTCACGAATTATGGTCATGCTGCCTACTTGAATGGTGTCGGGTGCGGCTTTCGTACTGTCTGTCTGAGCAAAACCCGTCATCAGTGTGCATATTCCTATGCACAGAGTAACTATCCTTTTCATCGTTTTAATTTTTAATAGTAATTTTTAATTCATTTTAATGGCCAGCCCTGCGATCAGCAAACGATCGTCATCGGTTGCTTTAATGTTGGTCCTCTTTTCAAATGTCCGCGTCACTTTGCGTAAGAAACCACGGAGACCTTTGTTACCACTGTTTTCGCTGGCGAATTGCCTATCGGGATTATCATTCTCGTTGGCTAATCCCTTTGTATTAATATACGTATCGGTAGGTCCAGATGTTACAACTTTTGGTTCTGTTTTTTCTTTACCAGTTGGCAATGGATCATCACCACCTGTTGTTGGCGTAGGAGTGCCTTTGACACGAGTGACATCCGGATATTGATCACCAGTCGTGGGTAAATTATTGGTTGGCTTTGGAACCACATCGGTGCTTGCTAGAGCTCGTTCATTTTTTTGACCTTGTTCCGCCTCTTTTCTTTCTATCACTTTATCATTTTGGCTTTTGGCTATCGCACTCTTACCTGTATGTTCAGGATTTTTATTTTCGCCATGGTTTGTTGAAGCAATTCCCTGGCTATTGGAAGGAGTCGGCAAAGATTCATTTTTTGGTACAGCAGTATTCTTTTCCGGCTTCGATTGCTTCGGATCAGCAACAACCACTTCTCCACCCGAATTATTACCTTTTTTATTCAGTAAAATAATTGCTGTAGTTCCTATAGCAAACAACAAGATTGCCGCTGCTGCTATTCTCATCCAACGCACGGAAATCACCCTGGCCTTTTCTTCCTTACGATATAATGATTCTTTACCCGGGAAAACAATTGTTTCAACCTGCAATTTTGTTTGCTGCAAAAGATTCAATTCCTTTTGAACGGCAGGATGGCTGGCAACGAATTTTTCAACATCTTCTCTATCTTCTCCGGTCAATTCATTGTCGATATAGGAGATCAGCCTTTCTTCATAGTTGGCAAGGCTGGTTGAAGAACTACCAAAACGTAATAAAGAACCTTTATCCACGAAACTGATATCGGCATCAGGAGCCAGTTTGCTTTGCAGTAAGATGTCCAGTTCTGCCTTAAGATCCGGGTTTGCCTGTATAAAAGCGTCCACCTCCCGGCGACTTTCCTCGTCGAGTTCATTATCGAGGTAAAGGATAAAAAATTCTTCGTAATTATAGCGGTTGAGTTTCATTCTTACATCACGTTTTCGATTTTTACAAGATACTCTTTCAGTTGGACCCTGGCCCTGTGCAGGTATACTTTTACCTGGCTTTCACTAAGTCCTGTTATCTTTCCTATTTCGTCGTAACTATATCCTTCATAATCTTTTAATAATACCAATGATCGTTGTGTTTCGCTTAGCCGGGCCAGAGCATCTTCCAGCACTTTCTTTAAGTTATTGGCCGGCCTGTCCTGCACTTTCAGATCAGCATTGAATTCTTCCTTCAGCTGCACCCGTTTTACCTTGCGGATATGGTCGATCATCTGGTGATAGGCCACGGTAAAAAGGTAGGACTTACATTTTGTAGCATCAATATCTTCCCGGTTGCGCCACATTTTTTCAAACGCCGTTTGGACCACATCCTTTGCATCTTCCTCATGCCGGAGGTTTTTTAGGATAAAGCGGTACACATTGTCTGCGTACGTTTTAACACATTCATTATATTCTCGTTCAGTCATAAACAGCCGGGAAAAGGCCTCCCAAAAGTACACACGAAGACCCAGATTTAAGGTTATACGATAAGTTATGGTAAAAAGTTACAAACGGGCTAAAAATTCTCCGCCGCGGCGGATCAGATAGAGGAGAAAAAATGCTGTGAAAGGCTTTCCCACCCGGCATTAACCGTTGCGCCCCGCTTTTTCTTGCAGCACGGTTCCATTGTCTCTCTGCAGGTCTTGTTTTTGCCTGTAGAAGCTGTGGAATTAAAAACGAAGAAGGCACTGGTCAGCACTACCGCCAGGATCGCAAGTCGTATGGTATTCCTTCTTCTCATAGTTGATTTCTTCCATTTGACGCCACTAACCGATCAAATGTTACAGTAAAGCTAATCCCTGTTTTTCCGGGAAAAAGGGGATAGTTGACCAAATGCTGTTTTCTGGCGTCGAAATGCATAAAAAGGAGTGCGGATCGTGCCGATCAGCCTGACGGATCTGGTCGATACCCAGTTTAGGTCATTGTCATCTATTTGATCGACCTGATCGGCACCGGCCTGACCGGTTCCACCGGCTCAGTTATATTTGCGCTTTAAACAGCCGATATGAACGATAAACTTGTAAGCCGAATAGCCAAAGAAGTAGAAGAAATCAGAGCTTCCGGGCTCTATAAAACAGAAAGAATTATTTCAAGTCCGCAGGGCGCAGAAATCACCGTCGGGGGGAAAACTGTTTTGAATTTTTGCGCCAACAACTACCTTGGACTGTCCTCTCATCCTAAAGTCATCGAGGCTGCCGAAAAAGCCATCGATAGTCATGGGTATGGGATGAGCAGTGTACGGTTCATCTGCGGAACCCAGGATACACATAAAGAGCTGGAAAAAAAAATAGCCACTTTCCTGGGAACCGAGGATACCATTTTGTATGCGGCTGCTTTTGATGCCAACGGTGGCGTGTTCGAGCCATTGTTCAATGAAGAAGATGCTATTATCTCCGATGCCCTCAATCATGCTTCGATCATCGATGGAGTTCGCTTGTGCAAAGCCCAGCGTTTCCGTTATGAACATAATAACATGGCTGATCTTGAAGCCAAATTAAAAGAAGCATCAGGTTGCCGTAGCCGGATCATCGTTACAGATGGCTCATTCAGCATGGATGGAACGATTGCCCAATTGGACAAGATCGTTGAGCTGGCAGAAAAATATGATGCAGCCGTTATGACCGACGAATGTCATTCATCGGGTTTTTTGGGAAAGAGCGGAAGAGGTACTCATGAATATCGCGGGGTGATGGGAAAGATCGATATCATCACCGGCACATTGGGTAAGGCATTGGGCGGCGCTTCCGGTGGATTTACTTCCGGAAGAAAAGAGGTAATCGATATGCTCCGCCAAAAATCAAGACCGTACTTATTCAGCAATACCCTGGCTCCATCTATTGTCGGTGCTTCCATTGCTGTATTGGATATGCTAACTGAAACTACAGAGCTGCGGGATAAACTGGAAAACAACACAAAATATTTCCGCAAAAAAATGACTGAGGCCGGTTTTGATATAAAGCCCGGTGACCATCCTATCGTTCCGATCATGCTTTATGATGCGGTGCTCGCTCAGAACTTTGCATCCAAATTGCTTGATGAGGGTATCTATGTGATCGGGTTCTTTTTTCCCGTGGTACCGAAAGGGCAGGCAAGGATAAGGGTGCAGTTAAGTGCTGCGCACGAACAAAAGCATCTGGATAAAGCCATTGCAGCGTTTACAAAAGTTGGTAAGGAACTGGGAGTGTTGAAATAGTTGTCTGCGTTATGGTTAGTGTGGACACTAACCATAACGACGCTAACCATAACATTGATCCAACTCAAACACCTGTAAGATCATTTCCATCTTTAGCAAATATTTCTATATTAGTAGCTAAATCGAACCAATGGAACAGGACCTAGAGGCAGCCTCACAGCCAGGTTGCGCTAACTGTGGGCACATGATCATAGAACATGGACATCCCACGCCACTATGCACAGAATGCCGGACAAAATTCATCAAATTCCCAATTCCCTGGCCGATCAGGATATTCGCTGGGTTGGTGTTGGTGATCCTGATTTTCGCGATGGCTAATCTTCCCCGCAACTTGTCGACAGCTATTCACTATGAAAGAGGAAAAGAAGCAATAGAGCATTCAAAATATGCTACTGCGAGGAAAGAGTTGAGTTCGGTGATAAAAAACTTTCCGCAATTTAATGACGCAAAAGAATACATGGTCATTGCTTCCTTTCGCAACCAGGACATTCCAACTTTTTTCTCGCTGCTCCAGGAACTGGAAGGAAAGCAGGTAGAGGATCTAAGCTTATACAGCGAAATAAAACAAATGGCCAACCATGCACCGGAATATTTTCCAAGCGACTCACTGATGGCCATTGCGGAAAAATATCATTCGCTTGACAGCATCCCGGTTGCTGTCTACCGGGAATACATCCCGACTCACATTGCAGAAGTATTTCCTTCCTGGCAATATGCTTCGATGTTATTTGATCAGAAGAATTTCTCCGCCTGTGATAGCGTGCTAACAGAGGTACTCGAGCAAGATCATGATTATACTCCGGCATTAATGATCAAATCAACGCTGAAAAGAGAGCTAAACCAACTGGATTCATCACATTATTATTGCGACAGACTGCTGTCCCTGAACAATGAATCTTTTTATGGAACGGCCTCAAAAGCACGGACCTTTCTGAAACAGAAAAAGGATAAAGAAGGAATGGACTGGGCTTTACGGAATTTTGAGCTGCGAAAAAATGATCCTTATTCTATTGCAACACTCGCCCTGGCTTATCATTTTAATAACAGGGTTCCGGACCGCGATAAGATAATGGCAACGGCCAACAAAGATTCCGTTCAAATGACATACATGTCTTATGTGAATGACGTGATCAGCGGCAAAGAAAAATTCAGATAAATAATAAACTTATCATAGTATGATTATTCCAGGTTTTTTAATAAGTCTCGTTACATTTCCAGGCGTTATCGTACACGAGTTGGCACATCAGCTTTTCTGCCGCTGGTTCAAGGTACCGGTATTTAAAGTGGTCTACTTCCAGCTTTCCAACCCGGTTGGTTATGTGCTCCATGAAGTCCCTTCGAGGAAATGGCAGAGCATTATGATCAGTATTGGGCCTTTTATCATAAACAGCCTCGTTGGTGCACTGGTAGCTTTCCCGGCGGCGCTGCCCGTGTTTAAATTTAATACGGCCGGACCACTTGATTATCTACTCATCTATCTGGGTGTGTCCATCGCCATGCATGCTTTTCCCAGTACCGGCGATGCCAATGTCATATGGCGGCAGGTAAAAGATAAATCGACACCTGTATTGATAAAAATTGTCGGCTATCCAATTGTCGGTCTGATCTACCTGGGGGCTTTTGGGAGTTTTTTCTGGCTTGATCTTATTTATGGAGTTGGCATAGCAGTGGGATTGCCTAATCTTATAATATCGATCCTTGCTTAAACGCGAAATTGCTATCAATTTACCTTCAGCGAGAGACTACCGGCTGCCTTTTTCACCAGCCCGGGCCCGGTTTTAATGCCTTCTACTTTTACCAGTAAACGATCACCAGAGGGAAATAAAAGGGAATACCTGTTTTGTTTTGCCTGGTAAGTTTCTATTGCACGGACACCTTCGAAATCGACCGGTTTTTGGTAGTCCTGCCCGTCTTCAGATTGCGTATTTACAGCCGACAGGTACATAATGTTGTATTTGCCGACACCTGCATCACCTACGCAATCGAAAATGGCCATGTCCAGTTCCTTTCCATCTTCAGCGGTGTAAACAGCTTCGCCCACTTCATACCCTTCATCATTAATTGCCCGGTATTCTGTTTGTTGCAATCCTGCCAGCTCTCCGGGGAACAGTGCCTTTATTTCGCCGGCGGTCAGACCTTTCAAGCCCTTCATACGTGCTGTTTTCATTTGATCATCGTCTGCACCTGCTGCATCTGTTTTTTTACTTGTGGTATCGGCAGCTGAATTACCGGTTTTGTTGTTATTGCATGAAACTATCATACAAAGTGTTGCCGTGATAAGAATTAAAAACTGTTTCATGATCTTTATTCATTGAGGGGATAAATCTAAACAAATTCGTGTTTTTACGAGTAAAAGGAATTACATAGTAGTTTTCCGAATACTCAAATAAAAAATAAGCGCAGATGTTTTGACAAGCAATTTAAGGTTGTTAATTTCGTTTTCTCCTGTGATGGACTAACTCTACCGACGTTCCTTTGAATCTCCCCTAACAAATTTATTGAACCCGAAAAAACTGAGTAATGAAGAAGTTATTTCTTTGCTTCCTCGTGGGAGCGGTAGTAATGTTCATGTTGTCTTCCTGTGCTGCTACAAAGAGAGATTGCCAGGGCAACAAACACTACAAACAAAAAGGTGGATTCTACCTGTAATGTCTGGCGACATTAAAAAATTTATTGATCCTCTCATCTTGAGAGGATTTTTTTATGACCTGGTTCATTGAATTTTAGGAATCATACCCCGTATTCCCATATCCACCACGGCTTCCCCTTTACCCGGTTCCCATTTACCATCGTTGACCTGCTCTATCCATTCAAAGCTTTTATTAACGGATAACGATACCTCAACAACGATGTCACTTGTTTCTTTGCCTGTGATCGTTAGTTTGCCGGGTATAAAGGCGGCCGTTACAAGACAGGATCCGGCAGGTATCGGCGAAGTAGCAAATAAAGGATTAACCACTGTTGTAGCTCCTTCAGGCGCCTGGCCCGTAGCGCTGTAAGGATAATTAGTTCCACCAAAATTGATGACCGTCTCAAATCCCCAGTAACCTTGTTTTTTATTGGCATTGACGGCGATGTTCTGGTCTTTGATCTTGTAATTTTTGATATAAGTATTGAACCCGATAAATGAAGCGACCGTTGCCGGGAATTCCTCCTGAACGGGAATGCCCGCGACAACCGTATCAATATAATATTTGATATTGTAGTTCTGGTAGGCGAGTGATATGCGCAGCCATTCATATGTACCGGGAGTGATATCCTTTAATGGAATCGAAAAGAATGTTTCATTATTACCGGCAAATTTCGATTTATCAAAATCAATCGCATTGTTGCCACCGGCTGTAGTCTCCGGTGCTTTATAGAGCACGGCGCCTCCACCCAATGCGGTAAAAGCGGTCGGTGTTAATTCCACATAATGCGCACTCATTTTATTGAAGTCCGGGCTTTGACCAGCATGACCTGCAGGCACCAGTTCCGGTTGACCTGTGTTATTAAGCCTGGCCTGCGTAGGGTCAAATTTGAACTTGAGCACAAGATTAGGTCCACTGCTGCTGTTGCTTTTTTCTTTTTTACAGGAAGAAATAAAAAAAAGGATCAGGAAGGCGGGAAGAACGAGACGCATCATTGAGCTGGTTTCCGAAAAAACGGAAAGACATGTGAAAAATTGTTCCTTAGCGGTTAATGTTATTTGAAACCGGCCAGCGACGGTTAACTTTGCCGAAAATTTTCTTTTTACATGAAATTTTGTTTTTCAGTCCTTAGCCTTGTTTTTCTTCTAATCTCCTGTTCATTGGATAATGTGGAGAAAGACAATAGCCTAAAGAAATATTTTGACGAAAATAAAGTAGATGGGTGTTTTGCCCTTATGAATAACGGCACCGGGAAGATCACTGTGTACAACCTTCACCGTTATGCCGATAGTAGCTATTTGCCAGCATCTACCTTCAAGATCGTTAACTCGCTGATCGGTTTGCAAACCGGCAAGATCACAAATGACAGCATGATCATTAAATGGGATGGGGTTAAAAGAAACGTGGAAGAATGGAACCAGGATCTTACCATGTATAAAGCGTTCCGTGTCTCGGCCGTTCCTTATTTCCAGGAAGTAGCCAGACGTATTGGTAAGGACACCATGGAATATTGGCTCGATACCCTGGGATATGCTGCAGGTCCAAAGGATACGGCTTACAGGATACACTCGGCCATAGACAGTTTTTGGCTCGACAACTCAATGAAGATATCACCGGCTGAACAACAGGGCCTGGTCAGGAAGTTGTACTTTGATGAACTTCCCTTTTTTACGACTTACCAGGACATGGTCAAAAGAGCCATGTTATTTGAAAATGAAACCACGTACCGCTTATCGTATAAAACAGGCTGGGGCTTTACCGAACAGGGGCATGCACTAGGATGGATAGTAGGCTGGATCGAGGAAAATAATCATCCCTATTTTTTTGTGCTGAACATAGAATCGCCCGATCATGACTACGATATGACCACGACAAGGTTAAAAATGTTAAAAGAAATATTAAAACAGCTTGGTTTCTTTGAAGGCAAGATGTAAGTAATAATACGAAGAAATAATTCATTCGTTTTGGTGCAATTGTTGAATGATGAACCATCAATAAATCTTAATTGAATATCCGTTTTCAACATATCGAATTTGCCTGGGGCTTTGTACTGATCCCCGTATGTATCCTCCTCTTTATTTTATTGCTGAGATGGAAAAAAAACGTGGTAAAAAAAATGGGTGATAAAAAACTCGTAAACGAGTTGACAAATAATTTTTCACCACGGCTGTTCAATTTGAAATTTATCCTCCTTTTGCTGGCATTGATAGCCGGAGTCATTACGATCATGAATTTGCGGAGACCTGCTGATTCTGATAGCTTGTCCAGGAAAGGTATCGATGTTGTAATAGCCATGGATGTAAGTA
>Ga0066652_100000182_pt1 | contig 34483 bp, 30 predicted proteins | sample GraSoiAngelo_101_FD_71413 | JGI IMG/M metagenome (GOLD analysis project Ga0066652, IMG submission 71413) | Grasslands soil microbial communities from the Angelo Coastal Reserve, California, USA - 14_0903_02_30cm | ecosystem: Environmental > Terrestrial > Soil > Grasslands | place: USA... | reverse complement strand
CGCTGCTCGCGGGCACCAGCCGCCTCGAATGCGGCCCCGCGTCGTGCGCGCGCGCTCGCCTTCTGGGCCGATCGGCTGCTCATGGGTGGAGTGTGCGCGCGAAGCCTCAAGCCTGCGTAAGGACTTGTCTCGTCGCGACGGATCGTCAGTAGCCTGTGCGCCGATGTCCAGCCGGCAGGAGGAAAAGGAGCGCCGCCGCAAGGAGCGGCTGGCGGCCGAGCAGGCCGCCGCGACGGCGGCTGCCCGCAAGCGGCGGACCGGCTATCTCGTGGGCGGGCTGCTGGCCGGCGCGGCGATCGCGGCGGTCGTCATCGCCGTCGCCGCCGGCGGCGGCGGGAGCAGCAAGTCGGCGAGCAAGCCCTCGGCCAGCCAGACCAAGCTCGACGCCGCACTTCAGACGAAGGCGATGGCGGCCGGATGCACGGCCAAGACCTTCCCTTCCGAGGGTCGCCAGCACACCGATGGCAAGGTCGTGTACAAGACCAACCCGCCGACCTCGGGAAACCACAACCCGATCCCGGCCTCCGATGGCGTCTACGACCCGGCTGGGACTCCGCAGATCGAGAAGCTCGTCCACCCCCTGGAGCACGGCCGGATCGAGTTCCAGTACCACCCCGGGACCTCCCCGGCGGTCGTTGCCCAGCTCACCTCGCTGATGAAGGAGCAGGTGCCCAACCAGCCGGGCGGCACACAGCCGGGCGGCTACCTCCAGCTGCTGTTCCAGAATCCGACGGGCATGCCCTCCGCGGTGGCCGCGACGGCGTGGACGCACTCGATCACGTGCCCGACGTTCAAGGGTGCCGCGACCCTCGACGCGCTACGCGCGTTCCGTGCCGCGTACATCAACAAGGGGCCCGAGTTCATCCCCGTCCCTGAGTAGCCGCACCGCGTCAGCGCGCGCCCTGGGCCGGGTCCCAGGCGGGCAGAGCGCCGCGGCGCAGCCAGTCCCACAGGCCGGCCGCGGGCGAGGCGGTCGTGAGCACGTAGTAGCGAGCGAGGAGCAGCGGGCGCAGCGGCAGCAGGGGAGCGAGCAGGGCGGCCGCGAGCAGGGTGGCCTGCAGTGCGAGCGTGACGACGTACAGCGGGCCGGAGCCGATCGCGACCAGTGCGACGTTGGCCGCCAGCGCGATCAGGTGCAGGAACGGCGTGGCGTAGCGCAGCACGCGGTGGGAGGCGATCATCAGCGCGTAGGCGACGCCGTAGCCGCGCGGCGACAGCATGCCACCCCGCAGCACGATCGGCCACCCCCGCCGCATCATCCGACGCTTCCGCGCGAACTCGCCCTCGATCGACGGGACGGGTCTCTCGGTCGCGCGCGCCTCCGGGGCGAACACGGCGCGGCGGCCCCGCTTGACCATCGTGAAGGGGAAGGCCAGGTCGTGGGAGGAGGCCGCGTCCAACTCGACGTACGCGGCACGGCGCACGGCGTAGATCGCGCCGTTGCCCGCGGTGACCGAGGCCACGCGCGACTCGAGCGCCCGCAACGCGGTCTCGTAGCGCCAGTACAGGCCCTCCTGGTTGGTGCCGCCCTCGTCCAGGAGCTCCAGCGATCCGCACACGTAGCCGACGTCCGGGTCGGCAAAAGGCGCCACCAGCGCGCGCAGGGCGTCGGAGCGCCAGCGAGCGTTCGCGTCGGAGAAGGCGAGCACCGATCCCCGGGCGCTTCGGACGGCGGCGTCCTGCGCGGCCGTCTTCCCCGCCCGCGGCAGCTCGAGCACGACGTCCGCGCCGGCCGCCCGGGCTTCCGCAACGGTGGCGTCGTCGGCGCCGTCGCAGGCGACGATCACCTCGAGGCGCTCACGTGGGTATTCGAGGGCAAGCGCGTCCGCCACCTTCGCCGCGATCACGTCCTGCTCCCGGTAGGCGGCCACGATCAGCGACACGTCGGGGTCCTCGATGGCCGAAGGCGGCGGGCGGCGGCGGCTCAGTCCCGCCAGCGCGGCGAGCAGCACGGCGTAGCCGGCCTGCGCGTAGACCAGCAGGCCGGCAGCGACCCAGAAGACCACCTGCAGGGCCACGGACACGTCGCGCGATGCTACTGAGCGCACCGGTAGCCTCCGGGCGGAATGGCTGCCCAGCGCCACCGGGTCCAGCGCGCGGTCAAGCGCGGGGTCGACGTCGTGGTGGCGTCGATCGCGCTGCTCGTCCTCTCCCCGCTCATGGCGCTCGTCGCCGGCGCGATCGTGGTGACGATGGGGCCGCCGGTCCTGTTCCGGCACCGGCGGCTGGGCCTCGGCGGCCGCGAATTCACCCTGTTGAAGTTCCGCACGATGCGCGGGCGCCCGCCCGCCGCGGACGCCCCGCTCGACGACGAGCGACGCATCACGCGGCTGGGACGCTTGCTGCGCGCCCTCACGCTCGACGAGCTGCCGGAGCTCGTGAACGTCCTGCGAGGCGATCTGTCCCTCGTCGGGCCCCGCCCCCTCCTCCCCGAGTACCGCGAGCTGTACACCCCCGAGCAGTGGCGCCGGCACGAGATGCCGCCGGGGATGGCCGGCCCCGCGCTCGCGGCCGGGCGCAACGCGCTGAGCTGGGAGGACAAGTTCGCGGCCGACGTCGCCTACGTCGAACACTGGTCGCTGTGGTTGGACGCGAAGGTGCTCGCACTCAGCATCTGGCGGGTGCTGCGCCGCGAGGGCGTGAGCGCGGAGGGCCACGCCACGATGCCCCGCTTCGAGCGGCCGCGAGAATGAGCGGCACGCCGGTCAACGTGCTGTTCACCAGCGTGGGCCGCCGGGTCGAGCTGGTCCGCGCCTTCCGCCGCGCCTACGCCGAGCTCGACGTCGAGGGACGCATCTTGGCGGTCGACGTAGATCCGCTCGCGCCGGCCCTGGGCGAGTGCGACGAGGTCTTCATGGTTCCGCGCATCGACGAGCCGCACTACGTCTCCACGCTGGTGGAGCTGTGTGCGCGGGAGCGCATCGCGCTGGTCCTGCCGCTGATCGACCCCGACGTCCGGGTCCTCGCCGCCCACCGCGATGCGCTGGATGCCACGGGCGCACGGACCATGGTGCTGCCCGGGGAGGCCGCAGTCACGGTCGCTGACAAGCGCGCGACGGCCGACCTCTTCGCCGGCCTGGACGTGCCCGCGCCGGCGACCTGGACGGCGGAGGCGGCGGAGGCCGCGACCGACCTGACGTTCCCGGTCTTCGTCAAGCCCCGGTTCGGGAGCGCCGGCGCGGACGCCCACGCCGCCGCCGATCGCGCGGAGCTCGACTTCTGGCTCGCCCGCGTGCCCGAGCCGGTCGTGCAGGAGCATCTGGCCGGGCCGGAGGTCACGAGCGACGTGTTGTGCCTGAAGGACGGACAGGCGAGTGCGGTGGTGTCGCGCCAGCGTCTGGAGGTCCGCACCGGCGAGGTCGCCAAGGGCGTGACGGTGTACGACCCCGACATCGTGCGCCACTGCGTGCGGATCGCCGAGGCGATCGAGGCGCGCGGGCCCATCACGGTCCAGTGCCTGCTGCACCGCGACGGCTCGCCGGCTTTCACCGAGGTCAACGCCCGATTCGGCGGCGGGGCGCCGCTCGGGTTCGCCGCCGGCATGAACTCGCCCCGTTGGCTGCTGGCCCAGGCGGCCGGGCTGCCGGTGGAGCTGCCCGAGCTCGGCGTCTACGAGGTCGGGCTCTACATGACCCGTCACGACGAGTCGCGGTTCCTGCGCGAGGAGGAGCGTGCCGCGCTGGCGAGCCGTCGTCCTTGATCTGGACGACACGCTCTATCCCGAGGCGGCGTACGTGCGCTCCGGGTTCCGCGCCGTGTCCGCATGGGCCCAGGAGACCCTCGGCGTTTCCGCGGCTGAGGCGGAGGCCGAGCTCGTCGCTCTGTTCGAGGCGGGAGTGCGCGGCGACACCTTCGACCGCTGGCTCGCCGCCCGGGGGCTCGGAAACGGCGTGGCCGTGGGCGAACTGGTGGCGGCCTACCGGGCGCACGCGCCCGAGATCTCCGCGTTCCCGGAGGTCGGGGGCCTGTTGCAACGGCTGCGCGCCGGGGGCTCGGCGGTCGGCCTCCTGTCCGATGGGGATCCGGCGGTGCAGGAGCGCAAGCTCGACGCGCTGGGCCTGCGCCACGCCTTCGACGCGGTCGTGATCACCGGTGGGCTGGGGCCCGATGCGGGCAAGCCGGATCCGCGCGGGTACCAGGAGGTGCTGCGGCAGCTCGGCGACGCTCCGTCCGGCCAGGCCGTGTACGTCTCCGACAACCCGGCCAAGGACTTCTTCGGCGCCCGGCGGGTGGGGCTTCGCTCGATCCGCGTGCGCCGGCCGGGCGGGATCTACGCTGCACTCGAGCCGGCGACTCCCGAGCACGCGCCGGACGCCGAGGTCTTAGACCTCGGCGACGTCGAGCGGGCGCTTGAGGAGCTCTGAACAGCGGCCAAGGGCGGCGGCCCGAACCACACCGCCTCGATGCGGTAGTTCGAAACGCGATGCGCCTAGAGCTCGGCGTAGAGCTGGAGCGTGCGTCGCCCGATCGCGTCCCACGAGTACGGGCCGGCGGCCACGACGGCGGCCGCCGAACCCATCGCCGCCAGGGCGTCGGGATCGGCGAGCAGCCGGGCGAGTTCGGCACGCAGCGCCGCCGGATCGCCGGGCGGGACGAGCGCCGCGGCGCCGGTCGCCGCCAGGTCGGGGAACCCGCCGACGTCGGTGAGCAGCAGGGGCCTGCCGAAGGCGAGCGCCACGAAGGCGGCGCCGGACTGGTCGACACGCGTGTGGGGCAGCGCGACGAGCGCGGCGCGGCGCATGAACGCCGGCACCTCCGGGTCGGGCACGAAGCGGGGCACGAAACGCACCCCCGGCGGCGCCGTGGCGCGCAGCGGCGCAAGATCCATGCGCGGAGCGCCTACGACCCAGAGCTCGGCGCCGTCGATCCCGCGCCACGCCTCGAGCAGCACGTCGATGCCCTTGTAGGGACGCAGGAGCCCGAAGCACAGGACGACCGGGCCGTCCACCGCGGCGAGCTCCGGCGGGAGCGGGCGCTGCACCGGGAGCTCGGTCAGGTAGTGAAAGGCGCCGTGCGGAATCACGTGCACGCGGTCCGCCGGCGCCGCCCGGTGCTCCAGTACCCGCAGCCTGGCGACCTCGGAGTGCACGACCACGGCGGCCGCACGCGAGCACATCCGCCGCTCCGCTCGGCCGAGGCCCTCGCGCGCCGCATTGTGCGCCGTATACACGAGCCCCCGGCGTCCGGAGGGCATCAACCAGGCGTCGAGCGGCGGCACGGCGAGCCACTCGACGTGCACGACGTCGGCGGCGCGCCCGGCGCCGCGGTAGCGCAGCAGGTCGGGGCCGTGTTCGGCCAGCTTGGCCACGCGGCGCACCGCGGAGCCGGTGCTCCCGGGGGCATGGCGGTAGAAGGCCTCGCGCACGACGAAACCCTCGGCGGGGGGCCGCGGCCCGTGGTCGAAGCGGCTCGTGATCAGCTCGACCTCGGCGCCCGCACGCACCAGCCCGGCGCACAGTGCGTGGTCGTAGGGCGGCGTGAAGGCCGATGGGTCGACGAGGTGTACCTGCACAGCGTCACACGCTATGGGAGTGGCGAGTCGAGTCGTCAGTCGTCAGTCGTCAGCTCCCATCTTTCGACGGCCTCACGCTGCCGGTGTTCGCCCGACGGCTTCGAGGGCCTCGGCCTTCGACCTGTAACCCAATGTCGCGCGGACGATCTTCCCGTCAGCGAACTCGAAGACGTCGAACTGGTCCACGTCGATGTTCATGCCGCTGGTCTTGCCTCGTCCATGCCAGTGGACCGCGCAGACCACCGCATTCTCGGCATCGATGAACTCCTGGACATCGGCGCTCAGCTCATCGAACGCCTCGATCCACAGGGCCCAAACCTGACGCATGGCCTCGATCCCCGTGACCACGGTCGGCTGATCCGGGCCTTTCAAGAGATCCCGAACCGTGGCGTCGGGAGCGTAGTCCTGGAAGGCAGCATCGATGTCGCCCCCGTTCAGTGCCGCGTTGGCACGCTTGATGACTTCCACGTTCTCCTGCGACATCGCCCGCCCAGTATCCCGGGCTGGCCCTCAGGTCTCTAGGGCCGAAGAGACGAGGTTTTCACGCAGCTCTTCGATAGGTGATCGCGAGGTCGTCCTCCCAGGTCGAGCCGTCGTGCGACAGCGTCGACAGACCGGTGATCGTGTTGCCGTCGTCGCTGAACGTGCCGGTGAACCGTTGCGAGAACCCGGGCGCATCGCGCGCGAACCTCCATATCCCCTCGCTCAGGCTGACCGCGTAGACCCTGTAGACGCCGCGCGAGTCGAAGTAGTGCATCGAGAGCTGCTCAGCGGTAACGCCGAACACCGCCATCGCGTCGGGAAACTCCGGGTGATCGGTGACCGAGCGTTGGATGAGGAACCGCTTGCCCTCGAGCCACTCGAACGTGCTCCGGCCGCGCACCACCGTGGTCGGATATCTGGGATGAACTGACTCCGTCGTCCAGGTGCCGACAAGTGCCTCGAACGGCCCGAGGTCGGAAATCTCAGTCTGTTGCCGCATCTATCTCCCGTGACGTGATTGCCGTCGTCGTCAGTCGTCAGATGATGGGCCCCGGCCCGAGCAACTGACGACTGACGTCTGATGATTGACGACTTCAAGCCTCCGCGGGCTCGCCCGGGCGCGCGCCGCGCCGCAGCCGGCGCGCGAGCGCCCGCAGCCGGGAGCGCTCGGCCGCGTCGAAGAACCCGGTCACGGCGAGCACCAGCGGGATCGCGAGCAGCGCCGCGGCGCGCTCGAAGAACGCCGCCGCGCCAGCGGTGGGCAGCAGCACCTCGCCGGCAACCGTGACGGCCGAGATGACCACGACGACCTGCGCCAGGCGCCGCCACTCGAAGGGCACCGCGAACAGTCGGCGCGTCAGCAGGTGCATGACCACGATCATCACGACGTAGGCGCCGCACAGCGCGATGCCCGCCCCGGCGATCCCCAGCGGCCCGACGAGCACGACGAGCAGCACCACGTTCGCCACCAACCCGGCGAAGGCGGCCGGGAAGTTGCGGCTCGTGCGCTGAGCGCGCCCCGCCACGACGACGAGCAGCACGAACACGCCGTACAGCGCCCAGCCCAGCGACACCCACGGGAGGGCCGGGAAAGCGGCATAGAAGTTCGACGCGGCGAACACCTTCAGCACCCAGCGCCCCAGCAGGGTTGCGCCCGCCACGACCAGGCCGGCGAGCAGAACGTAATAGGTCGCGACGAGCGCATACAGCCGGCGCGCCTCGCGCTCGTCGGCCACCGAGTAGGCCAGCGGCGGCCAGGCGAAGCGCAGGGCGCGCGTGAGCAGCACCACCACCGTGGCCAGCTTGACCGCCAGGGAGTAGAGCCCCGCCTTGCCTGGGCTGGCCGCGTGGTAGAGGTAGAAGCGGTCCACCACGTTGAGGGCGTAGACCGACACCTCGGCCGGGACGGTGGGTGCGCCGAAGCGCAGCATGGCCGGCAGGCGCCCGCGCTCGGGACGGAGGCCGATGCGGTCGCGCAGCACCCACCAGAGGCCCGCCAGCACGATCGCCGAGCCGAGGAAGTTTCCGCCCAGCAGTCCCGGCGCCCCGTCGTGCTCGAACACGACCAGCCACACCGTGAGCACGATCGTCAGGCCCACGTTGGCGAACGACGCCTTCAGGTAGGTGCCCGCCCGCTCGTCCACCCGCAGCTGGGCGTTCGCCAGCTCGATGTTCGAGAACACCCACAGCCCCCCGATCGTGATCAGCATGATCGTCGTGTCCCGGTGGCCGAGCACGAGCTCCGACAGGGGGCCGGCGAAGGCGCAGGCCACGATCGCCACGACGGAGGACACGATCAGCACGAAGGCGGTGGCGGTACGGGCGAGGCGCTCGCGACGCTCGGGGTCCTCGTCGTGGTAGTAGAAGCGCACGAAGGCCTCGTCCACTCCGGCGCGGAGCACCATCGACACGAGGAAGACACCCGTGAGCAGGAGCTCGGCCGTCCCGTAGTCCGCGCGCGTCAGCTCCCGCGTGTACACCGGCAACAGCAGCAGCGCGGGCACCTTGGCGAAGGCCTCGGCGAGCTGGTAGGCGGCGCCGGTGCGCGCCAGGCGCTTCAGGTAGCCCCACATCACGCGGCGGCGGCCGGAGAGGCCTCGGCCCGGCCCGCCGCCGCCCGCGCGGAGCCCGCGCCGCCCGCCGCCGCCAACGCCGTCCCGACAGCGAGCAGCGCCCACACGAGCGGGTCCTCGAGAAACGCCGCGTAGAGGAAGGTGTGTACGACCAGCCCGGCGAAGGCGGCGAGTATCGCGGCCCGGGGCGGCGAACCTCGGGCGCCACGGCCCAGGCGTCCAAACGCCACGATCAGCAGGAGCAGGTACAGCGCCAGCCCGAAGACCCCCTGCTCCGCCGCCACCGTGATGGGGATGGTGTGCGAGGCGGCCGCGGCGCGCTCATCCGAGGTTTCCTTCTGCCGGCGGAACTCGTGCGCGAAGGAGGCCGAGCCCCATCCCTGGAGCGGCCGGTCGGCGAACAGGTCGATACCGCCGCGCACGAGGTCGGCGCGACCGCTCGTCGAGCCGTTCAGCGACTGCAGGCTGTTGACGTTGATGCGAATCGCGTGCGGGAAGGCCAGCACGAGTACCAGCCCGACCGCGACCGCCGCGCCGATCGCCGCCGCGGCGTAGCGCGTGCCGAAGCGAAGCGCGCCCAGCACCGCGAGGCCGACGAGCAGGCCGGCGAGACTCGACTGCGAGAGAGTCAGGACGAGGCCGACCCACAGCACGACGAGGCACAGTGCCGCACCGATGATGCGCGAGCGCGAGCGCTCCCACAGCAGCATGCCGCCAAGCAGCGTCATCACGACGGCGAGGAAACGCCCGAAGATGTTGGGGTCGAAGAACAGCGAGTTGACCCGGAAGTAGGACTGGAACTGGTTAGCGCTGATCACCTTGGGATTCAGCAGCAGCGTGCGCGTCGCATACTCGACGACGCCGATGCACGTGAAGGCGACCGCCAGCGCGGTCAGCACACCGAGGCAGACGGCGACCCGGCGACTCGTCCACTCGTAGCGCACGAGAACCGCGAACAGCAGCGCGAAGGGCACGTAGAAGAAGACGACCTGCTCGAGCGCCTTGGGGAACGCGCTCGAGTACACGGCCTGGAGCGCGTACACGGACACGAAGCCGAGCAGGATCCACTCCAGCCAGCCGGCGCGGCGCAGCGCCGGCAGCAGCGGGCGACCACGCAGGTCGGCGACGAGGACCGCCACCGCACCGGCAGCGATCACCAGGTACAGCGGCACGAGGAGGTTGGCGGTGTCTCCGCCGGACGCAATCGGTATGCGGAACGGAAGCACCGCCACGGCGGCCACGGGCAGCAGGCCGGGGCGCCGCGTGACGAGCCAGGCGCCGGCGGACACCGCCACCAGGCCGGCCGCCGCCAGCGCCAGCGCCAGCGCCGGGCGCTCGCGCAATGGCCGGAACTGGGGCGTGTTCCAGATCTCGGCAATCAGCAGCACCGGGGTCAGTCCGAGCGCCCCGGCCGTGGCCATGGCGCGCACGCGAACGTTGGGGCCGAGCACCGCGGTCGCCGCGAGCAGCGCGGCCGCGACGACGCCGGCCTTCTCGAGGTCGCGGCCTAGCGCGAGAGCAGCGCCCACGCCCGCCTCGTCACCGCGTTGACGTTGTCGTCGCGACCCAGGCGCGCGCTCCACTCCGGCAGCCCGGTGCGGATGACCAGGCCCTTGTCCAACGTGTACGCCACCACCACCGGCTGGCCCTCCTGGGGGCCGGCCGCCGACTCGACCTTCGAGCCGAGGTTCTCCGAGCGTTCGCCCCGTCCGAAGCCGGTGAACAGCCCGTCCGTGCCGGTGAACAAGTCGAGCTTGTCGTCGTTGAAGACGAGCAGCTGCCCGACCGGCGTGAGCGGGGCCTGGCGATCGCCCAGCGCGTCGACGGCGCCCGGGCCGGAGGGTCGAGAGAGCTGGTTACCGTTCAGCTGCGCCATCCGACGCAGCGCGTCGGTGCCAACCAGCAGAACGCGGCCGCCCCCGTCCACCCACGCATGCAGCTGCTGCCCCGCGTCGCCGGGCAGCCAGCGCGGGACACCGGCCAGCGCCGCGCCGCGGTGGCCCTCGAGGGTGGGCGCCCGCCGCGCCGCCAGCGCCACGTCCGTGGTGATGTCGTAGCGCAGGACGGCGCGGTCGAGGAAGGCCAGCAGCGGCGCCTCCTGGCTCGAGAATCCGGCCGGCAGCCCGGAGCCCACGAACGGCCGGTCCAGCCCCACCGGGCCGCCGCGGTCGAGCGTGTTCGGCAGGCCGTCGCCGTCGTCGTCATACGGGTTGGCCGCCTGCCAGGACGCCATCGGGACGACGAGCAGCACGGGGTGGCGGCCGGGGCCACGGACCAGCACCGGCGTCCGCGCGCGGAACGATCCGGCCCGCACCGCCAGCACGTCGATCCCGGACGCTTGGCGCGGGACCCGGACGCGCAGCACCGGCCCCCTGCCCTTCCCCCGCGCGAGCGGTCGGCGTGCTCCCGGCCGGCTGAGCGTCCAGCCGTAGCGACCGCCGCCCGCGCTGTCCACCGCCACCGCGGCCTGAGCGCCGGCGGCCACGGGCTCGAGCGGTGCGCGGGCAGTCAGATAGCGGACGATCACGCCGTTGCGCGACCGACCGGCGTGCGGCGGCGCCGGGCCGAGCGGGGGCGAGACGCCCGGGTTGCCGACGCGGTCGACGGTGCGCACGACGATCGCGTACAACCCGGGCGGGGCGGGGACCCCGCGAATGCGTCCGTCCCACGCGGCCTGCCCCGTCGCTCGGTCGCCGTAGAACTGGACCGCGAATCGCGGCGGGCCGGCGTCCATTCGGTACACCTGGAACCGCGGCCGGACGAACAGCGGAGTCTCGGTGCGGACGGCGATCGCACTGACCCCGGACGCAGGAAACAGCGCGGGACCGGTCCCGCCGGGCGACGTGATCGTCACCGTCGGCCGCGGCGGGGTCGTGTCGACCGTGATGTGGCGGCGCAGCGTGACCGTGCGGCCCTCGTTGCGCAGGCCGATCCGCACGCGGTACGGCCCGTCAGGCACGACGCGCCCGTTCTGGTTGCGGCCGTTCCAGACGAACTGGAGGGGCCGGCCGCCGGGAAGCCGGCGGTCGTTGGCGAGCCGGCGCACCACGGACCCCTCGCGGTCCACGATCGAGACGGTCACGTCGTCGGAGCGCTGGAGCGAGAAGCGAATGCTGGCGCGCTCCCGGATCCCGTCGTCGTTGGGCGAGAACGCGTCGGTGACGGTGCGCTGGCGCACGACCAGGGGCGAGCGCTTGAGGCGCTGGGTGACGAAGAAGGCGCCGAGCGTGGCACACACGAGCAGCGCGAAGGTGACCTGCGCGAGGCGCGTCATGGGACGGAGATGATCTGTTTCGTGACCACCGCGCCCGCAGGGGTGCGGTGGGCCGAGCTGGTCAAGGAAGCGGGGCGCAGCCCTTGCCGGTGGCAAGGGCAAGCCCCATGACGCCGATCCAGCGACGGCATTCCGTGTCAGCCGCGAGTGGGATGGTCGCGGAGCCGGTCATCCACTACTGGGTGCGATCGGTCCCGACCGTGACCACGATCTGGGCCTCTGACCCGGCGATGGCCTGCGTGCCCGGGTCGATCGGCTGCACGCTCTTGAGCTTGAGCATCTGCGCGATCTCGTCGGCCGCGTTCTTGTAGCCCGGCGCGTAGAGGACGGCGGTCGTCGCCTGCTGCTGGTCGGCGGCGTTCGTCACGTTGCCGCGCTTGAAGCCGCCGCGGGCGAGCTGGTCGGACACCGTGGCCGCCAGGCCCGGCGTCGTCGTGCCGTTGAGCACGGCGACGGTCGTGTTGCCGCGCTGCACGGAGGCTGTGGACTTTGCCTTGGTCCGGGGCTTGGTCGCCTGGCTCGCCGGCCCGAGCGTGTTCTCGGCCTGCGGCTTGGCCTTCGAGCCGCCACCGCTCTGCGTGGCGATCAACAGGCCGGCGACGACGAGCACGAGCAGGACGCCCGAGACGATCGCGGCGCCGCGGCGACCGAGGCGCCTGCGAATACCGCCCCGCCGCGGCGTGCCGGCCACGGGCGGCGAGGCGCTCGGCCGGCTCGAGCGCAGGGGCTGCGCGCGGCGGGCCGGTGGGCGGGCGGCGGCTGCGCTTTCTCCCGCGGGCGCCGCGGCGGGCCGGGAGGGCGGACGCTCGGTGGCCGCCGCACCGGAGGCGTTGCCCTTGGCCGCGGCTGCAGCCGCGGCGGCGGCCGTGCCGGCAGCCGGCACCGCGGGGGACGCCGGCTTGGGGCTGTCCCCGCCGGGCGTCGCCGCCGACGGGGTCGCGGGCTTGGCCTCCGGCTTGGTCTGGGCTCCGCCCGGCACGGGCTTCGCTTCGGGCTTGGCCGTGGTCGCCGCGGCGGCCGCGGCCGGCTTGGCGGTTCCCGCCGGCGCGCCGGCCGGAGCGGGCTGCGCGTCGGGCTTGGCCGTGTTCGCAACGGCGGCCGCGGCCGGCTTGGCGGTTCCCGCCGGCGCGCCGGCCGGAGCAGGCTGCGCGTCCGGCTTGGCCCCGGGCGGCGTGGCGCCCGGCTTGGCGCCGACACCGGCGGCCGTCCCGCTCGGTGCGGCCGCCGCCGTGGCGGGAGCGGCGCCGGCAGGCCGACCCTGGGCCGGACGGGCGGCGGGCTGAGCGACAACGCGTGGGGCGGACTGGGGCGGGATCGTGCCGGTGCGACCCGCCTGCTCGGCCACCCGCTCGTGCAGCTCCGCTGCACGCTCGGGCGCGCGGCCGGCCCATTCGCGCAGGCGCTTCACCTCGCGCGCCTGCGCGAAGTACAGGAGCGACAGAATGGCGAGCCCCGGAATGGCAACGAGGCCGGCCACGGCACCGATGTCCGTCAGCGGCCCGCTGATCGAGAGGGCGAACAGGGGATCCATCAGATTGCGGGGAGTTTAGGGGGCCGCCCGTACGCCAGTCGGAGCGCGGGCTGCCGCCAGCTCGACCACCCGGGCGGCGAGTGCGTCCGCGTTGTCCTCGAGCACCAGCACGTTGACCTGGTCGAACACCGACTCCACCCACTCGGGATCCAGCGCCTCACGCTCGGCGAGCTGGATCTTCTCGGCGGCCGTGGGCTTGGGCCGCTCGTCCGGGTTGAAGAGCTGCTCGTGCAGCTTCTCCCCCGGGCGGCGCCCGACGACGTCGATGGCGATGTCGCGATCGGGCTCGAGCCCGGACAGCCGGATCATGTCCCGCGCGAGCTCGACGATCCGGACGGGGTCGCCCATGTCGAGGACGTACACGGGAACGCCCTCGGGCGTCGAGCGCAGCGACCCGGAACGGATGATCAGCTGGACCGCCTCCGGGATCGTCATGAAGTAGCGGGTCATCTCGGGATCGGTGACCGTCACCGGCCCGCCGGCTGCGATCTGGCGGCGGAAGATCGGCACGACCGAGCCCGAGGATCCGAGCACGTTGCCGAAGCGCACGACGGCGTAGCTCGTGCCCGGGTGGCGGGCACCGGCCGACTCGACAGCCCACTCCGCGAACGCCTTGGACGCGCCCATCACGGTCGCCGGCGCAACGGCCTTGTCGGTGGAGACGAGCACGAAGGTCCCGACCCCGAGCTCGCCGGCGATGTTGGCGACGATCCGCGTGGCCAGGGCGTTGTTGCGCACCGCCTCGATCGGGTTGCGCTCCATCATCTCCACGTGTTTGTACGCGGCTGCGTGGAACACGACCGCTGGCCGCTGCGCAGCCAGCACCTCGCGCATGCGCTCCTCCTCGCGGCAGTCGGCCAGCACGCCGACGGCGGTGCGCACGTGGCGGTCCTCCTCGAGCTCGCGGAGGATGTCGAACAGATTGTCCTCGGCGTGATCGACGAGCACGAGTCGCTTCGGGCCCACGCGGCCGATCTGGCGGGACAGCTCGGCGCCGATCGAACCGCCGGCGCCCGTCACCATGACCACCTGGCCGTTGAGGTAGCCACCCACACGCTCGAGCTCAATGCGCACCGGCTCGCGACCCAGGACGTCCTCGACCCGGAGCTCGCGCACTTGGCGCATCATGTTGCCACCGGACTGGAGGAGCTCGAACACCGTGGGCAGGGTGCGCACCGGGATGCCGCGGTCCCGGCAGGTCTTCATCACGCGGGCGCGTAGGGTGCCGGGGGCGGACGGGATAGCGATGATGACCTCGTCCGGCTCGACCTCGTCGAGGACGCGCGGCAGCTCGTCGCCGGTCGTGCCGCCGAGCACCGGCACGCCCTCCTCGTGGCGCAGTCCGCGCATGCGCGGGTTGTCGTCGAGGAAGCCCACCGGCCGAAAGCCGAGCGCCGGGTTGCGCAGGATCTCGCGCAGGATCGCCTGGCCGCCGGAGCCAGCGCCGACGATCAGGACGTCGAGGGCATCGCGCGCCGGGTGGAAGCCGCGCGGCGGCCGGTCGCGAACCGCGCGCACGAGGAAACGGGCGCCACCGCAGAACAGCAGCGTGAGCAGGAAGAACAGCACGGCCACACCGAGGGGCAGGGACACGGCGGTCGACACCTTGTGCACCTGAACCCGCACGGGATGGATGAGCGCCACGAGCCCGACGAGCGCCAGCGTGGCGATGACAACCCCGCGCAGGAGCCGCTCGTAGTCGCGCTGCCCGAGGAAGCGCCACCAGCGCTGGTAGGTCCCGGAGAGGGCGAAGATGATCACGGTGCCGATCACCACGGGCACGATCGTCGTCTGGAGCAGCTGGTCGTAGCGGGCGGGGACACCGCCGTCGAACCGCAGGCGGAATGCGAGGTAGTAGGCGAGCGCAACCAGCCCCCCGTCGACCAGGAGCTGGAGCACGGAATGCCGGTGGACGGGGTTGGTCGCCGAGGCGAAGCGTCGGCGCATCCCGGGGATTCTAGGCGGCTTGGCGCTCCGAGGCAGGCGCGAAGGCCGCCTTGCAGGACGGGGTCAGAGCCCCCCCGCCGGCCCGGAAAGCAGATCGGCGAACAGCGCGGGGTCGCGCCGCACGCGCTGACCGGTGGCGGCGCCGTCGCGCCTGACGACCTCGAGCGCCTCGGGATTCGCCAGACGCCGCAGCCGGCCCTCGGCGAGCAGCCGCTCGTCGACCGCGCCCGGGCGGCCCTCGAACACCGTGTACACGGGCGTCCCCAGGGCGACGGCCTCGCGGTTCATCGTGCCTCCCGCCGACACCACGACGTCAGCGTAGGCGACCAGCGACTGGGCGTCGACCGCGCGCTCGGGGACGACGAACCCGGGCTCGCCGGCCAGCTCGGTCCGCTGCTCGGGGGTGCGCGGGAGGACCACGACCTGGGCGCCGGTCTGGCGCAGGCGTCGGAGCACGCGGGCAAAGAGGTCGTTCTCGAAGCGGTGATAGAGCGAGACCGCCGGCGGCGTGCGCACGACGGCCAGCGGGCGTTGGCGGGCGAGGCCCAGCTCGCCCAGCACCCGGTCGTCGGGTTCGAAGTCGGCCAGGTAGTACTCCTCCTTCAGGCCCGGGTACTGGCGCAGCTTGCGCGGGCCCGCGCCGTAGCGACGCAGGCGCTCGCGCGGGATCGCGTCCGGGACGACAACCGCGCGCGCGAGGCGGCAGTTGATGTTGTGCTGCACGGTCGCCCACTCGTAGTCGAACGCGGTCGAGGAGGGCACCCGCAGCAGGGCCGCGGCGACGCTGAGGTCGTTGGAGCCGTGCCCGATGGCCAGGTCGAATTCCCGTCCCCGCGCCCAGCGTGCCAGCGCGACCGAGCGCGACGCGAGGCCGAGCGCCTTGGCGGTGACGCGTCCGCCCCGGTGGCGCGCGACGACCATTGGCTTTATGCCGAACCGCTCGCAGAGCTGGAGCGTCTGCGCGAAGTCGCGCGCCGTCACCTCGACCTCGTGGCCGCGCGCGCGCAGCAGCCCGATCACCGGCCGCAGGACGAGCACGTGCGGGCTGTTCGTGAGGTCGATCCAGACGCGCATCAGGCTCGCGCCGACCTGATCGCGGACACGACCTCGATGGCCTGCGTCCGGCTGAGCACCGGACTCATGGGAATCGCGAGGTGCGTCGCTGCGGCCTCGTCGGTTCCCGGAAGCGGCGCGCCAGCGGGGTAGCGACGCATCGCGGGCTGGCGGTGCACCGGTGTGCGGTAGTAGGCGCGCGAGCCGATCCCCACACGCTCCAGCGCGGGGCCGAGCGGCTCGGCGTTGGGATGGCGGATCACGTAGAGGTGCCAGGCCGGGTCGGCACCCTCCACGGGGCGCGGCAGCCGCACGAGCTCTGAGAGTCCCGCACCCTCGTAGTGCCGCACGGCCGTCCGCCGGCCGGCGCACCAGCCGTCGAGTTCGGGGAGCAGCACGCGCAGCAGCCCGGCCTGGACCTCGTCGAGGCGCGAGTTGTAGCCGACCTCGGTGTAGGTGACCTTGTCGGTGGAACCGTGGAAGCGCAGCCTTCGCGCGCGCTCCGCGACACCGGCGTCGTCCGTCACGACCATGCCACCGTCGCCGAAGCCGCCGAGGTTCTTGGAGGGGAAGAACGAGAACGTCGCGGCCGTGCCGAACGAGCCGGCGCGCGCACCGGCAAGGCTCGAACCAGCTGCCTGCGCGGCGTCCTCGAGCACCGGCACCCCGAGCGCCTCGATATCGGGGACCGGGGCGACATTCCCGAACAGGTCGACCGCCACGACAGCCTTGGTCTTCGGGGTGAGCGCCGCGTGCACCGTTTCCGCCGTCACACAGAAGGTGTCGGGATCGACGTCACAGAACACCGGCCGTGCGCCGGTGGGGGGGATCGCCTCCACGCTGGCGTAGAAGGTGAAGGACGGGACCACCACGTCGTCGCCGTCCCCCACGCCCATCGCGCGCAGCGCGATCGTAATCGCGTCGGTCCCGTTGGCCACCCCGATGCCGTGCGAAACGCCGGCATAGGCAGCGAACTCCTCCTCGAAGGCCGCGACCTCCGGTCCGAGGATGTAGCGCCCGGCATCCAGCACCGCCACCGCGCGGGCGTTCAGACGCCCGCGCAGCGGCTCGAGCGGAGTAGCGGTATCGAACAGCGGGACCGGCACCGCGGGAACGCTACCCTTCGCCGTCGCCGCGATGCTCATCTCAGCGTCCATCACCGACACGCTGGTCACGTTCGCAACCAACGTCGTCTCGGACCTGGGGCTGCCGGGGGTCTTCGTGCTCATGTTTCTCGAGAGCGCGTGCATCCCGATCCCCTCCGAGGCGACGATGCTCTTCGCGGGCTTCAACGTGCACAACGGTGAGTACAGCCTGCTCGCGATCACCGTCGTGGGCTCACTGGCGAACCTCGGCGGGTCGTGGCTCGCCTACGCGGTCGGCTACTTCGGCCGGATCGACCTGATCGAGAAGCACGGGCATCTGCTCTTCATCAAGCCCAGGCACATCGAGTGGGCCGACCGCTGGTTCGAGCGCTGGGGGGCGCCGACCGTGTTCTTCAGCCGCATGCTCCCGATCGTCCGCACGTTCATCTCGCTGCCCGCCGGCGTGGCGCGGATGCCGTTCTGGCGGTTCACGGCCTACACGCTGCTGGGCTGCATTCCGTGGGTGTTCCTGCTCGGCTTCATCGGCCAGGAGGTGGGCGCGAACTGGACCAAGTGGAAGGACGCGCTGCACTACGTCGACTACACGGTGGCGGCACTGATCGTCGTCGGGATCGTCTACCTCGTGCTGCGCAGCCGCTCGCGGCGCGGCAAGGACGAGGCCGCCGCCGATGCCTCGGCCTGACAGCGCCCAGCTTGTTTCGGAATTCCGCGTGCGCCGCCGCCGTCAGGCGCGGGCGGGAGGGTCCGAAACGGCCTCGGGACTGGATGTCATCCACGCCGTCGCCCTCGGTGCCCTGCACGGCCCGGCCGAGCTGCTGCCGATCTCCTCGTCCGGCCACGTCGCGCTGGTGCCCTGGCTGTTGGACTGGCCCTACGCGCGCCTGGATCCGGAGCTGCGCAAGGCCTTCGAGGTCGCGCTGCACGCCGGGACCGCCGCGGCGCTCGTCGTCGCGCTGCGCGACGAGGTGGCCGACGCCGTGCTGGAGCTCGACGGCCGGCGTGGCGCCCTGATCCTGCTCTCGTCCCTGCCGCCCGCGGCGTGCGCACTGCTGCTCGAGCGCCCGATCGAGCGCCGGCTGGGGACGCCGGCCACGATCGCGGCCGGCCTCCTGGTGGGCTCCGCGGCGATGCTGATGGCGGACGGCGCGCCGCAGGACCGCGGTCGCGAGGAGGCAGGACCGCGTGACGCGCTGTGGCTCGGGATCGCCCAGGCCACCGCGCTGATGCCCGGCGTGTCGCGCAACGGCGCGACACTCGTGGCCGCCCGGTTGCGCCGTTTCCGTCGCGAGGACGCCAACGTGCTCTCGCGCCATGTCGCCCTTCCGATCATCCTCGCCGCCACCGCGCTGAAGGGAAAGCGGCTCGCCCGGCGCGGGCTCCCGCCCGGGGCCGGAATCGCGTTCGCCGCCGGGGTGGCGGCGTCCTTCGCGTCCACGCTCGCCTCCACGTGGCTGATCCGCCAGGTCGAGCGCGACCGCTCGCTGCTGCCCTACGCCGCATACCGCACGGCGCTCGCGGGCGTGGTGCTGGTCCGCGCCGTGCGGAAGAATCGCGGTCGATGAGCGACGCCTACGCCCGCGCCGGCGTGGACACCGGCGACGCCGCCGACGCCCTGGCCGGCCTGATCGGCGTTCTGCGCACGATCGACCCCGGGCGCCCGTCGCGATCCGTCCTGGCCCCCGGTCACTACGCGAGCGTGATCCAGGTGGCCCCGAACCTCGGGATCGCGCTGTGCACGGACGGCGTCGGCACGAAGGTGATCGTGGCCGAGCAGGCCCGCCGGTTCGACACCGTCGGCATCGACTGTGTGGCGATGAACGTCAACGACCTGGTCTGCGTCGGCGCCGAGCCGCTCGCGCTGGTCGACTACCTCGCGGTCGAGCGCGCCGACCCGGATGTGCTCGAGCAGATCGCCGTCGGATTGAAGGCGGGCGCGGAGAGCGCCGGCGTGGAGATCCCGGGCGGCGAACTGGCGCAGCTGCCCGAGCTGATCCAGGGGCATCCCAGCCCGCTGGGCTTCGATCTCAATGCGACGGCGATCGGGTCCGTGGGGCTCGACGCGGTGGTGACGGGGGGCGACTGTGCGCCCGGGGATGCGGTCGTCGGCCTCCCGGCCTCCGGCCTCCATTCCAACGGGTACACACTGGCGCGGCGCGTGCTGCTCGAGGAGGGCGGCCTCGCGCTCGACGACCGGCCCGGCGCGCTGGAGGGGGCCACGGTGGCCGACGCCCTGCTCGAGCCCACCGTCATCTACGTGCGAGCGGTGCTCGAGCTGCTGCGCGGCGACGTCCCCGTCCACGGACTCGCGCACATCACCGGCGATGGCGTGCTGAACCTACTGCGACTGTCCGACCATGTCGGGTTCACCCTCGACGCTCCGCTTCGCGTACCCGGGGTGTTCGGGCTGATCGCAGAGCGCGGCAGGATCGAGCCGCGGGAGATGTGGCGCGTGTTCAACATGGGCTGCGGGTTCTGCTGCGTCGTGCCCACGGACCGCGCGGCCGAGGCGGTCGCAGGTCTGGCCCGGCACCACTCCGGCGCGGCGGTGATTGGCCGCGTCACTGACAGGGCGGGCGAGATCGCGCTGCCCTCGATCGGGTTAGAATTTCCTTAGCGATGCGTACGCGCCGCGGTCACCTAGCAAGCTGGCCGCCGGCGCTACGTGGCGATCGCCCGCGCGCGGGACGCCAGCGGCCGCCCCGTGTCCACCGGCCGCAGCTTCAGGGTCCGTTGATCAGGCGGCCGACCACAGCTCGCCCGTGAGGCAGCGGTCCGAGCGCACGCGCCACTCCCCGGCCAACCGCCAGAGCTCGGCCGCGGCCCGCGGCCCGGGCAGGTCGCACACCGCCGCGACCTCCGCGGTGGCCAGCGTCCCGAACTGCGCGAGTGCGTCCTCCACGCCCGGGTGCCCGCCGGGGCGGTCGAACTCCGCGCCGGCGGCCTGCGCTGCGTCGCGCAGCGCCTCGTAGGACGTACGGCCGTGGACCACGCGGGCCCGCCCGTCATCGCCGCGGAACTCCAGCGACGGAATCCGCGCCCGCTCGGTGGCGGGATCGCGCGCGCCGCCATCGACCGCGCCCGCCCGCTCGAGGTCGGCGCCGAAGGCCTCGACGACCGCGTGGGACCCCAGGTCGACCGCGAAGCGGTCGACGTCGCAACCAGGCACAGCGCGCGCCTCGGCGACGAGCGCGTCGCGTGTGTCCAGCTTGCGCCGGGCGCAGGCGAAGCCCTCGCGCAGGCGCCGCAGGTAGGCCGCCTCGATCTCGGAGCCCTGCTCGGCGGCCGCCTTCACAGCCAGGGAGGCGGGGTACGAGGAGGCGGGTGGGGAGGCCAGCCAGAGCCGCGGGTCGACCGGCATCCCGGTGGCGTCGGCGACCTCGAGCCACGCCGAGACCTGCTCCACCGGCGATCCGAACTCGCGCGCCAGACCGCCCATCACGGGCTGGATCGACAGCTGATCGCCCAGCTCGACTGCGAGCCGACGCAGCGCCGGCTCCATGCCCCAGGACTCCGGCGAGGCCGGATCGGTGTAGTACCAAGCATGGATGCCGGTCACGAGCGCAAAATAGACACTTGATGGCGACGCTCGTCGGCACCCAGCTCTCAGGTCGCTACCGGCTCGACGAGAAGATCGGCGCCGGCGGCATGTCCACGGTCTACCGCGCGCTCGACATGACGCTCGAGCGCGACGTGGCGGTGAAGCTCATGCACCGCGAGATCGCGGCCGACTCCGATCACCTCGAGCGCTTCCGCCGCGAGGCCCGCGCGGTCGCACAGCTCTCGCACCCCTACATCGTCCAGGTGATCGATGCGGGCGAGGACGAGGGGCGCCCCTACATCGTGTTCGAGTACGTCCAGGGCGAGACGTTGAAGGAGCGGATCCGTCGCCTCGGGCGCCTCCCCGTGGCGGAGGCGGTCGCCTACGCCGTCGAGATCGCGCAGGCCCTCGGCTACGCCCACCAGCGCCACATCGTCCACCGCGACGTCAAGCCCCAGAACGTGCTGATCGACGCCGAGGGCAGCGCCAAGGTCACCGACTTCGGCATCGCGCGCACGCTCGACCAGGAGGGGTTGACCGCCGACGGCCGCGTCCTGGGCACGACCGATTACGTCTCACCGGAGCAGGCCCTCGGCCACAAGGTCACCGGCCAGTCGGACCTCTACTCGCTGGGAATCGTGCTGTTCGAGATGCTGACGGGCGAGGTCCCGTTCAAGGGCGAGAACCAGGTCGCCGTGGCGATGAAGCACGTCCGCGACACCCTGCCGGACGTGCAGCGCCTGCGCCCGGAGGTGTCCTTCGCGCTGGCGGCGGTCCTCGAGCGGGCCACCGCCAAGGACCTCGAGCGGCGCTACGCCGACGACCTCGAGCTGATCGCCGACCTCGAGGACGCCCTGGCGATCGAGACCGCGCGGGCCGGCGGCGCGACCGGCGAGACCACCGCCGTGCTCCGCACCCTCCCCGAGCGCGCCCAGCGCCGACTCCCGCTCCGCCTGCGGCTGCGCCACCCCGGGTGGCTGGCGCTGGGACTCCTCCTGGCCCTCGCCGCCACCGTGGTGCTGATCGTCGCCCTGAGCCAACGCGCCGAGCGCGGGACCGGAACCCAGCACGCCGCCGCCCCCAAGGGCCTGGACGCAATTTCGCTCAAGCAGAACGGGGCGTCGGACTTCGACCCCCTCGGCATCCCGCAGAGCGAGAACCCGGCACAGGCCGACTTCGCGATCGACCGCAACCCGACCACCACCTGGAACACGGAGTCCTACGGCGCGGGCGCACAGCTCCCCAAGGCCGGTGTCGGCATCTACGTCGACGCTGACCCTGGGGTGGCCGCCAAGTCGATGCAGGTGAACACGCCCGAGCCGGGATTCACCGCGGAGGTGTTCGCGTCGGACCGCCAGCCGTCGCGCGGCGCGACCGATCCGCCCGAGAAGGAGGGGATCTTCACGCTGGTCGCGGCTCCGCGCGCGATCACCGAGCGCACGGTGAAGATCCCGCTCAACACGGCCGGCCACCCGTACCGCTACTACCTGCTGTGGATCACCCGGCTGCCTCCCTCGGGACAGGCCAAGGTGGCCGAGATCTACCTGTTCAGGTAGCGGTCTCCTCGTTCTCCGGGTCGAGCCGGCGAGCGCGCCATAGCCGTACCGGCCGCTTGACCCCCTTCAGGCGGCGCTCGCGGGCGAACGACCACCGGAACCCCTCGGGCGCCGCCTCGTGCACGGCGTCCTCGCACAGCACGCTGGCCGGGCGGGCGATGGCGGCGATCCGGCTGGCGAGGTTGACGGTGTGGCCGTACCAGTCGCCGCCGCGCGATACCACCGGCCCGAGGGCGAGTCCCGCGTGGAGCTGCGGGAAGTCCTCGCCCTCGGCCTCGGCCGCGTCGACGAGCGCGAGGGCGGCCTCGACCAGCGCCGGCGGCTCGGGTGAAACGAGCATCGCGGCATCGCCGATCGTCTTGACGAGGCGCACGGGGCCGCCGGCCACCTCGGAGGCCATCGCGGCCAGCCGACCCGCGACGGCGCCGACCTCCTCGACCGGCGCGACCTCACCCAGACGCGTGAAGTCCGACAGGTCCGCAAAGCAGACGGTCATCTCGCGGGCATCCGGCAGGATCTCGCCGGCTTGGAGCTCGGCCCGGCTGATCACGTCTTCGCGGATCTGCTCGACCAGATGCCGGTTGAGCACGTACTCGAGCACCGGACCGAGCAGCGGCGCGGTCTCGCGGGCCAGCTCGGCATAGCGCAGCCCGACGTCGCGCTCGGTGTCCCCCGGTCGCACGATGCGCTCGCCCACGAGGTTGCGGATCGCGGCGGCCACCCGCGACATCGCCTCGCCGATCACGCGGCTGACCTCGAGCGTTGCCTCCTCGGGGAAACCGGCCTCGGCGAAGGCGCGGGCGCGCCGCGCGGCCTCGAGATCGTCCTCGGTGAACACCTTGTCGTCCGGATCGGCGCCCCACGGCAGGCCGAGCGCCTGGCGCTGGCGGCGCATCGCCTGCTCGTCCTGCCCCGTCGCCTCGGCGATGTCCCGCGCCGAGTACTTGGCCTCGCGCGCCAGCACCATCTCCACGGGCAGGAGGGCGAGCCGGTCCTCGGCCGCCGCCTTCTTCAACTCGTCCAGCGGCGCGCCGGCCTCGTGCAGCTGGCGCAGCAGCTCGAGCCGGTCCTGGCGCTGCTTGCCGCGCAGGCCTTTGAGCAGGCCCTCGGCGGCGAAGTCGGGCTCGTCGGCCATCGTCGCGCCTAGTGCCGGTACGACCGCTCGAGCTCGTGGCGCTCGGCTCCCAGCCAAGCCAGGCGGTCGAGGAGATCGGCGTAGGGGACGCCGGAGGCCTCGAAGAGCTTCCCGAACACGCTCGTCGCGGTGAAGCCGGGAATCGTGTTGAGCTCGTTCAGCACCACGTCCTCGCCGTCGACGAAGAAATCCACCCGCGCCAGGCCCTCGCACCCCGACAGCGTGAAGGCCCGTGCCGCCAGCTCGCGCACTCGTTCGCGCGCAGCCTCCGATAACCGCGCCGGGACGACCAGCTCCATCCCGCCCGGCTTGTATTTCGCCTCGTAGTCGTACCACTCGCGGTTCGCCACGACGATCTCGCCCGGCACGGATGCCTCGGGCGCACCGGTGTGACCGAGGACCGAGCACTCGACCTCGATCCCCCGGGCGGCGGCTTCGACGATCACCCGCTCGTCGTGCCCCAGGGACTGGGCTACGGCGGCGGCCAGCTCGTCGATCTCGGCCACCCGCACGATTCCCACCGAAGAGCCCAGCCGCGCAGGCTTGACGAAGACCGGCAGCCCGAGTCCGGCGAGGTCGTCCAGCACCCGTCCGGGGTCCTCGCGCCAATCGCGGTGCTCGACCGCCCGATACTCGACCTGGGGCAGCCCCGCACGCGCCATCAGCTCCTTGAAGACGACCTTGTCCATGCACACGGCCGAAGCGAGCACGCCGGCGCCGACGTAGGCGACGTCGAGGCACTCGAGCAGGCCCTGGACGGTCCCGTCCTCGCCGAACGGACCGTGCAGGACCGGGAAGACCACGTCGGCGCCGAGCAGGCCGCGGCCGGCGAGGAGCTCGACCTCGTCTCCATCGAGCCGCCAGGTTCCGTCACGGCCGATCTCGACCCCGATCACCTCGTGGCCGGCCTGCACGAGCCCCTCGTGGACCGCGGCGCCCGACGCCAGCGAGATCTCGTGCTCGGAGGAGCGACCCCCACTCAGCACGACGACCCTCACGGCGTCGTCGGCGTCGTCGGCGTCGTCGGCGCCACGAACTTCCCGACCGTGATGGTCACCCTGGTCCCGCGCTTGACCTTTCCGCCACTCGGGGACTGCGCGACGACCTTGTTGTCCTGGGATTGGTTGGTGACGGGCTGCGTGCCCCCGGCGATCGGCGTGAGCCCGGCGTCGGCCAGCGTCGAGAGCGCGCTCGACTGGTCCTGCCCGACGGTGTTGGGCACGGTCACCTGCTGAGGCTGGCGGGCCACCGTGATCGTCACGGTCGCCCCGCGCGAGGCCTGACTGCCGGCCCCGGGGTCCTGGCTGAGCACGGTGCCCGGGGTCTCGCTCGAGTCCTGCGACACGATGGAGGCCTTCAACCCGACGTTGGAGAGCTCGGCCGAGGCCGAGTCCTGACTCTGCCCGACGACCGAGGGCACGGTGACCTTCTGGGGGCCGGTCGAGACGAACAGGGTCACCGTGCTCCCCCTGTCGATCTGCGTGCCGGCGGGTGGGGCCGTGCGGGTCACCTGACCAGCCGGGACGCTGTCGGAGGCCTCGCGACTCACCGTGACCTTGAAGCCCGCGGCTTCGAGCTTCTTGCGCGCCTGGGATTGGGTGAGCCCGTCGACGCTCGGGACCGCCGCCTGTCCCGGACCGCCCGACACCGTCAGCGACACCGTGGAGCCGTCGTCGACCTTGGTATTGGGCTGCGGGTCCTGGCGGAGGATCTTGTCGCGCTGCTCGGGCGACACCACGGTCGTGACCTGGGTGGTGAAGCCCTTGTTCTCGAGGATCGCCTTACCGATCGCGAGCTGGGTCCCCACGACGCCGGGCACCTTGACCTGCTTGGTGGACAAGGGGCCGAGGAGCAGGAACACCGCGGCGAGGACGGCGAGCACGCCGAGCACCGCCGCGATCCACGGCCACCGTCGCCCGCGCTGCTCTTCGTCCTCGGGCGGAGGGCCCTCGCCCGCGTCGTCGACGAGCGGTTCCTCGATCGGGATGCCGGCCGCGGCCAGCGCCGTCGGGTCGGTGAACGAGGCCGCGATCGCGCCGAACGCCGCCGTGGACGGGCCTCCCGGCATCTGGCCGAGCTGGACCCGGACCATCTCTAGCGCCGCGATGAACTCGTCGGCGTCGGCGAAGCGGTGTTCGGGGTCCTTCTCCAGAGCGCGCAACACCACGGCGTCGAGCTCGGCCGTGACCGCCGCGTTGTACGCCGATGGGGGCACGGGCGCCTCCGAGACCTGCTTGAGGGCGATGGTGACCGCGCTCTCCCCGTCGAAGGGCACGCGGCCGGCGAGCATCTCGTAGAGCACGATCCCGATCGCATAGAGGTCCGAGCGGGCGCTTACCGAGTGGCCCTGGGCCTGCTCCGGAGAGAGGTACTGCGCGGTGCCCATGATCGAGCCCGTCTCCGTCATGTCGGATGCTCCGGCACGGGCGATCCCGAAGTCCGTCACCTTCGCCCGGCCCTCCTCGTCGATGATCACGTTGTGGGGCTTGATGTCGCGGTGGATCACGCCGCGGCGATGGGCGAAGCGCGCGGCCTTGAGGATCTGCTCGGCGATTTCGATGGCCGTCAGCGGGGCGAGCGGGCCGCTGTCGATGATGAACTGCTTGAGCGAGCGGCCTTCGAGGTACTCCATCGCGATGTAGTAGGTGCCGTCCCACTCGCCGCGGTCGTACACGCCGACGACATTGGCGTGCTGCAGGCCCGCCGCCGACGAGGCCTCGCGGCGGAAGCGCTCGACGAACTCCTCGTCCTCAGCGAAACGCCGGTAGAGCAGCTTCAGCGCCACCTTGCGGCCGAGCTGGAGGTCCTGGGCGCAGTACACGTCGGCCATGCCGCCCGACCCGATCCGCGACAGGATCTGGTAGCGCTGGTCGACGACGGTCTCGGGGGCGAGCTCACGCATCAGCGGACCACCATCAGTGGATCAGGGCCTCCATGACCTGCTTGGCGATCGGTGCGGCCACCTCTCCCCCGGTGCCGTTCGCGCACTCGTTCGTCACCGCGATGGCGATCTTGGGATTGATGACCGGCGCAAAGGCGATGAACCAGGTCTGGTTGCCCGAGCACTGGTCCTTCTCGGCGGTTCCGGTCTTGCCGGCCACCTCGATGCCCGAGAGCGCGGCGGCCGTGCCCGTGCCCTCCTTAACGACCTGGGACATCATGCTGCCGACCGTCTTGGCCGTGGCCGGGCGCATGACCCGAGCCTCCGCCTGGGGCCGGATATCGTCGCGCACGCGACCGTCCGGATCGACGACCTTGGAGCCCATGTGGGGACGCACGAGCACGCCGTGGTTAGCCACGGCGGAGGCCACCATCGCCATCTGCAGGGGTGTCACCGCCAGCAGGTCCTGGCCGATGCCCATGCGCCCAACGTCGATTGACGGCGAGAGCGGGCTGAGCAGCCGACCGTTGCGGTACTCGCCGCTCGCGAGGCGCTGGTCGGGGGGATAATCGAGGGGCGGCTTGGAGTAGAAGCCCAGCCGGGTCATGTAGCGCCCCATCGTGGACTTGCCGAGCGTCTCGGCCACCTCCGCCCAGACCGTGTTGACCGAGAAGGTGAGCGCCTGGGTGAGGGGGATGGGCCCGAAGCTCTCGCCGTTGTCGTTCTGCAGGGGAACGCCGGAGATCACCTTGCCGTTCTGGCCGCTCACCGTCGAGTCGGGCGTATAGCGGCGGGAGTCGATTGCGGCGATCGCCGTGACGACCTTGAACGTCGAGCCGGGGGGATAGCTCGACTGCGTGGCGCGGTTGAACACGGGCGAGCCGGGGTCGCGGTTGAGCGCGGCGAAGCGACCGCGGCGGTCCAGGCCGTTGGGGTCGTAGCCCGGCGTCGAGGCCATCACCTTGATCGCACCGGTATGCGGGTCCATCGCCACCACGGCTCCGTGGCCATTGCCGGTCGAGCGCAGCGCATTAATCGCGATCCGCTGCGCGTTGGGGTCGAGCGTGACCGAGAGATCGTCGCCCTCCTTGCGCCCACCGCTGAGCTGATCCAACAGCGAGTCGAGGCCCTGGCGCCGACCGACCAGCGCATCGTTGTAGAAGCGCTCGAGACCGGCCTGGCCGATGTCGGTGAAGGAGTAGCCCACGGCGTGCGAGAACAACTCGCCCGTCGGGTAGGTGCGTTCGTACACGCCGCCCCGCTGCTTGACGCTGCGCGCGAGCACCGAGCCGTCGCCGGCCCGGATCACTCCGCGGTTGATCTTCGCCGCCTCGAGCACGCCGCGCTTGTTGAGTGCGTTGTCGTTGAGGGACTTGGAGTCGAACACGGCCCATCGCGACGTGAACGCGATGAGCACGGCGAAGAGCACGACCACGAGGCCGAAGAGGCGGATTATCGGCTGGTTCATCCGGGCCTCCGGGCGCGGTCGGAGACGAGCAGCAGCAACGCGAGCAGCACGAAGTTGGCCAGAATCGACGAGCCGCCGTAGGAGACGAAGGGAAGCGTCACGCCGGTCAGCGGGATCACCTTCGTCACGCCGCCGACGATCACGAACACCTGCAGCGCGAACACGGCGGTCAACCCGGTGGCCAGCAGCTTGGAGAAGGAGTCGCGGGCGAGCAGGGCGATCTTGAAGCCGCGCTCGCAGATCAGCAGGTAGGTGAGCAGCACCGCGGAGGCGCCGACGAGGCCCAATTCGTTGGTGATCACCGCATAGATCAGGTCGGTGTGGGCGGCCGGCAGGATGACCCCGCCCCCGGGGAGGCCGAGCAGCGACTGGCCGAAGCCCGTCCCGAACATGCCGCCGTCCGCCTGGGCAAACAGGGACTGTGCAATCTGGTAGCTGCCGCCGACCTGGTCGTACAGGCGATGGTTGAACGGGTCCTGCCAGGCATCGATACGGGCGTGGATGTGCCCGATGTGCGTGCCGACGTACCACGCCCCGATCGCGAACAGCACCAGCCCGACGGCCGGGAAGGACAGCCGGTTCGTGGCCACGTAGAGCAGCGCCAGGAACGCGCCGAAGAACATGACGGAGGACCCGAGGTCGCGGATCACGAACAGCATGAGCATCGCCAGCCCCCACACCGCGAGCAGCGGCCCGAAGTGCTTGAGCGGGGGAATCGTCAGACCGAGGAAGCGCCGCGCCCCCTGGACGAGCAGCTGCCGCGTGTCGCGCAGGTAGGAGGCGAGGAAGATGACGATCCCCAGCTTCGCGAACTCGGCCGGCTGAAACTGAATCGGCCCGAGCTGGACGGCCAGGTACGCACCGTTCACGGGGCTGCCGATCCGCGGCACGAGCAGGATCGCGATGCTCGCACTCGCGATCAGGTAGCGGTAGCGCTCGAGCATGCGGTAATCGCGCAGGAACACGATCGTGGCCACGAACAGCAACAGCCCGATCACGAACCACTGCGCCTGCTCGCGCGCGAGCTTGTCATCGATCCGGTAGATCACGACCAGTCCGAAGCCGGCCAGCAGTGCCATGAGGGGGAACAGGTAGGGGTCGGCGTACGGCAGCGCGAACCGGAGGAACACGTGCGCCGCGAGACACAGGCCGAGAAACACCGCGCCGTAGGTCAGCGACACGTTCGAGAGCTGCGCGGACTGCTGGATGAACACGGCGGCGAAGCCGCCGGTCACGAGCAGCGAGGCCGGGATCAGCCCGAAGAGCTCGCGGTTGCGCGCGCTCATCCGCCCACCTGCCCCAGCTCGAGCTTGCGAACGAGGTCTGAGGCGTCGGACTTCGAGCGCAGGTGGTTGTCCAGGATGCGCTTGCGACGGTCGGCGGACAGCTCGTTGGCCGACACGCCGGAGGTGTAGTAGCTCTCGTACAGGTGGAGCCCGCCCGGCAGCTCGAACGGCAGGCCGCGGTAGACCGTCACGATGCCGTTGGAGTTCGTCCCCACGAAGAACACGGCGCGGCTGCCGATCCAGGCGCCCACGCCGATCAGCACGACGATGGTCAGGACGGCGAGCAGCGAGGCGGCCCGTCGGCTACGGCGCGGCTTCGGCGGGGCCTCGGAGTCGGGCCGGCGAGGAAGCGGGGCGGTCCGGCGCGGCGCACCGGCGTCCGCCGGGGAAGCGGCCGCGGCGGCGGCCGCCACGTCCTCCGCGGTGGGCGCCTTCTCCCCCACGATCGTCGGCTGGTCGGCCTGCCCGTCGGCGTCCCCGGGCACGCCCTCGATCCGGAAGAGGACGACGGTGATGTTGTCCCGCCCGCCGTTCTCGTTGGCGGCGTCGATCAGCCGCCGCGCGGCATCGTCGAGCGAGTCGGACTCGCGCAGGATGTCCTCCATCGTCTCGACCCCGACCATCGAGGTGAGCCCGTCGCTGCAGAGCAGGAACACATCGCCCGGTTGGGTGCTGACGCTGAAGGAGTCGACCTGCACCGACGCCTCGGGACCCAGCGCGCGGGTGATGACCGAGCGCTGGGGGTGCTCTTCGGCCTGCTGCTCGGTGAGCTTTCCGCGGCGGACGAGCTCGCCCACCAGCGAATGGTCGTTGGTGAGCTGCCCGAGCTTGCTGTCGCGGAAGCGATAGGCGCGCGAGTCCCCGACGTGGGCGAAGGCGACCTCGCCGTCGCCGACGTAGGCCGCGGTGAGCGTCGTGCCCATGCCCGACCGCTCGGCGTCCGACGTCGCCCGCTCGTGGATCCGATGGTTGGCCTCACGCGTCAGCTCGGCCAGCCCGGCCTCGGGCGCGACGCCGTCGGGCATGCCGCCGGTGAAGGTCTCCACCACGATGCCCGACGCGACCTCACCCCCACGCGCGCCCCCCATGCCGTCGGCGACGGCGAACAGCGGCGCTTCCGCGAAGGCGTTGTCCTCGTTGGTCCGACGCTCGCGGCCGGTGTCGCTCAGTTGGACGAAGTCGACGGCGCGCAGGATCACTGGAGGTATGAGAACTGGTTGTCGCCGATCGCGATGCGGTCGCCGGAATGCAGCGGCTGCGGCCCCCGGAGAGGCTCGCCGTTGAGGAACGTGCCGTTGGTCGAGCCGAGGTCTTCGAGCACGAGCAGGTCTCCCTGGCGGACGATGCGCGCGTGGCGCGAGGAGGCGAACGGGTCCTCGATGCGGATGTCGACGGCCTCCCCGCGCCCCAGCGAGAGCCCGTCGATCAGATCGTACTCGTCACCCTCGCGCAGGCCGGCCGCCTGTTCCACGCGCAGGCGCGGCTCGGCACCATCGATCGTGCCGTGCGCCAGCCCCGCGGAGGCGGCGTGCAGGCCGGTGGCCTCCATCGGGTCGTCGGCCGGCGCCGAGCCGCGGCGGAGGTCCTTCAGCGCGCTGCGCGCCACCCACAGCAGGAACAGGTAGAGCACGATCAGGAAGCCGAACTTCAGCACCACTGAGACCGGTTCGAGCTGCACGGGGCCTACTCCAGCTCGAACCGCAGCGTCGACGTTCCCAGCTCGACCTGGTCGCCTCCGGCCAGGCGCACGGCGCCCCGCGCCGACCGACCGTTGACGACCACGCCGTTGGTGGACCCGAGGTCGGCGATCGTCCATCCGTCGCCCGCCGGGCGAATCTCCGCGTGGTGGCGCGACACGTTGGCGTCCCCGAGCACGATGTCGCAGTCGCGGCTCCGACCGAGGACCGCGCCGCCGGGGCCGACGACCATGCGTTTGCCGTCGACCAGCACCAGCGCGCGGCGCAGGTGGGTGGGCACGTGCGGCTCCAGCGACTCGGGCTCGCGCTGGGCGCGATAGATCATCGTGTGACCGGCATCGCCCTGGGAGGGCGGCGCGGCCGCGTCCTCGGGTGGTCGCACGAGCCGCGCCTGGATGCCGAACTCGCCGAGCGCCAGGCGTTCGTCCGTGCGGAGCTCCACGGTCGGCCGAGAGAGCAGCGCGAGTTTCTCGGCACGCGCGTGCTCGAGCAGGTAGCCGGCCAGTTCGGTCACGAACGCATCCTCGTAGTCGGCGAACCGTGCGTGGTCCTCCGCGGACAGGTACACGGCGTACTCGTTGGGGACATAGGTCTTCGACACGGACACGGTGCGATGCTCCTCCATTTCGCGCACGAGCTTGCGAGCGATCTCGACCGGCCGCACCTCGGAGCGGAAGGCGCGGCCGAACGCGCCCTCGACGAGGCCGGCGATCTTGCTTTCAAGGCTCTTGAGTACGCTCACCCTGACGGCCCCTCTGCACGGGCCATGCTAGTGATCACGGGGGCAACTGCTGCTGCCCGCGGCCCGCACCGAGGAGCAACACGCCGGCCGCCAGCGTAGCCCCGGCCACCGCTCCGCCCAGGGCGCCGCGGGCGTCCGGATGGGCGAGCGCCCCGCGCAGGGCGCCGGCCAGCAGCCCGGTCCCGACCACCAGCGCGGCCGCCCACGCGAGGGCTCCGAGCACCACCGGCAGCGGCGTGCGGCCCCGGAGCGCGTGCGGCAGCGCGACCGCGGCGACCGCCCACAAGGCGAGTATGGCAAGAGCGCCCGAGCCGCCCAGCGGCAAGAGCGCGTTCTGTACGGCATCCTGCGCCGACCCTGCCCACGCCGCGGGCGCGCCGGTCCCCGATGCGCGCCCGAGGAACAGGTCCCGCCCCGCCAGCGGCTCGGCCAACGCGATCCACAAGCCCCCGAGCACGGCAATCGCCGCGCGCCGCCAGGCTCCGGTCAACAGGCCGGCGAGGGCCGGCCACATTCCCGCGAGGCCGACGGCGGCGAGCGCGGGCGCCACCGCAGGCAGGGACCACAGCCACCCGGCGCGAGGCAGGAGCAGCGGGCACGCGGCCAGGCCGGCGCCGACCAGGAGCGCGGTCCCGGGCTCGTGCGGCGGCCCGGCGGCGAGCCACGCCACGCCGGCGATCGCGGCCGCAAGCCAGGCCACGCGCGGCAGCAGGGCGACCGCGACGCCGACGGCGGCGCCCGCAAGCGGGGGATGGACGGGCGTCGCCTGCGCGGCGGCGATCGCGGCGGCGGCCGCGAGCCCGGCGGTCCCACCCGCCACCGCGCGCTGCACGAGCTGCTGACGCCACGACGCGGGGGGCAGTCCCTGTTCCACGACCGCCGGCTCCGGCAAGATCAGGGTGCGTCCCTCGCCCGCGTCCGCCTCCGGAGCCGCCTCGTGCAGCGCGTCGCGCAGATCGCCCACCCGGCCACGCTCCTCCGGGCGCCGGCGCAGGGCCCGGTCCAGCGCCTCGATCAGGTCCGGGTCGAGGTCCCGACGCACGCGCCCCAGCGAGGGCACGCCCGAGGCGACGAGACGGGCGGTGGCCGCCGGCGCCGCCGCCCGCACGGGATTGACGCCGGCCAGCGCCTCGTAGAGGACGAGCGCGAGCGCGTAGAGGTCCGCCGCAGGACCCACGCGCGCGCCCTCGGCCTGCTCGGGCGCCATGTAGGCGAGCGTACCCACCACGTCGCCGGTGTGGGTGAGCGCGTCCTCGCCGGCAAGGTGCGCCACGCCGAAATCGGTGAGCTTCGCCACCCCGGCCTCGCTCGCGGGTTGCGCCGGGATGATCACGTTGCCGGGCTTGATGTCGCGGTGCACGACACCGGCGGCATGGGCGTGCTCGAGCGCGTCGCACAGCGCCGCGCCGATCCTGAGCACGTCGCGGTCCGACAGAGCGCCGCGAGCCTCGGCCCCGGCGAGCGTCACACCGTCGACGAGCTCGGACACCAGGTAGTGGGCCGTGTCGTCCGCGCCGGCCTCGTACAGCGACACGATCCCCGGATGGTTCAACCGCGCGGCCGCCAGCGCCTCCCGCTCGGCCCGCGGAGGCCCGTCGCCGCGCGGCACCACCTTCACCGCGACCCGGCGTTCCAGCCGCAGGTCGCGCCCGACCCAAACAGCGCCGTAGGCGCCGGCGCCGAGGCGCCGTTCGAGGTCATACCGGTCCAGCACGCGCGCCGCCAGACCCGCCCGCGGGCGGACCAGAGTCGGCGGCGAGCTAGCCGCCGCTACCGTCGGCGTTGTACGGTCCACGGTGATTGGTTGGTTTCTGCGCTGCGGGCAGGCTCCCTGCCGCCGGCGGCGAACACCACGACACCGACGCGGGGCGGTGGTCATACTTGGCCCCCCGCCTGTTCCCCTAGGAGCGAGATCTTGTCGTTCTTCGACGAGGGTGACGAGCCAGCGCGGCCAGCGCGGCCACGTTCATCGCAGAGCACCGGCGCGGCACCGAGCGCCTCCCGCGACCAGCAGACACTGATGGTCCGCCGCGGCGTGGCTGCGGGCGTGATCCTGCTCGTGATCATCCTGCTCGTCGTCGGGGTTCGCGGCTGCCTCAACAGCCAAAAGAACCAGTCGCTGAAGGACTACAACCGCAATGTGGGGGCGCTCGTCCAGGAGTCCGACCAGACCAGCCAGAAGCTGTTCTCGAACCTCTCGGCGACCGGTGGGGCCACCAACACGGCGACGCAGGGGACCGCGACGTTGAACGCCGAGCAGGACGTCAACCAGGTGCGCGTCGACGCCGACGACCTGGTACGCCGGGCGAGCGGCCAGGACACGCCGGGCGACATGAGCAAGGCGCAGCAGAACTTCCTGCTCGTGCTCCAGCTCCGGCGCGACGCCATTCGCAAGATCGCCCAGAAGCTTCAGACCGCCCGCGGAGCCTCGGGCGCCGACGCCGCCGTGAATCAGATCGCCGGCCAGATGCAGGCCTTCCTCGCTTCCGACGTCGTCTACTCCCAGCGCGTGATCCCCTACATCAAGAAGGGGCTCGACGGCGCCGGGATCACGGGTCAGACGATCGCCACCAGCCAGTCCCTGCCCGACCTGGGCTGGCTGGACCCGACACAGGTTGCGAAGCGCATCGGCGCGATCACCTCCACTGCCAACAAGGGCCCGGCCGCGCCCGGGTCGCACGGCCATCAGTTCGAGTCCGTCACGGTCGGCTCGACCACGCTCAAGCAGGGCCAGGGCAACAAGATCAGCGGCTCCAGCCCGGTGTTCACCGTCAAGTTCGTCAACCAGGGCGAGAATGACGAGAGCAACGTCCTGGTCAAGATCAGCATCACCGGCTCGGGCAACCCGATCACCGTGACCAAGCCGGTGGCCAGCTCGCCGGCCGGCGCCGAGTCCTCGGTCGAGATCCCGCTCGGCCAGGCGCCGCCCCTGAACACGCCGGTGACCGTGACCGCCGAGGTCCAGCCCGTCCCTGGCGAGTCGGACGCGTCAAACAACAAGCAGTCGTATCAGGTGCTCTTTTCGTCGTGAGACCGGGAGGCTTCGCCTCCCTCTTGCTTCGCCTCGGCCGCGCTGGCTCGGGGCTCGTAAACAACGAGCCCTCGCCCGCCCAGACGATGTGACCGGGAGGCTTCGCCTCCCTCCCGCCCGCGCAGCTCCGGGCCTGCAAACAGCAGGCCCTCCGCTGCTTCGGGCCGTTAG
>Ga0066652_100000179_pt1 | contig 34756 bp, 35 predicted proteins | sample GraSoiAngelo_101_FD_71413 | JGI IMG/M metagenome (GOLD analysis project Ga0066652, IMG submission 71413) | Grasslands soil microbial communities from the Angelo Coastal Reserve, California, USA - 14_0903_02_30cm | ecosystem: Environmental > Terrestrial > Soil > Grasslands | place: USA... | reverse complement strand
CGTCGGCGCGACATCATGAGCCAGTTCCTCGTCGAGAGCGCGACGCTGAGCACCGTGGGCGCCGCGCTTGGCGTCGCGACCGGGTTCGCGTTCGCCAAGCTGATCGCCGCGGTCACGCCGCTGCCGGCAGCGGTCGAGCTGTGGTCCGTGCTGGTCGGCATCGGCATCGGAGCCGGTGTAGGGATCGTGGCGGGGGTCTACCCGGCGAGCCGCGCCTCGCGGCTCGATCCGATCACCGCGCTGCGGGCGGAGTAGGCCATGGCCAATCTCCAGCAGCGACTGCACGTCCTCCGCGAGGGCGTGACGATCGCCCTCGACTCGATCCGCGCGAACAAGGTGCGCGCGGGCCTCACCATCCTCGGCATCGCCGTGGGCGTGTTCGTGGTGGTGGTGATCTCGGCGGCCATCCACGGCATCAATGCCAGCGTCGCGAAGGACCTCGAGAGCACGGGCCCGACGACGTTCTTCGTCTCGCGCTTTCCGATCAGCTTCGAGGCGTGCGACGGCACCGACGAGACCTGCAAGTTCTTCCGCAATCCCCGGCTCACGCTGGCCGATGTGGACGCGCTGCAGCGGCTCCCGACCGTGCGCACCGCCGGCGCCCGGCTCGATACGCAGCGCGCCATCGCCTACAAGGACCGTCGCATCCGCTCGGTGGACGTCAACGCGTTCACCGGCAACTGGCAGCAGATCGACGGCGGCGGCGACATCTACCCGGGGCGCAACTTCACGCAGAACGAAGCGACGACCGGCGAGCGCGTCGTCGTGATCAACGACGAGCTGGCCAAGCAGGCGTTCGGCGATTCGGATCCGCTCGACAAGACCATCGAGATCGGCGACGTGCCGTTCAAGGTCCTCGGCATCTACCACTACCAGGCGAGCTTCCTCTCGGGGGGCAACAAGCCTCGCGCGATCGTGCCGATCGAGTCGGCGCGCAAGCACCTGAAGGTGAACTGGAACGACATCGGGATCGCCGTCATCCCGGTGGCGGGAGTGACACGCGCCGAGGCGATCGACGACGTCATCGCCTCGATGCGCGGGCGCCACGCCCTGCGCCCGAGCTCGGAGAATGACTTCGCGATCATCACGCAGGACCAGCTGTTCGAGGTCTACAACAAGATCTTCGGCGCTTTCTTCCTCGTGATGCTGGTGCTGTCGGCCGTGGGCCTGATCGTCGGCGGGGTGGGCGTGATCGCCATCATGATGATCTCGGTCACCGAGCGCACGCGCGAGATCGGCGTGCGCAAGGCGCTTGGCGCGACCCGCGCCACGATCCTCTGGCAGTTCCTCGTCGAGGCCGTGACGCTCACCGGGATCGGCGCGATCATCGGCCTCGTCTGCGGCACCGGCGTCGCGGTCCTCATCAAGAGCCTGACGCCCGTTGCGGCCAGCGTCCCACCGATTGCCGTGGTGGCCGCACTCGCGACGAGCTGCGTCACGGGCGTGCTGTTCGGCATGCTCCCGGCGGCGAAGGCGGCGAAGCTGGATCCGGTGACGGCGCTCAGATACGAGTAGGCCATCGGCGCTGACACTTCCACGCGCCTCGATCCGTAGGCCCGGTACCTTCCTCCGCCAAGGTACGCATGCCCTTCCACGAGGCCATCTGGCTCGCGCTTCAGCAGATTCGTGTCCAGAAGCTCAAGAGCTTCTTCACTCTGCTCGGCGTGATGATCGGCGTCATGTTCCTCATCGCCGTCGTCTCCATCGTGACGGGGATGAGCAAGTACGTCGAAGAGGACTTCGCGGGCCGCGTGCTCGGCGCGAACACCTTCACCCTCCGCCGCTTTCCCTGGTTCGGCAACAACGTCACCGAGGAGATGTGGCGGGAGTGGCAGCGGCGACCGCGGGTGTACCACAGCGACGTCGCCGTCATTCGTGAGGCGCTGCCCGCGGGGACGAACTACGCCGTCGAGAGCCAGGAGAACCTGCAGGCCACCAGCAAGTACGCCCGGGCGCGGCAGCTCGAGGCGCACGCCGTTGAGGGCGACTACTTCACCATCAAGAAGCTCGACCTGAAGGACGGACGCGTCTTCTCTCAGCAGGAGCAGGAGCTCGGCGCGCCGATCGTCGTGATCGGCGACGAGATCGCGAGCTACTACTTCGAGGGACTCAATCCGATCGGCCGCGAGCTGCGCATCGGCGGGATTCCCTACACGGTCATCGGCGTCATCGAGCATCAGGGAAGCCTGTTCGGCCAGTCGATGGATGCCACGGCGTACGCGCCGTTCGGCTCCCCCCTGCACCGGCTGACCAATCCACGCGGCGACATCGACGGGCTGATGGTCCAGGCCCCGAACGCCGTGATGATGGACGAGGCGATGGAGGTGACGCGCGAGGTGATGCGCGGGATGCGGCACCTTCGGCCCGGCACCCCGGACAACTTCGTCATGGAGACGTCGGAGACCGCGCTCGCTTCCTTCCAGAAGACGAAGCAGGTGATGACGATCGCGGGCACCGCGCTGCCGGCGATCAGCCTCGTGGTCGGCGGGCTCGTGATCATGAACATCATGCTGGTCGCCGTCGCCGAACGCACACGGGAGATCGGCGTGCGCAAATCGCTCGGCGCGCGGCGCAAGGATATCCTCCGCCAGTTCCTCGTCGAGAGCGCCACGTTGAGCACCCTCGGCGCGATGCTCGGGATCGCGCTCGGCTTGCTGGGCGCCAAGATCATCTCGTGGACCACGCCGCTCCCCGCCGCCGTCGCCCCGTGGTCGCTGGTGGTCGCGACGCTGCTCGGCACGGTGGTCGGCATCACGTCGGGCGTGTACCCGGCGCGCCGCGCCGCCCGCCTCGACCCCATCGACGCGCTGCGGGCAGAGTGACGATGCGAATCCTCACCTCGGCAAGCCAGGCGTTCGAGGGAGTCGGCATCGCCTTCGACGCGCTCCGCTCCAACAAGGTCCGCGCCGCGCTCACGATCATGGGCGTCGCGCTGGGCGTGTTCGTCGTCGTCGCGATGTCGTCGGTCGTGAAAGGCATCAACGAATCGTTCCGTCGTGATCTCGAGGCATCGGGACCGACGTCGTTCTTCATCTATCGTCGTCCGATCGGCGGATTCACGCGGCCACCCGAGTGGACGCGCAACAATCCCGGGATCACGCTCGACGAGGTGCGCATGCTCGAGCGCATCCCGACCATTCGCGCCGTCACGGCGCACGTCGGGATGGGCGCCGGGTTCCGCTACAAGGACAAGTACATCCCCCGTGCGGGGATGGAGGTCTACACGCCGAACTGGGTCGACGTCGACGGCGGCGACATCTATCCCGGGCGGAACTTCAACTACGCGGAGAACGCCAAGGGCGCGAAGGTCGCGCTCGTCAACGACAAGCTCGCCGCGCAGCTGTTCGGCGAGTCCGAGCCGCTCGACAAGATCATCAAGATCGACAACGTCGACTTCCAGGTGATCGGTCTGTATCACTACACGGCCAGTCCGATGGGGACACCGACGTCTGGCGGTCAGGGCGACTCGCCGAAGGCGATCATCCCGTACGAGACGGGCAAGCGCCACCTCGACATGTGGCTCCGCGGCACGGACCTGATCGTGAAGCCGCGCGCCGGCGTGACGACGCAGGAAGCCGTCGACGACGTGACCGCCGCACTGCGCGGCTACCGCGCGCTCCGGCCCAGCCAGCCGAACAATTTCGAGATCGTCACGCAGGATCGCCTCTGGTCGATCTACACGAAGCTGTTCGGCACCTTTTTCGTCGTCGGGCTCGCGCTGTCCTCGGTCGGCCTGCTCGTCGGCGGCGTCGGCGTGGTCGCGATCATGATGATCTCGGTCACGGAGCGCACACGCGAGATCGGCGTGCGCAAGGCGCTCGGCGCAACGCGCTGGACGATCCTCTGGCAGTTCCTCGTCGAGGCCGTGACGCTCACCGGCATCGGCGCCTCGGTCGGCCTCGCGCTGGGCATCGGTGTGGCGATCGGCGTGCGGACCGCATGGCCCGCCGTTCCCGCCACGACGTCGTGGAGCACGGTCGCCGCCGCGCTCGGCATCAGTGCAGTGACAGGCATCCTTTTCGGCATGCTGCCGGCGATCAAGGCGGCTCGGCTCGATCCGGTGGTGGCGTTGCGGTACGAGTAGGGCGTTTCGCGCGTGGGGAGTGGGGAGGTGGGCAGTTTCACGGCCTCGGGAGAGCACTGCGTCCCGAGGCCGTTTGCTTTCACCCCCCACGCCCGACGCCCCACTCCCCCCTGCCACGCGCATTCCCGAGATGCTCGTCCGTGCAGCCATCTCTATATTGTCCCCGATGCCAGCCGAATCGACGCAGCCGGAAGTGCCTGCCGTCACCATCCTCGCCATCGCCGCGCACCGTGACGACGTCGAGCTCACCTGTGGCGGCACGCTGATCAAGGCGGCCAGGCTGGGGCAGCGTACCGCGATCCTCGACCTGACGCAGGGGGAGATGGGGACGCGCGGATCTGCCGAACTGCGGCGACAGGAGGCCGACCGCGCCGCGGAGATCATCGGGTGCAGCGCGCGGGAGAACCTCGAGCTACCCGACGCCGCGATCGAGAACACGCCGCGCACGCGTGTGGCCCTCGTGCGAGCCATCCGGCGCTACCGTCCGCGCGTCGTCATCGCGCCGCCCCTTCAGGGGCGGCACCCCGATCACTGGGTGTCGGCACAGCTCATCCGTGACGCGTGCTTCCTCGCCGGTCTCGCCAAGCTCGCGCCCGATGTGCCGAAGCATCGGCCGTTCAAGATCCTTCACGCCCTGGCGTACCGGCAGGATTTCATCCGACCCAGCTTCGTCGTCGACATCACCGACGAGTTCGAGCAGAAGATGGCTGCGGTGCGCTGCTACCAGTCGCAGTTCGAGGGCGAGATCCAGGCGGGAGAGATCTACCCGAACGGCGAGCCGCTCTTCGACATCGCGACGCATCACGCCGCGACATACGGCTCGCTCATCCGCACCCGCTACGGCGAACCGTACTTCACCACGGAGATGGTGCGCGTCGACGACGTCGGCTCACTCGAGGTAGCGACCTTTTGAGCGACGCGCCGCGCACCGACGACGCCGAGGTCACCTACGGATCGTACCTCGCGCTCGACGAGCTGCTCACGCTGCAGCGCCCGCGCTCCGTGCCCGAGCACTCCGACGAGCTGCTGTTCATCGTCGTGCATCAGGCGAGCGAGCTGTGGTTCAAGGAGATCCTCCACGAGCTCGATGCACTGATCGACGTCCTGACGCGTGGCGAAGCGGAGTTCGCGCTCTTCCGCATGGGACGCATCAACGCGCTCATGCGCATCGTCTCGGCGCAGCTCTCCGCGCTCGAGACGCTTCCGCCGCAGCACTTCGCCCAGTTTCGCGGCTACCTCGGCAGCTCGAGCGGATCGCAGAGCGTGCAGTTCCGCGCCATCGAGGCCGCGTCGGGGCTGCGCGATCCGCACTTCATGCAGGTGCTGCGAGAGCACGGCGAGATTCCTCCGCTCGTGCAGCGCGCGCTGGCGCGACCGACGCTGCAGGAGCTTTTCCTCACCCTGCTGCGCACGCGCGGCGTGGGGCTCGAGGCACTCTACGTGGGCGAGCGGCCCACCACGCTGTTCTTCCTCGCGGAAGCATTGCTCGAGTACGAGCAGCAGTTCGGCCTCTGGCGGTTCCACCATGTACAGCTCGTCGAGCGTGTGCTCGGTCCCCTCACCGGCGGGACGGGTGGAACGCTCGGCGCGAAGTATCTCTCGCGCACGATCGATCAGAGGTTTTTTCCCGAGCTGTGGGTGGTGCGCGGCAAATTCTTCGGCGCGCCGAAGTAGCGCGTGCTGTACGACATCTCCGTCGCCGTGCGGGTCGGCACGCCGGAGTGGCCCGGCGATGCACCATTCGGTTGCGGATGGACCACCCGCATCGCCGACGGCGCGACCGTCAATCTGTCGAGCATCTCGGGCAGCCCTCACGTCGGCACCCACGCCGACGCGCCGCTCCACGTGCACGACGACTGGTCGGCCAGCGACGCCCTGCCACTCGCGGCGTTCGTGGGCGACGCACTCGTGCTCGACGTGAGTGCGTTCGCGTCCGGGCCGATGCCCCTCGCCGCAGACGACCCGCGGCTCGCCGGCGTCGAGCGACTGCTGTTGCGAACCGGGCGCACGATCGCCGATGGACGCTTTCCCCCGGACTGGCCCGTGCTCGCGCCGGACACCGCCGCAACGCTCGCCGCGCGCGGGCTCAAGCTGGTCGGAGTGGATGCGCCCTCGGTGGATGCGCGCGAGAATCGGACGCTCGACGTTCATCGGGCGCTCTTCGGTGGCGGGGCCTGGGTGCTCGAGAATCTCGACCTGCGCGCGGTACCCGCGGGGCGCTACGAGCTCATCGCGCCCCCGCAGCGCCTCGTCGGGCTCGATGCGGCCCCCGTGCGCGCGGTGCTGCGTAGGCCCTGAGTCGACCTCGCGCGGCGACATCCTGGCTCGTTAGTTTTCGAGCGTATGCCCGAGCCAGTCTACTTCGACCACGCCGCTACCACTCCCGTCCGCGAGGAGGTGTTCGCCGCGATGCAGCCCTTCTTCGGGCCTCGCTTCGGGAATCCGTCGAGCATGCACCGATGGGGGCGGGAGGCGCGCACGGCGCTCGACGAGGCGCGCGAGCGCCTCGGCCGATGTCTGGGTGCGTCTCCGGACGAGATCGTGTTCACCTCGTGCGGTACCGAGGCCGATAACATGGCGCTCATCGGCGTCTGGCGCGCGCGGCGCGGCGAGGGATCCCGCAATGCCGCCGTGTCGACGCCGATCGAGCACAAGGCCGTGCTCGGTGCGCTGCACGAGATCGCGAAGGAGGGAGGCGAGGAGCGGCTCCTGATGGTCGACTCGGCCGGTCGAGTGGACGCCTCGTCGTTCGATGCGCTCGTCCGCGACGACACCGCGGTCTGCTCGGTGATGTGGGTGAACAACGAGCTCGGCACGCTCCAGGACGTGCAGACGATGGCCGAACGGGCACGGAGCCGCGGCGTCGTCTTCCACACCGACGCGGTCCAGGCGTTCGGCAAGGTCGACATCGACGCGCGTCGCACGCCGTTCGACCTGCTGTCGATCTCGGGCCACAAGATCGGCGCGCCGAAGGGGATCGGCGCGCTGTTCATCCGGCGTGGCACGCCGATGGAGCCTCTGCTCTTCGGCGGGTCGCAGGACCGCGGCCGCCGGCCAGGCACGGAAAACGTCGCGATGGCGGTGGGACTCGCCCGCGCCGCGGAACTCGCGGTCGCCGAGCGCGACGAGGAATGCCGCCGCCTCCAGGCGCTCCGCGACCGGCTCGAGTCGACGATCCTCGCGCGCGTCCCCGACGCCGTCATCCATGGCCGCGAGGCAGCGCGCGCACCGCACATCTCGAACATCTCGGTGCCGGGCACCGAGAGCGAGTCGATGCTCATCGCACTCGATCTGCGTGGTGTCGCGTGCTCGGCCGGCTCCGCGTGCCAGAGCGGGAGCATCACGCCGTCGCACGTGCTCGAAGCGATCGGCGTGTCGACCGACGTCGCCAAGGCGGCGATCCGGTTCAGCCTCGGCGCCCTCAGCACCGAGGCCGGCGTCGATCGCGTGGCCGAGGTGTTCCCGATGCTCGCCGAGAAGGCGCGCCGTCTCGCGACGGCGTGATCACCTGATGCGCGAGCGGGTGCTGGTCGCGATGAGCGGAGGCGTGGATTCGTCCGTCGCCGCCGCGCTGCTCGTGCGCCAGGGCTACGACGTCGTCGGCGCGACGATGAAGCTGTTCTGTCACGGCGACGACGTCCCCGATCGCCCCTGCTGCTCGCTCGACAGCGTGAACGACGCGCGCCGCATCTGCGAGCAGCTCGGCATCCCGCACTACGTGCTGAATCTCGAGAGTGCATTCGGTCGCGACGTGGTGCACGACTTCGTGGACGAATACGCGCGCGGCCGCACGCCGATCCCCTGCGTGCGCTGCAACACGTTCACGAAGTTTCGCGACCTCGTGCGACGCGCCGACGCGATGGACGCGCGATGGATCGCGACGGGGCACTACGCGCGCGTACTCGACGGTGCGTTACACCGAGGACTCGATCCGACGAAGGACCAGTCATATTTCCTCTGGGGGATCGACCGACGCGTGCTGTCGCGCATGCTGCTCCCGGTCGGCGCGCAGACGAAGGCGGAGACGCGCACGGTCGCGCACCAGCTGGGACTGGAGCTGATCGCCGAGAAGCGGGAGAGCCAGGACATCTGCTTCGTGCCGGACGGCGATCACACGCGCGTGATCGCACGCACGCTCGGGGCAGATACACCATCGCTCGCGCACGGTCCGATAATGCTGCGCGACGGGACGGTGGTGGGCGAGCATGCGGGATACGCGCGGTTCACCGTGGGCCAGCGGCGCGGGCTTCCCGGCGGATTTCCCGAGCCGATGTTCGTCGTCGCCATCGAGCCGTCGACGCGCGCCGTCGTGATCGGCCCGCGTAGCGAACTGCTGGGTCGCGGCGCGGTGGTGCGCGAGGTCAACTGGCTGGTCGATCCCGCGCCGGTCGCAGGGGACGAAGTGCGCGTGCAGATCCGACATCGCTCTCGCGCGGTAGCGGGCACGCTCGTTCGCGTGTCCTCGTCGGAGCACGAGGTGGAGGTCGCGCTCGAGGAGCCGGCGAGCGCCATCAGCCCGGGGCAGTCGTGCGTGTTCTACGACGGCGAGCGGGTGCTGGGGGGCGGCGTGATCGAGCGAGGGCGGCGGGAGCTGCCGGTGCGGGCGGCGTAGCGAGGCGCGCGGCTCGTGGCGGGACGATGGCCATTGCGCGAGCAGCAGCGGATTTCCAGCACTACGGAGTACGAGGTACATGCTCGGTCTCGGCTGCTGATCCCGACGCGATCTCTAGATATCGCAGCGTGTCAGCACGCGAGTTCTTTCCGCATCCCTCTGCGATGTTGGTCGCGATGGATAGCGCGGACCGCCGTACTCTGTACTGCTGGAAATTCCCCGGCACCGCCGCGATCCCCTCGCGCCGCCGCGAGCCCTCCGCCGGCTCGCGAGGATAGCCCTAGTACTTCATCCCCCCGGCCTCGGCGAAGGCCTTCATCGCCTCTTCCTGCTCCGGCGTCAGCTTCTCCGGTACCGCCACCTCGACCTGCACGATCAGATCGCCCTTCGTCCCCTCCTTCTGGATTCCCTGGCCGCGGACGCGGAACCGCTTTCCCGATGCCGTCCCGGGGGGGATCTTGATCGCCACCTTCGTCCCGTCGAGCGTCTTCACGCTCACGCGTGAGCCCAGCGTCGCCTGCGCGATGTTGATCGGCACGGGCGCGATCAGGTCGATGCCCTCGCGCTTGTAGAATCGGTCTGGGGTGACGGCGAAGGTGATCAACAGATCGCCCGGGGGCCCGTTCTTCGTGCCTTTGCCCCCCTGCCCCTTGAGGCGGATCTTCGTGCCCGTGTCGACGCCGGGTGGCACCGTGATCGACACCTTTCTCCGCGTCCGTACCTCGCCGGCACCGGCGCACGTCGGACAGCGCTCCGTCGGGACCTGACCGCGGCCGAGACACACCGGACATGGGCGGTTCACGGCGAATCCGCCCTGGCCGAAGCTGATCGTGCCGCGTCCCTTGCACTCCTCGCACGTCACGAGCTTGGCGCCCGGCGCGGCGCCCGTGCCGTGGCAGGTGCCGCACTCCTCGTTGAGGTCGAGCTCGACGGGCACCTTTCCGCCCAAGGCCGCAGTGCGAAACGGGATCTCGAGCGTCGACTCCACGTCCTGGCCGCGCTGTGGCCCTCTCGCGCGGCCCCCAGAGGCGCCCGGGCGCGCCCCGCCACCACCGAACATCGAGCTGAAGATGTCGCCCAGTCCACCCAGGCCGCCAATGTCGAACTCGTCGAACCGAACGTTCGGCCCTCCCGGAGGGGCGCCTCCCCCCGGGCGCGTCCCCGCCCCTCGCGCGCCCCCGCCGAAGCCGCCGAACGCGCCGAGTTGGCGCATCTGGTCGTACTGCTTCCGCTTCTCCGCGTCGCCGAGGGTCTGGTAGGCCTCGGAGATCGCTTTGAAGGTGTCGGCAGCCTTCGGGTCGTTTGGATTCTTGTCGGGATGATGCTTCGCCGCGAGCTTCCGGTACTGCTTCTTGATCTCGTCGTGGGACGCGGAGGCGGGGACGCCCAGGACGGCGTAGTAGTCTTGCTGCGCCATGTCTGGCCTTACGGGGTCAACCGTTCCACTGCTTCACGACCACCCGCGCGGGTCGCAGGAGTTGCCCGTTGAACAGGTATCCGACCTGAAAGACGCGGGAGACGAGGTGGTCCTCCTCCTGCGACGCCGCCGCCTCGGTCATGACGGCCTCGTGCAGCGCGGGGTCGAACGGGTGGTCGACGGGGTTGATGATCTCCATCCCGTGGCCCGACAGCGTCTTGTGGAGCTTCTTCTCCACCATGTCGACCCCTTCCACGACTGTCTTGGCGTCGGTGGAAGCCGGATCGACGTGTGCGAATCGCCCGAGGTCGTCGAGGGCGTCGATCATCCCCTTGAGCATGTCGGCCTGCCCCCGCCAATGCGCCTCCTGCCGCTCCCGCGCCGTGCGCTTGCGGAAGTTGTCGTACTCAGCCGCCAGGCGAAGATACTTTTCGCGCTGTTCGTTCAGCTCACGCGGCTGATCCGCCGGCTCGGCGCTGGCGAGCGCCTCGGCGTCGTCGAGGACGGCGTCGTCGGCGGGGGTGGTGGTGTCGGTGGGAAACGGCTCGGCGTCTGACATGTGCGATGATTCTGGTATGTCTGAAATGTCGTCGGTCGGCGATGCGGCATGCAACGGGCCGTGGAGACGACGGCCTGCGCGATGTCGAAGTCGCAGACGGATACTAAGGGGTGTAGTGGTGCAGCGGTGAGCTTGCGAACCAGCGAATCCCTCAGCCCTTGGCGCCCAGAGCCGCCGGCTCCCACAGAGCGCTCCCGTACAGCATCCGTCGGCGCGCCATCTCGAGCGCGGCCTGCGCCGCGCGCTGACGTATCTCGGCCCGGTCCCCGATCAGCCGAAGGCGCCGTGACTCGACGACGCCGTCCAGATCGCATGCGATCCACACCGTTCCGACCGGTTTCTCGTCGGTGCCGCCCCCCGGACCGGCGATTCCGGTGATTGCCAGCCCCATCGCCGCTCCCGTCGCCGCGCGCGCGCCCGAGGCCATCGCCCGCACCACCGGATCGCTCACCGCGCCATGCTCGGCGAGCATCGGCGACGGCACGGCGAGCAGCGAAGCCTTCAGGGCGTTCGAGTATGCGATCACGCCGCCGACGACGACGTCGCTGGAGCCTGGGATGGCCGTCAGTCGTGCGCCGAGCAGGCCGCCCGTACAGCTCTCCGCGACGCTGATCGTCAGCTTCCGCTCGCGGCAGAGGTCGAGCACCACCGCGGCGAGATCGGCGCCGTCTTCCCCGTAGATCGCGTCGCCGACGACCGTGCGAAGTCGCTCCGCCGCGGCGGCCAGCCGGCGCTCCGCGTCTGCCGGCCGCGCATCTCGAACGGTCAGCCTCAGGTCGGTCCCTTCCGCGTTGGGGAGGTAGGCGAGGCCGGCGTCCTCGATCGCTCCGAGCGACGCGACGCGGTCGGCGATGAACGATTCGCCGATCCCGGTCGTGCGCAGCGTGCGGGAGCGGACGACGCGCCGGTCGTCCCCCAGCCGCTCGCGGATGAGCGGCGCGAGCGTGTCCGCCAGCATTCCGCGCATCTCGCGCGGCACGCCGGGAAGCATCGCGACCCACCGGCCGCGGTCGTCCTCGAGCCAGATCCCCGGGGCCGAGCCGTGGTTGTTACGGAGCTTGCGTGCCCCCTCGGGGAGCATCGCCTGCTGGCGGTTCGCGGCGGGCATCGGCCGCTGGAACAGCCGAGCGAACCGCTGTTCCATCCAGGCGAGGTGCTCCTCGTCGAGCACCATGCCGCGGCCGAACAGCGCCGCGATCGAGGGCTTCGTCAGGTCGTCGCTCGTCGGTCCCAGGCCGCCGGTCGTGATCACGGCGCCGGCCCGGTCGAGCCCCTCGCGCACCGCGGCGGCGATCGCGTCGGCGGTGTCGCCCACGGTGGTCCTCCTCGAGATCTCGACGCCCTCTCCGGCGAGCGTGCGCGCGAGATGAGCCGCGTTGGTGTCGATCGTGTAGCCGAGGAGAAGCTCGTCGCCGATCGTGACGACTTCGATGTGCATGGCGGATGAGTGAGCGGCCGCGCCCGCGCCGATCAGCTCCGGCCGCGGACGGGCGCGCCGGTGAAGACGCGGCCGTAGCTGCGCAGATAGAGCGCGAGCGAGTAGATCGTGAGCGCGACGGCGCCGACCATCGCAAGAACGCCGACGAGGCCGTTGAAGTTCGCGAACACGCTCCACGAGGTCAGGTCGTCCCAGTGTTGCCGCGCCGCCAGCGTGGCGGCGAAGAACCAGAAGTACGCCGCGCCCACCCAGATCCACTGGAACGCCGTCTTCCACTTCGCCGGACCGATCGCGGCGATGACCACGCCGCGCCGTGCGGCGGCCTGGCGGAACAGCGTCATGAACGCCTCCCGCCCGAGCACGATCGCCAGGATCCACCAGGTCAGCGGGATGTCACCGATCGGCGTGTGGAACGGGAACACATTCGCCGCGACACGCGCCGGCAGTTCCTCCACTGCGGCCAGCGAGTGGCGCATCAGCATGAACATCGGCACGAACGTGCCGAGGAGCAGCAGCTTGTCGGCGAGCGGATCGAGGAGCCGCCCGAGATCCGTCTCCTGCTTGCGCGAGCGCGCGAGGTGACCGTCGACGTAGTCGCTCACGGCGGCGACGATGAACAACACGAACGCAGTCAGCCGCAGGGCCGATGACGGGGCGAGCGGCAACCACGCGATCAGCGGCGTGATGGCAATACGACCGGCGGTGAATGCGTTCGGAAGATTCACGTGGTGGAGCGAAGGATCAGGCGAGCGACTTGAGCACGAGCTTGCTGACGGCGCGCAGCGTCTCGAACACGCCGTCGCCCGTGACGGCGACAGCTTCAAAATACGTCGCGCGCTCGATCCATTCCCCGGTCGGGAGCTGCTCGGTCAGGTTCTCGCCGGCATGATAGGCGTCGGGAGTGACCCGCTGCCTGGCTGCATCGGTGATCTCCCACCCCGGGTTGAGCGTCGCCTGTAGCTCGCGGACCGGGGCAGCGTTCGGAAGGTCACGCTTATTGTACTGGATCACGAACGGCATCTTCGTCAGGTCGTACCCGTACTCGGCCATGTTGTCGTACAGGTTCTGCATGGCCTCCTGGTTCGCTTCCATGCGCTCGACCTGCGAGTCGGCGACGAAGACGATGCCATCCACTCCCTTGAGGATGAGCTTCCTGCTGGCGTTGTAGTACACCTGCCCGGGGACCGTGTACAGGTGGAACCGCGTCTTGAAGCCACGGATCGTACCCAGGTCCACGGGGAGGAAGTCGAAGAACAGGGTGCGCTCCGTCTCGGTGGCGAGGGAAATGAGCTTGCCTCGCGTATCGGGCTGCACCTTTCCGTAGATGTGCTCGAGGTTGGTCGTCTTCCCGCCGAGCCCCGACCCGTAGTACACGATCTTGCAGTTGATCTCGCGCGACGCGTAGTTGATCATCGACATGGCTGTCTCTCCCTACTGGAACAGCTTGTCGATTTCGTCGTCGGCGCCGGCGAGCAACCCGGGACCACCACCCTGCGCCTGGCTGGGACGCGAGAATACCTGTTCGAACAGTCGCGTGAGCTCGTGCACGGTCTCCTTCATTTTGAGTCGGACGAGGCCGAGCGTCGTGCGGTTGTCGAACAGCACGACGAGAATGACGCGGCGCGCCACGTCGGCCAGGTACATCGATTCCTTCTCACCCTGGTGGAAGAGCGAGTTGAAATCGCTTTCGCCGATCAGCTTGGCCAGCTGGTCGTTGGCACTGAAGTCCGCCGCAGTGAGCGTCGCGAACGCGGTGGGATCGAACTTGGGCTGCTCGCCGACGGTCGCGACCAGCTGGCCGCTTCGGTCCACGAGCAGCGCGCAGCGCGCATCGCTGTCGTGCAGAAATCGTTGGAGCGACTTCGTGATGGCGGCGAAGTCGTCTTCCGTAAACGACCAGCTCGCGGCACCAACGGGCATGAGTCTCAAAGCCTAATCGAGGTGAGCGTGCATGCGGCGCAGCAGGTGCTGGCCGCGGCGGCGAAGGGCTGGCCGCGTCTCCCAGTTGACATAGTCTCTCAGGAGCCGCGCGGTCTCCGCGCCGGGCCGGCCGGCGAGAAACCCGAGCGCGGCGTAGCGCCGCATCGGGGACCGGCTGAACAGCTCCCGACGGCTGCGCTGCACCTGTGTTGACCAGACGACGAGCCCTATCGCGAGGCCACCAGCGAATCCCGCGGCGGCGATCCTGAGGTGCCGTTCCAGGCTCACATCGCCCTCCGGGCCGACAGGGCCTGGGCGATCGTCACACCGTCGGCGTACTCCAGATCACCCCCGACCGGCAGGCCCCGGGCGATCCGGGTCACCGTGCGCTGGAGGGGAGCCAGCTGCCGCTGGACGTAGAGCGCCGTCGCTTCACCCTCCAGGCTCGGGTTGGTGGCCAGGATCACCTCCCGGACCTCTTCCTGCTCCACCCGCTGGACGAGCTGCCGGATCGTGAGGTCCTCCGGCGTGATCCCGTCGAGGGGCGAGAGTCGGCCGCCGAGCACGTGATACTGTCCGCGGAACTCCCCCGCGCGCTCGATCGCGCCGATGTCGGCCGCGTCCTCGACCACGCAGATGAGTGCCGCGTCGCGCCGAGGGTCGCGGCAGATCGAGCAGAGATCCTCCTCGGTGAGGTTGAAGCAGCGCGAGCAGGGCCGGACCTTTTCCGACAGCGTCTGGAGCGCCTGCGCCAGCCGGCGACTCTGCTCTGGCGGCTGCTTGAGCAGATGGTAGGTCAGTCTGAGCGCCGTCTTCCGCCCGATCCCCGGGAGCCGCGCGAGCTCGCTGGTGAGGTCGTCGATCGCCGACACGTCCGGCGCTCGGCTAGAAGGGAAGCTTGAACGGGAGCCCGCCAGTGAGCTTGCCCATCTCCTCCTGCTTCGCCTGCTCGGCCTTCTTCTGGGCTTCCGTGACGGCGACGAGCAGCAGGTCCTCGAGCATTTCCACATCGCCGGGCACGACGACGCTGGGATCGATCTTGATGGACCGCACCACGCCGTGCCCGTTGGCCTCGACGGTGACCATGCCGCCACCCGAGGAGGCCCTCACGGTCTGCTGCTGCAGTTCCTGCTCGACCTTTTGCAGGCGGCCCTGCAGCTCCTGCGCCTGCTGCAGCATCTTCATGAAATCAGCCATCAGTGCGCAACGGATCGAAGAGTAGGAAAGCTAGGCGGCGTCGCTGCATCGAGGCAAGCGATGCCGAACGAGTGATCAGTCGGCAAGATCCAGATCGAGCGCGTCGATCGCCGCGTCGAGGACCGGGTCCTTCCGCCTCAGCACTGCGATGCGCTCGGAGCGCACCATCTCGTCGGTGAGTCGCGTAGGCGGTGTCGTGGCTCCCTCGGGCACACGCACCACGAGGCGCTGCACGCCAGGGAACCACGCGCGCAGTGCCGCTACGACGTCGGCCTTCACCGCGTCGATGGCCTGCTCGTAGATCGGATTCGCCTCGTCGAGCGCAAGCGTCACGTCGCCACGCACGTTGACGGCCGCCGGCGCCGCGTGCTCGAGCGCCGAGGCAGCGACACTCTTCCCCGCCGCGCGCACATGCGCGACGATGTCGTCCCAGCGCTCGACGAGATGGTTCAGGTCGGGCGCGCCCGCGAGCGCTGCGCTCACCGCCTCCTCGCGCGGTGTACCCGCTCGCGCGGGAGAAGTCGTGACGTCGGTGGCGGCACGGTCCGCGTCGCGGATCACGGCACGCCAGTCCGACGCCGGCGTATCCAAAGGTGATCGTTCGGCCTTCCGCGTCGCTGAGGCCTGCGCCGACGGCGCGGCGCGGCGCGCGGACGACGGGCCGGCCGGCTCCACGTCGCCACCGCCCGTCGAGCCACTTCCCAGCCCGCGCAGCACCGTCTCGAGGCTCACCGTGCGGTCGAGCAGTGCGAAGCGGACCAGCATCGCTTCGAGGAGCAACTGCTGCTGGCCGCTCTTGCGGAATCGCGGCTCGAGCTCCGTCGCGACCGAGAGCATGCGCAGCAGGTCGCCGGCGGTGAAGGCGCCCTTGCGCTGCTCGAGCGCCTCGCGCGCACGCTCGCTCACTTCGGGCGGCACGCCCCCGAGCGTGACGGCAAGCAGTGCGCGCAGCATGTCGCCGAAGCCGGTGAGGAATTGACCGAAGTCGATCCCCGCGTCGGCGAGGCGCGCCACGAACGCGAAGACGTCGCCGGCCCTGTGCTCGGCGACGAGATCGAGGAGCGCGATGAACTCGTCTTCCGCCACGAGACCCAGCGCGTCCCGGACGCGTTCGGGGAGGATCGCGCCCTCGCCCATCGCGAGCACCTGATCGGTGAGCGAAAGCGCATCGCGCATCGACCCGTCCGCCGCGCGCGCGATCATCGCCAGTGCGTCGGCATCTGCCTCGACGTGCTCCTCGCGCAGCACTCGCTCGAGCCGCGCGCGAATGTCGGCGGCGCCAATGCGCTTGAAGTCGAATCGCTGCACGCGGCTCAACACCGGCGCGGCGGCCTGCGCGATCTTCTGTGGCTCGGTCGTGGCGAACACGAACACGACGCGCGGTGGCGGCTCCTCGAGGATCTTGAGCAGCGCGTTCCACGCCTCGCGCGTGAGCATGTGCGCCTCGTCTACGATGTACACCTTGTACCGATCGTCGCCGGAGGGAGCATACATCGCCCGTTCGCGCAGCTCCCGGGCGTCGTCGACGCCGCGATTCGAGGCGGCGTCGATCTCCACCACGTCGAGCGACGACGCACCGCTCCAGATTCTTTGACAGCTCGCGCACGTGCCGCAGGGCTCGCCACCGAGCGCAGGATCGCCGCGACGCTCGCAGTTGAGCGCCATCGCGAGCACGCGCGCGAGGGTGGTCTTCCCCACTCCACGCGGCCCGCACAGAAGGTACGCATGCGCCACCCGTCCGAGCGCGATGGCCCCCTTCAGCGTCGCCGCGACGTGCGACTGCACGGCCACGTCGGCGAAGGTCTTGGGACGGTATTTCCGGGCGAGGGCGAGGGACATGAGGCGGAATATTAGTGAGTTGGCGAGTTGGATCGCTGGTTGGCTGGTCAGTGGATTGGTGCGTTGAACCCGTAGGGCCACGAGCCTGCGTGGAGATCCCTCAGTGGAGTCTCCCCGCAGGTGGTGGCCAGGGCCGTTCGGCTCTCTGGTACACCCTCCAACTAACCAACCAGCCAACTCACCAACTCACAAGCAAAAGCGCGGGGCGCACACTAAGTGTGCGCTCCCGCGCCGAGTGTCCCAGGCCTGACGAAGCGACGTCAGACACTTCATGCCGCTGCTACCTTCGGGGTCCTGACGGAGTTAGAAGGCTGCCGCCCTTCGGGACCTGGGACACGTGGAATTTACACTCCGGGCACGCCCGGGTGAAGCGGGTCGGTCGCCGGCGTCGCACGTGAACGCCACTGCGGACCGGCGTCCCGATCGTCACATTTGGCGTCGCATGTCACCCCCCCTCGCTTCTCTCCCGTCGTACACACCCAGTGTAACGGCTCGCGCCGCCACGCCAGCCGGGCGGGCTCGGCGGTACGTGCCTGCGCTCGACGGGCTTCGGGGCGTCGCGGCGCTGGCCGTGGTGTGCTTTCACTTCGGTCGCGCCGAGGTGCCCGGAATGGGCGCTCGAATCGTGGGCGCCGCGACGCAGTTTGGGTGGACCGGGGTCGAGCTGTTCTTCGTGCTCTCCGGATTCCTCATCACCGGAATCCTGCTGGACACGCGCGGCGACCGCGCCTACCTGCGCACGTTCTACCAGCGTCGTGCGCTTCGCATCCTCCCGCTCTACCTGCTGTTCGTGTGGGTGATGGTGTACCTGATCGCGCCGCGGGCGGGAGCACCGTCCGACGCGCTCGTCGCGCGACAGTGGTGGCTCTGGACCTATCTGGCCAACGTCGACATCGCGCAGCACGGCTGGTACACCGGCGTGGGAGGACCGGCGGCTCACCTGTGGTCGCTGTCCATCGAGGAGCAGTACTACCTCGCGTTCCCGCTCCTCGTGCTGTGGCTGCCGAGCGCGTGGCTCGCGCGGGCGGTCGTCGCGCTCATCGCGGCATCCGTGGTCGGTCGCGCGGTGCTCGCGCTCACCGGCCACCCCGCGCGCATGGGCTACGTGTTGACCTTCACGCGGCTCGACGGCCTGGGACTCGGCGCGCTGCTCGCGATTCAAGCGCGACGCGAGGATGGGTTGAATCACGTCGTGCACGCCGCGCGAGTCGCGCTCGGACTCGCGGCAGCGACGGTCCTCGCGCTCGTGGCACGCACCGGGCGGTTCAGCTACGCGGACTGGGAGATCCTCCATCTCGGAGTTCCGGCCGTCTCGATCGGCTTCGCCGCGCTGCTCACCTTGATCGTGGCGCCCGCTGGCGTCCCGCGACTACGCGGCGTCTTCGAGCATGCGAGCCTGCGCTATCTCGGCGTGATCAGCTACAGCCTCTATATCTGGCACCCCCTCGTGGGCACGGCGCTGCGACGGGCCGGTCTGTCGCAGCAGACGCTATATGCAAAGCTGCCGTCAGGCGTCCTGGCGGTCGTGGTCGTGATGGTCGCGCAGGCGGCGGTCGCGATCGTGGTGGCGAGCGTGAGCTATCGATGCATCGAGCGTCCCTTCCTGGCGCTCAAGGAGCGCAGCGCCGACCGAGCGCCTCGCACAGCGACCGAGCTTCCCGTGCCCTAGCTAGTCGGCACGCGCCCGCTCGATCGCGTGGCGGACCACCTCGCCGGCGCGCTCGACGTCGGCCTCTTCCACGTCGAGGTGCGTCACCGCGCGGATGCGCGAGGCGCTCCAGGGAGTGACGCGCACGCCTTGCTCGCCCGCGGCAGTCACGACAGCGTCGCTCGCGACCCTGTCCGGCAGATCGACCATCACGATGTTCGTATCCGGTGCGACGACGCGCGCCCCGGCCGCGCCGGCGACCATTCCGGCGATGCGACGCGCCTTGGCATGATCCTCGGCCAGTCGAGCCATGTGATGATCGAGCGCATGCAGCGCGGCGGCGGCGAGGATGCCGCTTTGCCGCATCCCGCCGCCCAATCGCTTCCGCACCATGTGCGCGCGCTGAACCGTTTCCGCCGACCCCACGAGGATTGCCCCGACCGGGCAGCCGAGTCCTTTGGAGAAGCTCAGCATCACGGTGTCCGCCGCGCGCGCGAAGTCGGCGAGTCGAGTGCCGGTGGCGACGTGCGCGTTCCACAGCCGTGCGCCGTCCATGTGCACCGGTAGCCGCGCCGCATCGGCGACGGCACGGACGGCCTCCAGCGCTTCGAGAGGGAGAACCACTCCGCCGGCGCCGTTGTGGGTGTTCTCGACGCACACCAGCGAGGCGAGCGGCGCATGTGGGGATCGCGGGCGGATCGCCCGCTCGAGGTCGCGCGCCGATGCGACAGCACGACCGTCACCCGCGAGCACCGGCCGCACCTGCACGCCGGCAAGCGCCGCGGCCCCCGCCATCTCCCAGTTGATGATGTGCGACCCCGCGTCGAGCAGGACCTCGGTGCCGGGAGTCGTGTGGACCCAGAGAGCGGCCTGATTCGCCATGGTGCCGCTGGGAAAGAACAGACCCGCCTCCTTTCCGAGCAGCGCGGCCACTCGCGCCTCGAGTCGCCGTACGGTCGGATCGCCATCGAGGACGTCGTCGCCGACCTCTGCCTCGGCCATCGCTCGCCGCATCGCGGCAGTCGGACGGGTGACGGTGTCGGAGCGGAGATCGATGACGGGGCGCGCGGACGACATGGCGTAAGGTTAGACGGTTCCACGGTCGGACGGTAATACGGGCCAGCCTCGGGACGCTCCTGCGTCCCGAGGCTGGCCGTGAACAGTCCAACCGTGAAACCGGCGTGCGGCGCTACGCTACGGCTTCGTCACCTTCACGGTGGGCGTCTTCACTTCCGTCTGCTTGGTGCCGACGACCGGCTTGTCGACCACGATCGTGTCCTTCTTCGCGCCGACGACCGGGGTGCTGATGGTGTCCGTCTTCGTTCCGACGTCCACGTCCGGGGTCCGCACGGTGTGCGAATCCGTCGAGACGTTCACATCCGGCGTCTTCACCTGATACTCGTTCTCGCCGGTCTTCTTGCACGCGGCGATGGGCAATACGAGCAGTGCGACGCCGAGCAGCGCTTTGCGCATGGTGGCCTCCCTCGAGTTTGCGCGTTCGCTACCGGACATAAGCAACCATTGGGCCAAATGCTCGGCTCGTCAGTCGAGAAACACTTCGCGCTGCCGCTTTCGCGTCCGTCGAAGCTCGTAAACCTGCCCCACCTCGCCCCCGAGGATGAAGATCAGCGCCGCGTAGTACACCCAGACGACGATGACGACGATCGCGGCCACGGCGCCGGTATAGAGTGATCCAGGGTTGAACGAGTCGACGTAGACGTTGAACGCCACCTTCGCCAGCTCGAACATGACGGTCGTGAAGAGGGCCGCGACCCAGGCCGTCTTCGTGCGCACCCGGCGGATCGGCAGGAACTTGTAGAGCGCGAAGAACATCAAGCCGAGGAGAAGGGTGCCCACGAGGTGTGTTCCCCAAGCACTCGCCTGCCCCATCACGTCCTCGCGAATCCCGAGTCCAACCAGCACCTGCCGGCTCGTCTTGGTGGCGATCAGCACGTAGGTGCTGATGAGCGTGTTGCCGGTGATGAGGACGGTCGAGAGGACGGTGATCTTGATGTCGAAGATCTTCCCCTGGATGATGCCGCGCTCCTGCTCGATGTCGAACACGCTGGCGAGCACGGTACGCAGCGACCCGAACAGCCGCGTGGAGAACCAGACGAAGCCCACGGCGCTCCAGACGCCCAGCCTCGTGTGCGCGCTGAGGATGTCGCCGATGAGCTTGTGCTGCGGCGCGTCGGGGCTCTCGTAGTGCGCCGGCAGCACGCGATCGAGGTAGTGCACGACGAGCTGATTCGCCTCGACACGATTGTGCAGGGTGAGCGCGAAACCCCACACCAGCAGGAGCACGAACGGGACAGCGGCGAGCAGGATGTTGAACGCGATCCCGCCCGCGAGGAACAGGACGTTGTCCTCGCCGGCGTTGTCCCAGACGCGCATGGCGTAGTCGCGCACCGTCCAGCCGAAGCGGGACAGGAGGGAGCGCGATGATCGAGGTGGAGGGACGAACTGTGGAGCCGGCGCCTCGACCAGCGGCTCAGGCGTCGGCGTCCGCGTCTCCATTCGAGCTGACCGGCGCTGCGGTGCGACCGGTCCGGGCGACGTCGGCTCCCGCGTTGTAGGCCGCCTTGGTCTCGGCGAGGCGTCGCTCCAGATCCGTCCTCGCCTGGTGCGCTGCCTCCCGACCCGCCTCCATCGCCCGGCTGACCTGCTCGCGCTTCGCGACGATCGCCGATCGAGCGCTCTCGAGCTGCTCTTCGATTCGGGTCCGCGCCCCCTCGAAGGTGTCCACGACCTGCTCGGTGACGCCTTCGGCGACGTCCCGGACACGGTCCTGTGCCGCGCGCGCGCGCCGGCTGATGTCGGCGCGCGTCTCTCGGCCGGAGCGCGGCGCGAACAAGAGGGCCACGCCGGCGCCGATCAGCGCACCGAGGAGGAAATCGCTCACCCCGCCGTTGTGCTTCTCGATGACGATATAGGGATCATCCTCGCGATCGTGATGCCGCATGGTCGCTCCTGGCGGGACGCTCAGCGCCCCTTCTTGGCCGATGGTTTCTTGCTCGCTGCGCGAGCGGGAGTCACTACGGGTTCCTGCCGACGGGCCGCGCGCGGCGCGGGTGCCTCGACGCCGGTGTCGTCCGGCGCGGCCACAGGGGATGCATCCCCCGCGCCGTTCAACAGCAGCAGCAGCTCGGACCGTACATCCGCCTCCGGGAGCCCGAGCATCTTCGCGGTGCGCTCGGCGTCGCCTGATGTCGACGCGAACGTCCGCAGCACGAGCTGGCGCCGCGCCTCGGCCGCCGTCGCCCCCACCGGGATGGTGAGGGCCGTGGGCATCCCATCGCCGCTCCGCAGATGGCGCGGGATGATGTCGCTCGGACCGATCGTCGAGCTGCGACTCATGATCACCGCCCGCTCGACGGCATTCTTGAGCTCGCGCACGTTGCCCGGCCAATGGTAGCTCATGATCCACTCCCACGCCGCGTCCTCGAACCCGGTGATCGTCTTCCCGTTCTGCTGGGAGAAGCGGCTGAGGAACTCGTTGGCGAGGAGCTGGATGTCGTCCGCGCGCTCGCGCAGCGGCGGCAGGTCGATCTCCACGACCGCGAGGCGATAGTAGAGATCCTCGCGCAGCTCTCCATCCACGATCGCCTTCTGCAGGTTCTTGTTCGTGGCGGCGACGATGCGGATGTCGACGTTGATCTCCCGCTTGCCGCCGAGCCGGCGGATCTGCCGAGTCTCGATGGCGCGCAGGAGCTTGACCTGGATGTCGGTCGGCATCTCGGCCATCTCGTCGAGGAAGATCGTGCCGCCGCTCGCCATTTCGAAGGCACCTGCCTTCTCGTTGGTCGAGCCGGTGAACGCGCCCTTCTCGTGGCCGAACAGCTCGTTCTCGAGAATCTCCTTCGGCAGCGCGGCGCAGTTCAGCGCGAAGAACGGTCCCTTCGCGCGGTCGCTCTTCTGGTGCAGCGCCCGGGCAACGAGCTCCTTGCCGGTGCCGCTTTCGCCGAGGATCAGGACGCTCGCCGTGGATGGCGCGACCGCCTCGATCACCTGATAGACCGAACGCATCGAATCGCTCTGGCCCGTGAGCTCGCCGTAGTGCGTGAGCCCTTCCAGCTTCGAGGCCAGCTCGCGGTTCTTCTGACCGACCTCGTACTTGTCGATCGCCTTCGGAATGAGCGCCTTGAGCCGATTGAGCTTCTCGGCGTTGAGCGGCTTCTCGATGTAGTCGTAGGCGCCCTGCTGCATCGCCTGCACGGCGGAATCCACCGTGGCCTGGCCGGTGATGATGATGCACTCGGTCGGGATCTGCCGCTGCTGCAGCTCGCTCAGAAGGGTGAGGCCGTCCAGCCTCGGCATCTTGAGGTCGGCCAGCACGACGCCGTACCGATCGACGGTCAGCTTGTCGAGCGCCTTCTGTCCATCCGCAACGACCTCGACGCCGTACCCGGCATCCTCGAGGATCGCACTGAGTCCGGTCGTGATCGCGGCTTCGTCGTCCGCAATGAGAATCTTTGCCTGCTTCATCGTGTCTCGCAGAGTGGCCGAGGGCTACGCATGGGCTTCACGCCCGGGGGAAAACGACAGAAAGTTCCTGCGCCGATTCCGTCCAGCGCACGCCGGAGACGCGAAGCACATCCGCCGCGTCGGCGGGCATCAGCACTGGACGATCGGCCTGCAGTCGGACGACGAGCGTATCGCCATCGCTCGTGAGCTCGCACACCACCGCCTCGCGGGACTCGCCGCGGCGGCTCGAGACCGCGTCGAGGAGCGGCGCAACGAGCGCGAGACGCACGGCGTCGCTCGACACGGTGGTGCGTGCATCGTCGACGTGTGTCTCACGAACGGTAACGCGCGCGTCGCTCGCGGCGTTCGACGCACTGCACAAAGCGGCGATGCGTCGCAGGGTGACACCCAGGTCGGCTGGTGCACCTTCACTCCGGCCGAGCGCGAGCACTGCGTCGAGCAGCGCGGTCAGCCGCTCGAGCTGCTCGGCGGCCGCATCCGCGAACGGCGCGACCGCGGAGGCCGGCGTGTCCGCGCGGCTGGCTCGCGAACGCACGACTTCCAGGTTCACGGACACGCCGTTCAGCGCGTCCTTCACGTCGTGCGCCGCCCGGGCGAGCGCGCGCTGGAGCGTCGCCAGCCAGAGCACGCCGGCGTCGGCCGGAGCGGCGCTCGTGGACATCTAGTCGGACAGGTCCGCGTCGTCGGGGGCCGCAGCGTGCACCGGTGTCGCGTCGGCGGGCATCGGACGGTGCAGCACCGGTGGCTTCACGTAGCGCGCGACGATCTCGCGCGTGTTGCGGATCGCCAGCTGGTCGAAGAGAAAGCGGAACTTCTCGTCGTACAGTTTGGCCACGGTCTGCATCACGTCGGCCGGCATCTCCCAGAGCTGCCGCTTGAACGGCCCGAGCGCCTTCTTGCGCGACTTGTAGAAGAACTGCTCGTCGGTGTCGGTCGGCTTCCGCTCGTCCTTCGCGTTCTCGCGGATCCAGGCGTAGATCTCGGCGCGCAGCGCATCCGGGATCCGGTCGAACAGCATGTTCTGGAAGTTCGTCGCGAGATGGATCTCGGCCGTTTCGCGCTTCGGAAAGTTGTGGAAGGCATCCTCCGGCAGCGTGGATGCCCCGTGCTGCACGGCACCGGCCAGCCCGTACTCGTCGCGCGCGACGCGGCTCAAGAGCTCGAGCGTGGCGAGGTCCAGCTTGACGTCGGCGATCGAGCCGTCCTCGAGCACCACACCGCCATGCGACGTGCCGCTCTGTACGCTGATCTTCGAGAGCCCGGCAACGTCCGCGGGGAGCGTCGCGAGGAAGCCGTCCATGAACGCGCGAAGCTCCTCGACCGTCGAATTCTGCGTCCCCACTTCTCCGATCTCGCCGCCGACCGAGATCGTCACGCCCCGCGGCTCGGCCGTGCGGACTTCCTTGAGAATGTCGACGCCGACTTCATAGTTCAGCCTCTGCTGCTCGGCGTGCGACTTCTTCGCGAGATCCACGAGGGTGGACGTGTCGACGTCGATGTTGTAGAAGCCTGCGCCGACGGCCTCGCGGACGAGCGACTTCACCGCGTCCACCTCGGTCGTCGGATCGACCGCGTACTTCTTGTGGTTGACCTGGAAATGGTCGCCCTGGATGAACACCGGACCCCGGAATCCCTCGCGCAACGCGGCAGCCAGGACGACCGCGACATACTCGTGCGGGCGCTGACCCGTGTAGGCGATCTCCGACCGAGCGATCTCGATGATGAAGGAGCCGGCATCGATCGCGTTCGCCGTGCGGAAGATCGACCGCGCTGCGTCGTAGGTGACGACGCGGAGGTTGATCGCCGGCACGGTGAAGCCGCCGATTTCGCCCCGTCCGCGCGCCACGTACAGCTCGTGGATGGATGCCGGCTGGACGCCGACGGCCTGGCCGATCTCCCAGATGAGCCAGCGGGCGTACTCGCGCTCGACACCGTCCGCGAAGACGGCGGCACGGACGAGCTGATCCATCGGCGGCCCCGCGATGGCGTCGGGCCGCGTCACGGTGACTCGGCCGTCGGCGACCGTCACCGCGTCGCCGAACAAGCCGTTGAGCGAGTCGAGATCGAACATGGCAATCCTCACGAATGTGCAACCGCCGGTCGGCGGCAAGGAGACTTCGGGATCATGTGTATACAGGTGAAGCTCGCCGGGCGCGGGAGGGGTCGCAAGGCCGCGCGCGCCGTCGCGCCGGTCACAGAATTCGCTTCGGATCGGGCTTCGGCAGAAGGTCCCATTCTCGCCGCGCCGCGTCGGCATCGGCACGGCCAAGCATGGCGTACGTGAACTGCTTACCGAGCTCCACCCCGGGCTGGTCGAACGCGTTCACGCCATACAGCCGACCGGCGTATGCGGTCGCCAGCTCGAGGAACATGAACAGTGCGCCCAGGTGAAACGGATCCACGCGATCGAGTGTGAGCGTCATGTTCGGGCGTCCCCGCCGCGCGAGCGCCCCGGCCGTGGCCCGGCGCTCGATGTCGAGCAGCTCGCCAAGACGGTGGCCGCCGAGATATGCGAGCTCCGGAATGTCCGCATGGAGTCGCGGGATCTCCACGTCCCCCTCGCGGTCCGTCACACCGATGAAGGTCACCGTCTTGTCCCCCGGACCTTCCATGAACAGCTGCACCTGGCTGTGCTGGTCGGTGGCGCCCAGCGCGCCGAGTGGCGTCGGTCCGACGCCGGCGTCGCCCGCCGTTCGGTGCTTGCCGAGACTCTCCGCCCAGAGCTGCACGTACCAGGCGGCCATGTCACGCAATGCGTCGCTGTACGGCATGAGCACCTGCACGTGGCGCCCGTGCTTCGTGTCGGCGAGGTACTGCAGGGCGGCCCACGCGCCGGCGACGTTGCTGGAGAGCTCGTTCGAGGCACAGCGGTCGCGCATGTCGGCCGCGCCGGCGAGGAGCGCTCCGGTGTCCACGCCGATCAGCGCCGCGGGCAGCACGCCGACCGGGGTGAGCACGCTGAACCGTCCACCCACGTTGGCCGGGATCTCGAGCGCGGCGATTCCCTCGGCGCGCGCGATGGCACGCAGCGCCCCCTTCTGCGGATCGGTGACGAGCACGAGCCGCTCGCGCGCACCCGCGTCACCGAGCGCACCGTTCAGACGGGCACGGATGACGAGATACTGCGCCATCGTCTCCGCCGTCCCTCCCGACTTCGAGATGACGACGAACAGGCTGCGCCGCAGGTCGAGCCGCGCGAGCAACGCCGAGATGTTGGCGGGATCGACGTTGTCGAGCACGTGCAGCCGCGGCTGTCCTTCACGCGCCGCGTCGTCGAGCAGGTTCCACTGCGGGGGACGGAGCGCCGTGCGCAGCGCGATCGGGCCAAGAGCCGAGCCGCCGATCCCCAGAACGACGACGTCGCTGAGCGCGTCGGCACCACTGCGGCTGCGGGCACGCTGGACGAAGTCGAGCGTCTGCCGATGCAGGGCGTTGTCGTCGGGAAGATCGAAGAAGCCGAGCGCGCCCGATGCGCGCTCGCGCTCGACTTCCGCGTGGGCCTCGGCGAAGCGCGCACCGACGTCGCGCCACTCGGCGTCCGTGATCCCGCCGTCGATCGGCGGCGACATCATGTTCGTGTAATCGAGTCGGATGGACATCGTCAGACCGGGATGGAAAGGCCGTCGTACGCCGGGGCGATCCCTGCGGGAAGCTCGGCCTCGAGCGCGGCATGGAAGTTCTCGTGCGTGAGGTGCGTCAGATACGTCATCTCGGCGCCGATGCGCTGCGCGGCGTCGACTGCCTCGGACACACTGAGGTGCGAGGGGTGCGGCGTGTGGAACAGCGCATTGATCACGAGCACACGCGCACCGCGCAGCGCTCCGATCGCGCTGTCGGGCATCGACTGCGCATCGGTGACGTAGGCGAGCGGTCCGATGCGGTAGCCGAACACCGTCACCGGGCCGTGGGGCACGGGCACCGCGATCACCTCGACGTCGGCGATGCGGGTGGGCAGACCCGGCGCGAGCACGATCGCGCGCCCCTGTGGCTTCGACGTACCGGGTGCGGGGCGAATGCGATCATCGAAGATGTAGTCGAACTTCTGCGCGAGCCCGTCGAGCGTATCGGCCGAACCGTACATCGGCAGATGCGTGTCGCGACGCGCCGTGATCGCACGCAGGTCGTCGATGCCGTGGGTGTGATCGGCGTGGAGGTGCGTGAAGAGCACGGCGTCCACACGGGTGATGCGAGTGGCGAGGAGTTGAAGCCGCAGCTCGGGGGGCGTGTCGATCAGGATGACCGCACCGCCGTCCGTCTCGACGACGGCGCCGACGCGAGTGCGCTTGTCCCGTGGGTCGGTCGAACGGCAGACTTCACAGCCGCAGCCGAGCTGTGGAACGCCGAAGCTCGTCCCCGTGCCGAGGAAAGTGAGCTTCACCGTCGGCGTGCCGCCGCCCGGCGTACTCTCATACCGTCTCGACCTTCAGGAGATTCGTCGTGCCGGGCACGTCGAACGGTACACCGGCCGTGACGACGACACGGTCCCCCTCGCGCGCCAGTCCACGTGCCCTGACCGCGTCGAGCGCGAGCTTCACCATGTCGAAATAGGTCTCGGAGTGCGCGACGAGACACGGGATCACGCCCCAGACCAGCGCGAGCTGCCGGTAGGTGCGCTCCTGGTCGGTGAGGACGAGAATGGGCACACCGGGCCGGTGCGACGCGATGATGCGCGCCGAGAAGCCACTCTTGGTGAAGACGATCAGGCAGGGCGCGCCGAGGCTGCGCACAGCGGATGTCGCCGCGGCGGCGATCGCCATCTCCGTCGGCAGCGCGGTCACGGCGGGAGTGGAACGCGCGTCCACGCCGACGATCGCGGGCTGCTTCTCGATCTCGTTGATGATGCGCGCCATCGCCTCGACCGCGAGAAGGGGGTACTGTCCAGCCGCCGTCTCGGCCGACAGCATCACCGCATCGGTCCCGTCGAGGATCGCGTTGGCGACGTCGCTCGCCTCGGCGCGCGTCGGACGCGGGTTGTTGATCATCGACTCGAGCATCTGCGTCGCCGTGATGACGGGGCGCCCGAGACGGTTGGCGAGCGAGATGATCCGCTTCTGCGCGAGCGGGACTTCCTCGAACGGCAGCTCGACGCCGAGATCGCCGCGCGCGACCATCACCGCGTCGGAGGCGTGGATGATGCTTTCGATGTTGTCGAGCGCGGAGTCCTTCTCGATCTTCGAGACGACGAGCATGTCCTTCGGGATCTTCGTCCGCAGCTCGGCGATGTCCGCCGCGCGCCGCACGAAGCTCAGGGCGAGGTACTCCAGCGCGTGCTCGTTCGCGAACGCGACGTCAGCCCAGTCCTTCTCGGTGATCGAGGGCGCGCTGACGGCGACGCCCGGCAGGTTCATCCCCTTGTGGCTCTTGATGCGGCCCCCGTGCAGGACGCGGCAGTGCACGCGCGTGCCCGAGACGTCGAGGGTCACGAGCTCGATCAGCCCGTCGTCGACGAGGATGCGATCGCCGACCTTCACGTCCTTGCACAGCCCTTCGTACGTCGTCGGGAACTCGTCACCCGTCGCGTCCTCGCCGGCGACGAGCACGATGTCCTGACCGTCCGTGACCTCGCGGGGCACGTCGAGATCGCCGATGCGGATGCGAGGCCCCTGCAGATCGCCCAGGATGGCAACGGGACGACCGAGGTCGGCCGCGGTCGAGCGGACCAGCTCCACGGTGCGTGCATGCTGCTCGTGCGTGCCGTGGGAGAAGTTGAGCCGAGCCACGTTCAAGCCGGCTTCCATGAGGCTACTCAGCGTCTCGCGCGACGCGGTGGACGGGCCGAGCGTGCAGACGATCTTGGTGCGCGGAAAGGGCACGGGGCGAGGTTCGGGAGTGTCGGGGACGGGCGGCGTCGGAGGGGACGGGAGCCCCGCGCCGCCCGGGATCGGATCAGCGACTGGAGACCATGTCGCGTCCGAGGGCTGCGCTCTTCCGTTCGAGACCCGCAATCAGCGAGTCGAAGCTCTTCTGGAAGCTCGCGAGCCCGTCGCGCAGCAGCTTGTCGGTGACGTCGTGGAAGTCGATGCCGACGGCACCGAGATCGGCGATCGTGCGCTCGGCGGCCGAGAACTGCGCGTCGACCGTACGCGCTACCTCGCCATGATCGCGGAACGCCTCGATCGTGGCCGGAGGCATCGTGTTCACCGTGTCGGGCCCGATCAGCTGCTCGACGTAGATCACGTCACGGTAGGCGGGATTCTTCGAGCTCGTGCTCGCCCAGAGTGGCCGCTGCAACTTCGCCCCGGCGGCCTTGAGTGGGGCCCACCGCTGTGAGGAAAACTCCTCGCGAAAGAGCTTGTACGCCAGTTGCGCGTTGGCGATGGCAGCTTTGCCGCGCAACCCGAGGATGTGGTCACGCTGCGTCCCCGACGCGGCGGCAGCGAGGGCATCGAGCCGCTTGTCGATCTCGGTGTCCACGCGGCTCACGAAGAAAGACGCGACCGAGCCGGCGCGGTCGATCGGCTTGCCGGCGCGCAGGCGATCCTCGAGGCCTGCGAAGTAGGCCTCGATCACGCGGTGATGCGCCTCGATGGCGAACAGCAGCGTGATGTTCACGTTCATCCCCGCGGCGATGAGCTGCCGGACGGCGGTCGCCCCTTCCGACGTGCCAGGCACCTTGATCATCACGTTCGGGCGCCCGACCATCGACCAAAGGCGCTCTGCCTCGGCGATCGATGCATCGGCGTCGTTCGCCGCGGCAGGGGACACCTCGATCGAGACGTAGCCGTCGGCGCCATTCGTCCGCTCGTAGACCGGCATGAACAGGTCGCAGGCATCACGGACGTCGGTCGTCTCGACCAGCTCGAAGAGCTCGAGCGCCGTCATCCCCGCGGGCGCGGCCGCGAGTTGATCGTCGTACTCGTGCCCTTCGGCGAGAGCCTTCTCGAAGATCGTCGGGTTCGACGTCATGCCGGTCAGCGCATCGTCCTGGATACGGCGTTGGAGATCGCCATTTCGCAGGATCGAGCGGTCAATGAAGTCGAGCCAAATCGACTGGCCGGCGTCGTGCAGCCGCTGGAGGCGATTCTCGGGCATGGTGTCCATGGGAAGACGTCGAGGGCGCTCAGGGGTAGCTCGCGGAATATAAATCGGCGCGCGACCGAACGGCGGTTGGAGGCCGCAGCGCGTCGGCAATCGTGGCAGTCGCGGCGCGCAATGGCAGACGCGCGCCTGCATGTGGCTGCCGACACGGCAAACACACGACGAAAATGGCAGCGATTCCGCTGTGGGCTTTCGTGGCGAGGCAGGCGATCGGCGTACTTCGCGTCCGATCACGTGCCTCGAGCGCCTCGAAGGGTTCACGCGCCAAGCGTGGTGCGCCTTCTATAGCAAAGGTGCTGTCCCGCCGCTGCGTGACACAGTATGCCTGGGGAGGTGGCCGAAGGTGGCCCGAAAGAGGGGAGGAACATGCGTAGCTCGCAGATCGACCCCCTTTTCTTCGCTGTTTTTTCGCACTCACGGCACGCGGTCTGCCATTCCCCGAGTCCGGCAGCAGGCGGCGATTCTCGCCGCACCCGCAACCTCGCCCGCGGGACGACGAAAACTGGGCGAAGGCGACGGAGGACAAGGATGAAGACTCGGAACTCAGCGTTGTGTGCACTCGGCCTCGCAGCCGCCATCACCCTTGGCGGCGCCGTGACGGCTGCGGCTCAGGACACCACTCGAGCGCGGTCGCAGACCCGTATCCCGGTTCGGAAGGAGCAGCCGGTGGCCGCGCCGCCCAGAGTGGACACCGTCACGGTCACGCGGACGGACACCGTGGTCCGCACGCGTACGGATACCGTCACGGTCACGCGGGTCGACACGGTGACTCGGATCGAGGAGCTGCCGCTGCAGCCCCTGGGTACATGGCAGTTCGGTATTGGCGTTGGTGGAGCGCTGCCAACGGGCGACTGGCGTAACGTTGTGAAGGATGGGTACGACATTCACGCGCACGTCGGATGGTTCCCGGGTGCGAGCGTGTTCGGAATTCGCCTCGATGGCGATTACGTGGCGATGGGTGGACGCGAGACGGATTGCTCGGCCTGCCCGGGCGCGAAGCTGTTCTCGGCCGGGCTCGATGCAGTGCTTCGCTTCCCGCTCGATCGGAAGAGCCCGATCAACCCGCAGATCTACTTCCTCGGCGGCGCCGGTCTCGACTGGTTCCAGGATTTCACGCCGTATCGCACGACCGAGAGACCCCCGGTCATCGTGACGGCGGGAGACAACACGTTCATCGCCACGGGCACCCAGATCGGCGGTGCGGTCGTTGTCACCACCACGCAGCTGAACGACGACAGCAGCAACGAGTGGCACTGGGACTTCGGTGGTGGAGTCCAGCTCGGCAAGTTCTTCATCGAGTCGAAGTACGTCGCGATCAGCACCGAGAACAAGAACTCCGCGTACGTTCCGATCCGCATCGGCTACAACTTCTAATTGCGGTCGTGAGGTGTTGTGCTGCGGAGGGCGTGAACTTCACGCCCTCCGCAGTGTAGTTTTCAATCATGCTGCGCCCCTTGTATCGACCCATCTGGCTGAGCTCGCTGCTGCTCGCCACCGCGACGAGCCTCGCATCCGCCCAGGGCGTCGAGGTCACGCACGACACGACGAGCGACTCCGCGCCGGCAGCGTCCGCGCAGCGGGAAGGTCGCAACTGGTTCGTCTCGCTGATGCGGAGGATCGGCCGCCGCAGTGACGACACCGTCGCCACGGCAGGCGCGTCGAACATCGCGCCCGTCGACAGCGCGACCGCCGGCGGTGACGTTGCGGCCGTCCCCGAAGCCGCCGTCCCGGCGCGCCGCGCCGAACGGAACTTCAAGTCGCGCAAGGACAGCCTCGAGTGGCGCGCCGCGCGGGCCGTCGCTCTCCACTCGTCGGGCTATCGCATCATCGTGGACCTGTTCGCACGCGAGCTGTACGTGCTCGATCGCGACGATACGCTGCGCGTCGCGCCGGCAGCGACGGCGATGAATGCGACGCTGTCATACGGTGGGCGGACCTGGCGCTTCGAGACACCCCGCGGCGTGCGGGTCGTGCGCGGCAAGGACAGGGATCCCGTGTGGACGCCACCCGAGTGGCACTTCGCCGAGGTCGCCGTGGAGCATGGACTCAAGCTGCGTTCGATGTCTGCCGGACAGCGGATACGCCTGAAGGACGGTACGATCCTGACGTCGAAGGGCGACGAAGTCGGCATCATCCGACCGGACTCGAAGACGTTCGTGCCGCTGGTGCTCGACGAGCACGTCGTGTTCGACAACACGCTGTTCATCCCGCCTCAGGGCACCAAGCACCGCTCGATCCAGGGGGAGCTTGGCCACTATCGCCTCGACCTCGGCGACGGCTATCTGCTGCACGGCACGCCGTACGCGCGGTCGATCGGCGCCGCCGTCACGCACGGGTGCGTCCGACTCGCCGACGACGATATCGAATGGCTGTTCGAGAACGTGCCGGTAGGCACGAAGGTCTACATCTACTAGAAGACCTGGCTCAGAAACGGGGAATGGCCAGTCCGCCCGCGTCCTCGTAAAACTGCACACGGCCCGGCGCGAAGCGCTTCGTGAGCAGTATGATCTGCCCGGTATGCATGGAGAAGTGCTCGACGACATGGTACAAGGCGTCGAGCACGTTCACGTCGCGACCCTGAATTCGGCGCGCCTCGCCGAGCGACCGCTCGTCGAGCGACGCCAGCACGGTGTCCGCGTCATGCAGCGTCGCGAGCAAACCGGACATGAGCTCGGACGCTCGGCCGCCTTCGCGGGCATCGAACTCCGCCCGCCGCTGCCGAGCGTCGGGGGCGCCGCCGACACCACTGACGATCCATTGGCGGACGTTCCCGGACAGATGCAGCAGCAGGTTGCCGATGCTGTTTTCCGACGCGTCGTCGCGCCGCCAGAGCATCTCCTCGGGGAGCACGTCGAGGCAGCGCTGGATCTTGCTCGGATATTCACGCGCGAGGTAGTGGCGCGACTTCTCGATGAAGGCCTGAGCGACGTCCATGTGGACGCAATCTACGGCACGCGCCGAAGATTTCCTGCGGTCAGCGCGTACTCGTCGTCGGCGGTCATGAGGGCGATGTCCACGACGATCGAGCGCGGATAGCCGTACGTGGGATCGTAGCGCACGTCCACGCGCTCGACGTGCTGCGCGAGCCGCTGCTGTACGTCCTCGAACAGCTCGTCGACGCGAGGCCAGACGCTGAATGTCCTTCCTGCCGGCTGCCCATCCCGTGTGCGCGTGACGGAGGCGATCGCATCCTCCCGCACGACGATGTGTACCTGCTCCGTCGACTCGGTCGGGCAGAAGCAGGTGCGCTGAAAGTCGAACTCGTAGTCGTGAATCCCGGCGCTCTCCCAGCGTTGGCGGTTGCGCATCAGCTCGAGCTCCTCGCTCGTGCGCGACGAGGTGCCAGTGATCGAGCAGCCCACGAGGGCGGCGAGCAACATCCCGACGGCACGGGTCTGCAGGATGCGCCGCACGTGCGACATCGCTGGCTCGGCACGACGTTGAGGGAGGCTCATGCCGGGCACAACCCGACGGCCCCAACGAGCGTCACCCCGTTCGATCGGAGTGACCGAGCGCGCGCTCCGGAGCGACACGATCGCGAACGAGCTGCTTGAGCTCCTTCAGCTCCGGGAAGCGGCCCTCGGCCGCGCGCGACCAGACGACGGCGTCGTCGAGCTCCACCAGGAAGACGCCTTCGGGGCCAGGGCGCAGGGCGACTTCGGAGAGCTCGCGCTCGAACGTGATGAGAAGCTCCTGGGCCATCCACGCCGCGCGCAGAAGCCAGCGGCACCGGGGACAGTACGTGATCCGGACGCTCGGCACGTGCCGCGCGAGCTACGGCTTGATCTGGACCGGCGTGCCGTCGGGCACGGCGTGCCAGAGCTCCTCGATCTCCTGGTTGGACAGGGCGACGCAGCCGTTGGTCCAGTCGTTCTGAATGTGCTTCTTCCCCGCCTCGCTGTACTCGAGCGGGAGGCCGTGGATCATGATGTCTCCACCCGGATCGACGCCGAGGGCGGCAGCGCGTGCGCGGTGGGCATCGTCGGGATACGAGATCCGAAGCGCGAGGTGAAACTTGCTCGCCGGGTTGTGGGCGTTGATGTAGAACAGCCCCTCGGGCGTCTTCTGATCGCCGGCGCGTTCCTTGTCGCCGACCGGCTTGCTGCCGAGTGCGATGAAGTAGGTGCGGATCGGAACGCCCCGGTTGAACAGGACGAGCGTGCGCTCGCGCTTGAACACCACGATGCTGTCGGCGGCGGCGGGCGGGGGCAGCCGGAATCCCGCCAGCGGGATGGGAACCGCGTAGAGCGGCTCGAATCGATCCGAGGTCCTCACCGACACGACGGTGCGCGGATCGACGCGCGTAGTCGTGGCGACGTTGCGGGGATCGGCCGGCGCTGTGGCGACCGCGTCGGCGGGTGCGAGAGTCGGAGGCTTGGGTACGGCAGAATTGACCGACGACGCCCGCGCAGGCGAATCCTTGGCCGCTGCTCCCGGCGAGGCAGGTGAATCCTTGGCCGACGTGCCGGTCGGGGTAGCGACCGCCACCGATTTTTGTACCGCGGGTGCAGGAGCTGCC
>Ga0066652_100000178_pt1 | contig 34792 bp, 31 predicted proteins | sample GraSoiAngelo_101_FD_71413 | JGI IMG/M metagenome (GOLD analysis project Ga0066652, IMG submission 71413) | Grasslands soil microbial communities from the Angelo Coastal Reserve, California, USA - 14_0903_02_30cm | ecosystem: Environmental > Terrestrial > Soil > Grasslands | place: USA... | reverse complement strand
CGTAACGTTTGGCGGAGCCGGCAAAGCATTTGATGAATGGAATGCCATCAATGATGCGGACTGGGTCTGGAGCTACGGCGCTGGTTTTCGCTATTTACTCGCACGCAAATTCAAACTAAGAGTAGGGATCGATGTAGCCCACGGCCCCGGAACCTGGGCTTACTATATTGTATTCGGAAGCAATTGGCAGAAATAAACTAGTGTTAAGTTAAGTGTGATTCGACGATTTATATTGACGGATACACGAATGAAAAGATTTACTGCCTGCCTGCCGGTAGGCAGGTTTAACGATATAAACAAATTAACTGATAAACGGATGAACGATCACTAACTCCAATCACTAACTCCAATCAACGCCACGGATGACCTTCTTTTTTATCCGTGAATCCGTGGCGACAAGATATGCTTAACATAACACTAGAACACTTCGTTTAGTCCGCAAAATATTCCGGCGGCGCCATATTTTCCCATAGCAAAATCAAGACATAAAGCTGAGCGGCTGTTTTTATCAAAAAGAATTCGCAATCCTAGACCTGCGGCCGGTTCCCAGTATTCGAATACTTTTTTATAAAGATCGTCAGATGCGGTTTGGAAATTGAAGAACGCTACGCCGCTGATTAAACTGTTTCTCGTTACTGGGAAACGGTATTCTGTTTCGAAGCAGGCATACGAAGGACCTTTGAAACGCCCAAACGTGTAACCTCTCCCGCTACGCATATAGGTATCATGAGCCGTGCCGGGCATTTCAAGGTAAGGTATCTTACCGCTTAGCTTATAGGATGCCCATTGCCAAAATGCAAGCACATGCGCGGGATTGCGTTTGCTCAGGCTGATGTATTCCCTGAAATCATACATAAGTTGTACCGCATGCTTTGTACTTGCCATCCATGTTTCATTGAACCGTATATTGACATCTGCATAGATTCCGCGATAGGCCCTGACAGGATGTTCGCGGGTATTATACTGGAATGCCAGGATGAAACCGTTTGCCGAGTAGCTATTTGAGTCAAAATCGTTGCGACGGCTGTATCGCTGGTGTGGAGTGCTTAAACCCTCAGTCTGCTTTTTATCATTAATATCGGTATAAATATCAAAATCGACGCCAGCGCCGATATAAAAATCTCCTGCAATCCTACGATAGGCTTTTTCAAATAGCCGGATAAACTGGTATTTGATCGGGAAGGAACTGTCGCCGTTCTTTGTCGGCATATCATTAAAATTAAAACCGGTGATGACCCTTCCCTGCCCCGTACCGATACCCCAGTCAACAATACCCATCTTCGACAGCTGCCAGTCACCCTGCCAGTTCCATTTGTTTCCGGGTGTAAACATATTATGACGAGCCCGGAACGTAAGTATGTTTTTAGTGCTATAAGAAGCAGACAGATTGAAAATAGAATAGATGGTATTGGATGGAAGGCCAAATTGTTTACCTGCCATAAGGTTCACCCCGATGTTGAAACCAAAGCTGGGATTATATCCCAATATCGGCAATAATGTAATGGATGGTTTGTTATGGGGTCTTTTTTCAGCCGGACCTTTTTTGAAGATTTGACGGACCACGTCATTTATGTCCTTTTGTTTGCTTAGATCATAGTTCCGGGTTAATGTATCCTGACCTGATGCACTGGTACAGGGATAAATAATGAACACCAGGACAGCCAGGAAGAAAAGCAATGAACCCAGTTTTCTTTTTTCAGATGGAACTGACATAAACCTGTTCTCCTTTATAGCTATTCATGCTTCCCCTTCTTAAGAAAATAAAGACTGAGTGAAACCAAAAAGATGCCGCCGGGTATGATAAGGGTCTGCAAATCGACCGGTTCTCCATTGATCTTTTTACCCGCAAGACCGGTTAGAAATGCAATGACCATTGTGGTCAGTATAGCCTCCCACAATATGACCTTTAGCTCCATAAAATTCTTTATTCGCAGCCAGTGTGGAAGATTGACCGGGAATCCCTTATCAGGATCAACAAACAACAGCATTACACCAAGGGCGAGAACAAAAAAAACGATAGCGATCAGGAACAGGTCAACCACCGAAAGCAGGCCGATCGCCATGATTTTCGCCAGGTGTTCCGTATCAAAGGAGCGGATGTCGGCGATCACCTTCACGAGATCGTAGGCACCCAGGAGTGTCAGTACTATTCCTGCTGCCAGCACCAGCACAGCGATAATGCCGATAAAGACCCTGAGTGTACTAAAAATATTTTTCATAAATGGAATCGGGCAGTCCCCGCCTTATATAAAGACACTTTTGAGGCTATTTTCTGCCACTGAGAGAGAAGTGCAGAGAAACAGAGCGGAGAGCGATTGGCAAGTTTGCCTGGCTTAAGCCGTTAAACCTTTTAAACCGTCTTTCTCGCCCTGATTCTCGCTCTTTCGCTGTATTGTTTACTTCTTCAACAAATTTGCTTTTTCCATTTGTTTAACCAGGCTGGACATGTAGGACTCGCTGAATTTTTTTATAGAGGCCGGGTCGAGCACCTTCGACTGAACCGACCACATGAGTTCCGTCGACGCGACATCGTACAGGTTGCTTTGTATAAAATAATTCTTGTCATCAGTAAAATATCCCTTCGTGGAAACACTCGGCGCGTAATGGCTATAGTAGCCGGTGTAGTAGTAGGCATAGGGTTGTACTGCATAAGTTGTCGTCCCGGGTGTATAACCCACTTGTTCCTCTTTTCGCAATAAAGAGGCGACAAAAAGGGCATCGCAACCACTTTTCTTTACCTTCTCTACGATCGAATCCTTCTCCGGCATTTTGGGATTCTCCAGTGAAGGAGGAAGAACATCACTACTCTTGACCACCATACGTCCTTTGGAGGAAGCAGCTTTCGCCAGGTCGTTTTCCAGTTGAAGTCTTACCTGTATATCTGCGGTCATCACAACGATGAACACGCTATCGTATGTCCTGCCCTGCATTTTTTCCTTATTCACCCATACATCCGCTGTTTCTGCTGTTGATTTCTTCGACGGCGAACAGTTAAACAGTAATAACGTGAGGACTGTTATCAGTAACATATTTCCTGTTTTCATAGATCTTAATTTGATGTTTCATTTATTAAATTCCCACCCTATGCTAAATATAAGTACGTAATCAAAATCATTGCCCGCAATGGCCGGCTGGTTATCGTAATTAAAAGTCAGGCCCAGCTTTATATAAAGATCAAGCGGCAGATCATATTTTGTATCAAGTGAAAAATCCACACGCCACCTGTCGGCCTCGGTAAGACTGCGATAGGCAAATATGGTATTGCTCAGGCTAAAGTCACCAATGTCAAAGAGATTTAGTGCAGAAAATGCCACTGCCTCATAGCTACTTCTGCTTTCTTTATCGGTTGTAAAGCTTTCATTGTTTAACGAAAATCCAGCTCCTAATGACCAATACATTTTATTAGTACGGAAAATGGAATAACCGGCACCGATCTTACCCGTGGTTCGCAGGTCAAGCGCCTGTTCCGTGTTGGAAAGAAAATCCAACGACCCGGCCAGGAACCATCCTTTCGGAAGAAAATATTTGACTGACAGTCCAAACTCGGTTCGTTTTGTTTCTTCAACACTGTCCCGCTTCGAACGTAGATCATTATAATAAACATCCCCTTGCCATTTATTGCCGGCATAGCCAAATGAGCTTCTCACACTGAATTCCCGTTGGTTATTCGCCTTGGTAATATTCAATCCAAGGTCAACAGCGGCATAGGTGCGTCCCCAGAATTTGGATTTTATCCCCTTCAGGTAAACGACATCATCCATCGTTGCTTCCATTTTTTCGCCGGTAAAAGAATTAATGTATACTTTATTACCCTCACCAGACCGAATCGAGCCATTTATGTTCTTTCCATCTTGTAGAGAGATCAGAAAATTAGTTTTTGAGTAGACTGACCTTATTCCCGACCATTCTACCGTAAAGTCCTTTTTTGAATAAGGAGTTTCAATGGTCAACACGCCATTGGTCATGGATTTTATTTCACCGACCATGATATCGTTATTTTTCAATACCAGCGAATCAGTTTGGGAATAGGCGTTAGTAACACAGCTGCACCAGAGCAGCACTACGATGAAAAATATTTTATGGCTCAATGGGGTCGAGGGACCGGGCCTGTCGCCAGGAGCCGCCATAAAAGCATATGGCTGGGCAGGCAGGTATTTATTGTTCCTGCGTAGTTTTTTCCGGCGAACTGCTGTCACTCCTTTCAAACTTTAAGCTCATATCCGGTGGCAGACCAATCTTCATGTTCAAACCACGGAATATATAATGGGATAAGTTCATTCCTTTCTGCATCGAGTCGGCTTTTTGTAACCCGCGAATGATGAGTTTTAAAATCTCTTTGTCTTTATTGTCCTCAAGTAATTGATTGTTTCCGCATCAAATCCTTTCCTTATTAAATGAAATACTGATGCCGGGAGGAATACCCATATCCACGCTCACTTCTCTCATGTTGAAACCGGTGATCTCGATCAATGGTGCCAGCCCAAGAATATCATTGATCAACGCATTGATCTTTTCGATACTGGAGTCCATCATATCCTTAAGGAAAGAAAAGGAGTCCTTCAGCTTGCTGCCCACCAGTGTAATGGAATCCGACAAACCGGTTTTTACATCTGAGAGATTCATAGATACAAATTTTTTGATGCGATATATATTAAAGACGTCAGCATTGCCAGTTTAGGGCATTTAAAAAGGCTGCATATAGAAATACACAGCCTTGATTGCTGTCGTCACACTATGGTTTACTCCGTCCTGATATACTCGTTTGCTGCTAGTGGCTCTCTTTTTATATAGGGAGATGAGTTCATCTCTTTTTTTATTCTTTGAAAAAACATAGGGTACGCTTTTTAATCTGCTAATTGAATATGAGACTGACCCTGTTTAATTCACAATTTGAATATACAGTAAGAAGAAGGGGAATTCTATTTTTTGGGGTTACAATCGGCCTCATATTATAAAAGTGGGCTTTGTCTTTATGTTCGTGCAGCAATTGAATAAAAACCATCAGCAAATCACGATTATAGGTCGCCCTAAACAATTGTCCGCAGCCTGTACAATATGAATAAGCAAAATTTTATAAGAGTTCCCGATGAACAGCCCTTTATGCTTGCTTTACGCCCTGAGTATGGATAGTTTTGTTGAGACGATTCCAGCAAGAAGTTATGAGCCCGGCCTTGATCTATATATGCCTAGTAAGTTTTTCGATTATCGAGATTTACAGAAATACGACGGGAAGAAAAAACAAAAAGAAGAGTTTCTGATACCGCAGTACCGGAAAAAATTACACCCCCGGCGATTATACGCAAATACCATTTTTCAATATAACCTGATTGGGTAGATTCACGGTTTCGAAGGGAGAAGTATTTTTATACTTCTTCCTCTTTTATTTAACCCTTCCCCGGCAGCATGGATGCAACTGGCTACATAGATATTCCGCTTTATACTGCTTATAAAAAGGATTCGGATTCTGAATACCTGGATGGCAGCAAATACCGCTACGCATTGAAATTCGATAAAGATTATTGGCCACTCACTGTTTTCTGGAGCCTGACGACTTACCGGATGTCGGGAAACATCCGCAAAAGCGACCCGGTACGCAGGTACCTCATACATTCACCGCTGTTCTCGGGGTTATTAAAAGATGCAGATGGCGGTTTAACGATCTATCTGCAAAGAGAATCACCAGGCAGGGATAAAGAAAGTAACTGGTTACCTCCTCCGCGCGGCTTATTCTTTATAGCACTAAGGGTTTATTTACCAAAACAAGATCCTCTTATCAAACGAGGTGATGTTCTATCACTGGAAAAATCCGTCATTTGCCCGTAATTCAGAATTCAATAGCGACGGGTATACTATTATAATTCTTGTCCAGAAATGAAACGTTTTATTTTGATGGTTCCCCAATGAAGCCCAATATTGTACATGGTTTTTCAAACAGAATGTATAGCGTGCTTTCAATTACAGGTATAATTACCGATCCATTTGTAAAATCGATTCCGAATCGGGCTTCCCTATGTCTGCCGGTACAGCTCATCATCGAAAGATTATCCTCCCGATAATCCTCCTGCTATTGCAATGCCAGTTATTTGCCCAACTTTCAGCTGCATTCACCGCCACTCCACTTGCAGGATGTTCACCCATTGTCGTTCAGTTTACTGATCAGTCCACGGGCAATCCTACTCAATGGAGATGGGACCTCGGCAATGGCGTGATCTCTTTTTTACAAAATCCATCCACCAGTTATTTTAACTCCGGCACTTATACTATCAAGTTGGTCGTGACAAATGGTATCACTGCAGATTCGATTATAAAAAGCCAGTACATCACCGTTTTTGCCGCACCGGTTGTAAACTTTACCGCTTCAGATACATCGGCGTGTTTTCCTTTTCCCGTCCAGTTCACCGATTTAAGCACTTCACCAAACGGTACCATCAGCAACTGGCTTTGGGATTTTGGTGATGGTGCAGTTTCCACTCAACGCAATCCCCTGCATGTTTATACAACATCGGGCAACTTCACGGTGACATTGAAGGTCACAAATTCAAATGGCTGCTTTAAGTTGCTAAGCCACCCGCAATATATCGACGTCACTGATGGAGTAAGAACCGGGTTCACCAATACCAGCCCGGTACAATGCAGTGTCCCCGCGACGATCAGTTTTACGAATACTTCGACCGGCGGGGGCTCTTTGAATTTTACCTGGATCTTTGGAGACGGAACCGGATCAAACCTTGCTAACCCCGTCCACGTCTATTCCGCCACCGGCACTTACTCAGTCATGCTGGTAACAGAAAGCTCTCTGGGTTGCCGTGATACGCTGATAAAAAATAACCTTATCAGCATCGGCGCCATGACCTCTCAATTTAACAGCCCCGATAGTGTTTGCATAGACCAGTCTTTCACCATTAGCAATACCACTACACCCGCCCCCATTTCATCGCACTGGGATTTTGGAGATGGAACAATCTCCACGCAAATCAACCCGGCAAAAAAATATACTTCTGCAGGCGTCTTTACTATAAAACTGGTAAACACTTTCAGTGGTTGCATGGATTCAACTACCAAAACAATTACAGTACGGTCAGGACCTGCTGCAGATTTTTCAGCAAATCAAACACGAAGCTGTGCGATTCCATTTACAGCAGGCTTTATTAATCAAACAACCGGCAACAATACCTATCTATGGAATTTTGGGGACGGGTCCACAAGCACTCAAGCCAACCCGGTTCACACTTATACAACTGCCGGCACCTATCCGGTTACACTGGTTGCTGTCAACGAAACGGGTTGTAGTGATACCATTACAAAAGTCGATTACATACAGATCAAAGAACCTGTGCTTACCCTCAATAATTTGCCACAACAGGGTTGTATACCGTTAACCATTTCACCGGTTTCAACTCTTATCTCCACCGATCCTGTCGCTACGTACCTGTGGAACTTCGGGGACGGCACTACGAGCGCCGCGGTAAACCCTTCACATACTTATACAACTCCCGGAACCTACACCGTGTCATTGACGATCAGTACTACCGGTGGATGTACAGTCACCGCTGTTCTAAACAACGCAGTAAAGGCCGGCAATAAACCACAAGCAGCTTTTTCCGCAGATCCTACCGATGTATGTGCACAGCATCCCATTCAATTTACAGATAACAGTACCGGTAACGTGGATCAATGGCTATGGACGTTTGGCGACGGTATCACTTCCACCGTTCAAAACCCGCTGCACACATATGAAGAAGTCGGGCCGATATCCGTGACACTGGTAGTATGGAGCAATGGTTGTGCCGACACACTAACAATTCCAAATATTGTCAATATCAGGCCGCCGGTAGCCAGCTTCAGACCTTATTCTAACTGCACTGATAAATATAAAATCGATTTCGTTGACCAATCACTTGGTGCGCAGACCTGGAGATGGGAGTTTGGCGACAGCACCTTCTCGACCCAGCAATCGCCATCTCATACTTATGCCAGTCCCGGCACCTACGTACCCTATCTGACAGTGACCAATGGAAACTGCGTCTATACAACTTACCGTGTCGTATTGATCATCGACGAAAAAGCCAGGTTCAGTGCAGATAACAATACGGCTTGTAAAAACACCACCATTCATTTTACCGGCGAAAATATCAATGCGGCAAACATCAATTCCTGGCGTTGGGATTTCGGTGACGGTAATACAAGCAACGACCCCTCGTCCAGTTCGCACACTTACACGATTGCAGGAAATTATACGGTCAGCATGACGATCATTGATCTAATGGGCTGTTCTGACACACAAAGCATACCCCTGACTATACTTGGTCCCAGGGCAGCATTCGGATCTTCCATATCGGCCGCATGTTTCGGAGCCGATCCGGTTTTATTTTATGATTCATCCACTGCCGATGGATCGCACCCACTGGTAAAATGGATATGGAATTTTGGGGACGGAATCATCGATTCCACTTCTGCCCCACCCTACATGCATAATTATACTGTGGCAGGCGATTTTGCCGTTTCGCTTACTGTGGTCGATAACAATGGTTGTCGTGATTCATTGAGAAAAAACTCAGCTGTGATCATTGGGCATCCCAATGCTGCTTTTAATTCACCAGATTCACTCTCCTGTACAGACCGGCCTGTCAGGTTTGTCAATACATCCACAGGTAACGATCTGCAATACCTGTGGAATTTTGGAGATGGCTCAGGCTCTACAAGTGTAAATCCTATACATTATTATAATGGTATCGGCGTATATACGGTAAGCTTATCGGTAGTAGACCCATCTGGTTGCCGTGATTCTGTCATCCGCAATGCCTTTATCAATATCAGTTTTCCCACAGCAAGATTTTCCATTTCTGATTCTTTTAGTACATGTCCTCCCCTGAGAGTAGAGTTCACCAGCGCATCTCTCAATTACACAAACCTGCAATGGGATTTCGGCGATGGCAACAATTCATCGCTTTCCAGTCCTTCTCACGTTTATACATATCCCGGAATTTATACCGCGAAGCTGATAGTCACCGGGCCAGGCGGCTGCAGGGACAGTATGTATAAACTAATTGAAGTAAGGGGTCCGAGGGGTAGTTTTAATTATATACCACTGCAGGGATGTAAGCCATTGACCGTTGCTTTCACGGCTACAACAATCGATCGCATTTCCTTTACCTGGGATTTTAGCGATGGTACTACTGTCGCAACCATGGACTCGATCTTATCTCACACCTATACATTTGCCGGATACTATGTGCCCAAAATGATACTGGAAGATATCACGGGTTGCAGGGTTCCTATTGTAGGCACCGATACCATCAGGGTTGTCGGTGTCAACGCCGGAATCAAAATGGGCCAGTCCCGTTTCTGCAACTCGGGAAATGTCAGCTTTTTTGATTCAACGATCAGCAACGATCTTATTACAGCCTGGCAATGGGATTTTGGTGATGGCGAAACGAGCAACAGCCCGCAACCGGTTCATCACTATGCTTCTCCCGGTATTTATACAGTCAACCTGGCTGTAACAACCGAAGCAGGTTGCAGTGACGCCCGGTCTCTCACCGATACCGTAAAAGTTTTTGCCAGCCCTATTATTGCTATCAATGGTGATTCAGCTGCATGTGTTCCAGCTCAACTCGGTTTCGTTGCCCAGGTACTTGCGGGTAATCCTTCTTTACTCAATTGGTCATGGACCTTCGGGAATGGAGGTGTTTCCCTGGGAAGTTTGCCGCCGATCCAGTCCTATCCCAGTCCCGGCGCTTTTAATATTACATCAATTGTTGTTGATGAACATGGTTGCAGGGATACTGCAACCAAGACGATCAACATTTATCCGCTCCCCAATACGGATGCGGGGGCTAATGCAATAGTCTGCGCCGGCAGTTCAACTCAACTACAAGCCAGCGGAGCCACCACCTATTTATGGAATGCATCCCCTGGCTTAAGCTGTACAGGTTGTTCCAATCCTATCGCTTTACCCGGCGACAAAACAACCTATGTAGTAACAGGAACCAGTGAACACGGATGTATAAAAAAGGATTCAGTGACAGTTGGTGTGCAAAAACATTTTGCATTGAACCTTAGCCCCGGGGATACGATCTGTACAGGTGAATCTGCCCGGCTAATTGCATCCGGCGCTGATCAATATAGCTGGTCGCCCTCAACAGGACTCGATAATGCCAGCATAGCTTCCCCATCGGCAAGCCCTTCAACCAGCACATTATATACATTAACCGCAAAAGACAGTTTGCATTGTTTTACGGAAACAGGAAGTGTATTCATTAAAGTGTACCCCATTCCCACCGTCGAAGCGGGACAGGATGCAACGATTGTTGTTGGCAACCAGGTCCCCCTTCATGGCACTGGTTCGCCTGATATTGTTTCCTGGAAATGGCGGCCCGCTTACAACCTCAGTTGCAGCAATTGCGCCGACCCGGTAGCGGCGCCCCGGCAGACAACCAAATACCTGCTCGAAGTAAAAAATGAAGGCGGCTGCCTGGTCCGCGATTACCTGACCATATATGTAACATGCAACAAAGGCGAGCTTTTCATACCTAATACATTCTCTCCAAATGGTGATGGCATGAATGATCGCTTTTATCCCCGGGCAAGAGGAACATTCATGATCCGTTCGTTCAGAGTATATAACCGTTGGGGCGAATTGGTATTTGAAAAATTGTCTTTCAGTCCCAACGATGCATCGTCTGGCTGGGATGGCAAATTCGGGGGAAAAACTTTATCACCGGATGTGTATGTATATATCTGCGAAGTACAGTGCGAGAATGGAGAAATGCTGAGATATACCGGAGATGTCACCTTAATACAATAACAGAACAGTTAACCGATCGACTATGAAAAAAAATTATAAAAACTGGTTTATCGCAATCCTTCTCCCTTGTTTCACGACAGGCAGAGCCCAGGATATACATTTTTCTCAATTCTATGAAATGCCATTATACCGAAATCCTGCACTGGCGGGGATCGTGAACGGCGATATTCGAGTACAGGCTGTCTTTCGTTCGCAATGGAACAGTTTTGCCAGTGCTTATAAAACCGGTGCATTAAATGCAGAATATAAAATGCATGCCGGCAAAGGGAATGACTATGTCACCATTGGTCTTGAAGCTTTTTTTGACCGGGCAGGCTCAACTGCTTTGACCACGACCATATTGATGCCCGTATTCAATTATCATAAATCCCTCAGTACCGAAAGGAATATGTATCTCTCTGCTGCATTCATGGGTGGATTCGTGGATCGCAGGTTCGATCGTTCAAAAATGATCACCAATAACCAATTTGATAATGGCAGCGATGGCGAAAATCTGCCGAGGAGCCGGTATACATACTGGGATGGAAGTGCCGGCCTCAGCTTCAGCTCCGGCCTGGGCGACAACCCGGTCAATAATATTGTCGCCGGAATTGCCTATCATCATTTCAATAACCCGAGGATATCTTTCTTTGAAAGCGCAAACGTACGCCTTGACCCCAAGTGGGTTTATTCGCTCGATCTCAAGACAGCTCTTGCGGAAAATTCATCATTGACCATTCATTCGGATTATTCGCAGCAGGGGAGTTACAGGGAACTTATCGCGGGAGCACTGTATGGTTTTAAAATAGGTGCCCAAACAGATAATCCCGACTATACGATCCATGGAGGTGTGTTCGTACGATGGAACGATGCTATCATACCAGTGGTCAAGTTAGATTATCGTCCGTTTTCTTTTGCGTTTAGCTATGATGCCAACATTTCAAAATTGAAAATGAGCAGCTATGGCCGCGGTGGCTTCGAACTTTCGCTCTCCTATATCGGTTTGCTTGACAGGGATAATTCAAGCCTGAAAGCAGTTCATTGTCCCCGGTTCTGAAGTAAGAACGCAGATCATTGCGATTGATATGATGTCTTAAAAAATCTTAATGATCCTAACAATCAGCGTTCTGTTTCTCTACAATCGAAGTAAAGACGCAGATCATTATGATTGACATGATATCGTAAAAAATCTTAATGATCATAACAATCAGCGTTCTGTTTCTCTATAATCAGAAGTAAAAACGCAGATCATTATGATTGACATGATATCTTAAAAAATCTTAACGATCATAACAATCAGCGTTCTGTTTCTCTATAATCACAAGTAAAAACGCAGATCATTATGATTGACATGATATCTTAAAAAATCTTAATGACCCTAACAATCAGCGTTCTGTTTCTCTATAATCACAAGTAAAAACGCAGATCATTATGATGAGATGATGTCCTAAGAGATCTTATTGGTCAGCACCAGCCGCGTTCCATTGAATTCTATTTCTTTTTAGCCAGGCCGAAGCGGAAAATGATCCCGCCGTTTATAGCAGATTGTAGATAATGGTTATAAGCTGTAATGTTAGAATTAAGCGGGTTGCCCGAAACCGCATAATTGAATTTTACAGAATAGAGCAAGTCCGCTTTTAACCGGATAGATACCAGTTTACGAAAAGCATATTCGAGTCCCAGGTTTCCGCCCCAGGTAAATTTAACACGGGAAGACCTGTCGCCTAATACAGGATCTTTTAAAGTAAGAAGCCCCATACCAATATCTGATCCAAGAAATGGCTTTAAGCCTTTTTTAGTTAGAAAGGCCACAAACTCAAGGAGCATCCATTGTATGGTCATGTCGAATTGATGCTGGGCTGTGATGCCCGTCGTATGAAAAGTCGTCGGGACTTTTGTATCCTGGTGGTAATACAGTAATTCGAGCGAATAGCTATTTTCCAGGAAAAGACCGACACCGATACCATGCCGCCGTTCCCCTTTTATGGTGCCCTGGTAATAATCTGCGGTGTAGTGATAATTATCAACATCCCTCGAAAATGTTTTTCCCTCGTACAATCCCACTCTTAGCTCCTGCCCCTGCAGTGAAAGGGCCGAACAGATCAGGCAAATGGGAAAAAGGAACGATCTTCTCATCGAAAGAAAAAATGAAAGCTTTAAATCAGTGATACTATCGTTTGGGAGGTCCGTGCCTGGATGGGAAGAATCTGTTTTGGAAGTCAGGTGTTAATGTCAACGTTGCATTAACACCCGACTCTTCCAGCCACTATTATATGAAAAAGACAAAGCCAAGATACACCGCAGAAGAAGAGAATAAAAATTTTAGAGGGTGAATAAAGCACAAGATTATAATCGTTGGCCAAAGCCCGGGTCAAATCATTTTTTTTATGTTATGAGGCGCCTTTCAGCTGTTTGGCACCTACCCGATGACCATCTGTTTCACCAGTGCGGCAAGCCAGTCCTGCTGTAGGACGGGGCTGTCCGATGTAGACAATCGAATAACGATAATAAACTGTGAGGAAGGTTCAGACAATGACTGATTTTCGTTGTCGGCTTCTGGGGAATATTTCTGGCGGTAAATAGTGAAGCCTTCGTCATTGTCTTTCTTCATCGAGGAGACCATTTGGGAGCTAATGCGATAATGTTTAATGGGATTAAGCATACCCAACTTTGGCGCCAGGTTGTGAAGGTCAACGCTCCAAAATCCTTCCAGGCCCGGTATTCTCTTGCTACCGAATTTTAGCGTATGATATTCTTTGTTTTCTTCCGGCAGCTCTGCATCTTCATCTCTTACATAAGCAGGATTCATAGATCGTCTGGTTTATGCTCACGCGCATCGGCGTAAGCCGGTGGAAAAGATATTCTGGTCACATGAATTAGGAAAAGTGTCGTAGCGTCGTTACGCTTTCACGGGTTGAGGCTGTCGTAGGCTTGAGATTCGAGGGTCTTTAAAATAAGACTTCTTTTAAAGTTACATTGGAAAACTGCTTTGCAATTTCAAAACTTGCCAAATCCTGCTAAATACCTGCAAAGAAAAGCCGAATATGGCCTATCTGACGAAGGTCGCCGGAATATGGGCACGCTTTCCTAAATTTTAGCCGATAGTCATTAGGATAATTTGTTTATTAAACGCCTGGAAAATACTTTCATTAAATTAAATGCCTACAGTGAAAGCCGATATCAACCGGGAAGAGCGAATAAGAAACAGAGTTGAAATACTCGGCACCATCGTACTTTCTGTCGCTTCACTGGCAATTACCTGGTGCAGTTATCAAAGTTCATTGTGGAATGGCATCCAAACGATCAGCCTGATCGAAGCAAACACCTATGATATGCAGGCTTTGGAAAAAACCACTCTCCTGGAACAGCAGCAGGAAATAGATGCCAACGCAGTTATGAATTTTGCCAACGCAGTTATCGACCGGAATCAGGAGCGGATCAAGTTTTATCTTGAACACGGCAGGCCTGAAATGTCAAAGATATTTTCAGAATGGCTCAACACTGATCCGTTGAATAATCCAAATGCGCCTGCTCATCCTATGGCGACGAAGGAATACTTGAAATTGACTGCAAAATCCAGGGATGAACAGTCGGAACTCAAAAGAAAAGCAATCGAATATAAGGACCGCGGGCTGAAGGCGAATTTGCATTCCGACAATTATGTATTATACACGGTCATCTTTGGGATGGTATTGTTTATAAATGGTATTTCCTCGAAAATCACCAACATAAGGTTGATGCGTCTATTCTCGTTCGTCTCCGCCATTATTTGCCTGATCGGCCTGGTTACGTTGTTAACTCGTCAGCCTATCACGATGCCGGGTTAATCGATCATAACCTCTTGGTAAAAAAACCCGGCTGCGAACAGCCGGGTACCCAAAAAACACAAACCCTAATTACACGTCTTCATCCCTAACTTTCTTCAAGTGGATACCGGGTCCCTCGGTAAGGTCTAACAACAACTCTTCCTGTTCCTGGTCGACTTTTAATTGCTTTAAGTAAGCAGATGGGTTCAGACCAGTAGCTTTTTTGAAAGCCGAAGTGAAAGTATTCCGGTTGCTAAATCCCGATTCATCTGCGATCGCTTCCAGTTTCTTGTACTTCCACTCCATGGCAATGATCTTCACCTTACAATGGGAAACCCTGTATTCGTTGATAAAATCGTTGAAGTTCATTTTATGATACCTGTTGATGAATGCCGACAAAATATGAAGCGGCACATTCGTTTCCTCAGCCAGGTGCTTTAATGAGTATCCATGTTGCAGGAAAGGCTTTTTTTCTGTAAGAAATGCGGTCACGATACTGTCAATATGTTTCATTTTTTCTTCGGTGAGGAAAAAAGAAGAAACCTCTCCGTGCTTCTTTACCTCATGTGCGTGACCGTTGCCGTTCATGCCGTTTCCGTTCATGCCGTTTCCGTTGACCATTCCATTGACTGCGCCATTGATAGTCACTTTTTCCTTTTCAATACCAAGATAATTTTTCCTGAGCATCACCAGCACAAGCCACAAATAAACGCCGGTCATACAATAAACATATAACCGGAACGCCAGCAGGGATATCTGCTCAGCGCTGAATGATGAAAAAATATTCCTGCCGTTATTCTGGAGAAAGTCAAGATTTCCGTTCACCAAAAAAGCGATGGCACATCCTATGCAAAACAATGCACAAGGAACCAGGTTGACGACATCGGTTCTTTCGATATTTCGTTTATTAAAATAATTGCGGAGATAGAGATAGGCTCCAGGTATGAACAGTGAACGGGCAATATACCCACTCATGATAACATACATGGGAGTGGTACCCGCACCGGTTTCAACGATGATCCTGATACTTTCAGAATAAAGCAGCAGAACGAGCACCCATTTCAATAGTCTGTTTGACAATATATCCTTCATGGACATTACAAGTAACAAACAGGTCACAACGACGATCGTGTAGAATTGTTCTAGGATTTGCATAAGCAATTGATTTAGGCATGGATCTTTTAATAATTGGAATAGTTCACATTGTTCATTTTATATACTTCGTAAAGCATCAACTTTTCAGGCCATACTAAGTAGTAATACTTAATTTGGATCATCCTGTTTTACTTCATTATTAAGTCTGTTCATTTGTCGTATTATTATTTTTAATTGTCATGTAAATCAATTAACTTTAAAAGGTTTAGTAGCTCACAACAGATCATGATTATGTTTTTGCCCTAAGTGGTCCACAAACTGAAGCAGATCTTTTTCCAGGGTGGTTTTGAGATCTTTGTATTCGCGCAGAAATCTCTCGTCTTTTTCGACTGACATTTCCCACTGCCCCAAAGACTTCACGCAAAGAAAATAATCATGGCACAGTGCCTGGAACTCTTCACTGTCATTAAAAAGAGAAGTGATCTTTTCTTTAATTGCAGGAAACTTTTCGACGGCACACAGTAGCTCTGCTCTCATTGCGATTTTGATTTTCCAATATTGTTTCATGAAAACCGGGCAAGTTCATTTATCCTTTTAAACCATTAGCAAGATAAGGTGCAGGGTTATGTGAAAACAAATTTTTGAGGATGCTAACAGTTACTGTAACGGTTATGTAACACGATGAGAAACTTTGATAAAATACATAATTACCATCAGGCTTCTGTCAATGGTGAATTTATTTGGCCTTTCTTTCATGTAAAATCAATAATCGTATACGTGTTTCCTCTCAATTTGCAAATCGTGCAAACGATTACAATGAAAACTTTTATCAGCGGTAATTTTTTTAAGTGTTTACATTATATATTGTGCAGGTATGATTGTCGTGTTAGGAATGTTTTTTGTTCAGGAAAAGAAGTAGTTTGCAGCACCAGCCATTATCCCACCCCTCTGAATATTTTATTCATTAAAATTTAGTTTTTTCAAGTTCTTATTATTACCGTTACAAGAATTCACCATTCGGATAACGAGACCACCTAAGCAGGAACAGGCATTATTAATGCAGAAACTCGGCAGTTAAAGGCAGATGATTAGGCACCACATGAATTAGGAAAGAATTATTAACCAAAACAACTTACCCGGCAGTAACGATAGCCGGGTATAGGATTTGACTGCAATGGGGGACCTTGGGAATACATACAGCATTGATCCGGGCACAGTGAGGAAAGAACTTTCGCAAATTCTTTCTTCCGACAAATTCAGGAATGCCCAGGTTTTATCCATGTTTCTTCAATTTGTAATTGAAGAAACACTGGCAGGGCGGATCAATGAAATCAAAGAATATACTATTGGTATAAGGGCATTGGGACGTCCGCCTGATTTTAATCCACAGGTAGATGCCGTTGTCCGCATTCATGCGGGAAGGCTTCGCCGTATGCTTCATGAATATTATGAAGGCGAAGGATCTACTGACCCTGTCCTTATCGAAATGCCAAAAGGAGGTTACGTTCCTCTTTTTAAACATCGCAATGGCAATGGCACCGATGACCGCCTGTTGAATCATATTTCAAACGATATCCCCCTCATCCAGCGCAAAGCAACGATCGCAGTCTTTCCTCTTCGCAACCTTAGCATCGATAATTCCAAAGATTTTTTTGTGGAAGGCATGGGGGAACAAATCTGCGTCGACCTGGCCAAATTCCAGCACCTGAGCATTATCCCCTGTTATCCCTCGCTGAAGTTTCTTGCGCAGAAAGAAGTCCCCGAAAATCATAAAGAAGATGATTTCGATTATATGTTGACGGGTAGCGTACGCTTTGCCGAAAACAGGGTACAGGTAAATGTGGAGTTAATGATCGCTGACACAGGAGCATTGTTATGGACACATACATACCAGCGACATTTTAATGCCGGTATGCTTTATACGATCCAGGACCAGATAATCGAGCACCTGGCCAATAAGCTGGCCGATACGGACGGGATCGTCACAAAAAATATTATACAAAACAGCAGCCTGCGGAAGAAAAAAGTGTTGGGCGTCTACGAATCGGTATACCTATATTATAGCTTCCGGGAAAAATATGACAGCGATACACTCGAGCAGGCCCGCCTGTCCCTTGAAAATGCACTTGCCATCGACCCTGACAATGCCCTGATCTGGGCATCGCTGTCAAAAGTATACTTACATAATTATTGTATCCGCTTCGAGTCGTCGGCTGCAGATCTTGAAAAAGGTAAGATGTATGCAGAACGGTCCATGTGGCTTGACCAGAATTGTCAATATGCTCATAAGGCTATGGCCTGGACTCATTTTCTCACCGGTAAAAAACAGGATTGCCGTGAAGCAATAGAAAGATGCCTCGATATTAATCCTATAGCCCCAAGTGTTACAGGCAGCATGGGATTCCTGATGATCTGCCTGGGTAATTATTTACATGGATTTCAATTGTTGCTAAAGACAATGTACCTGAACCCCATCACGACCTGGTATTGTAATCTCGGGTTTGCATTATATTATTATCATAGTGGAAACTACCAGGAGACATTGAACTGGGCCCAACGGCATCCCCAGGGAGATATCCCCCTGATGCTTTTAGTCAGGCTTTCAGCAAAAGGAAAGCTCCGCCAGGAAAACGTGAAAGTGGAAATGGAAGAACTACATGAATCGGATCACAGGACCATCAAACGGGCCCCCCAGATACTAAACCAGTTTGTTTACGACAATGAACTAAGAATAAAACTGCTTATCGGTCTTTCCCACGATTAAGAAGTAAAAACACAATTCATGCTATTATCTTTTGCACGCACTCACCAATTGTTTGCTGCCCAAAAAATCGCACTCACGGTTTTTATAGATTCACGCCGCCCCCTATTATAAAAGCGGGCAAAACCTGCCTGTTAATACTTGAAACGAATTAATGCTGGTTGTAATTTTAATTAGTAGCAAACACAGCTCAATTCAGCTACTCCCACACAAGGATTGCTCCATCTTCGATCCATCTCTTTGATTTTCTATTCTGTATTACGTGCAGTCGTTAACACGTGGATAAAATTTCCATGTAACCGGCAATAAACACTGTCTCTATGACTAAAAAAAAAAATCTATTCTCTGTTATTTGGGATTTCCTCAGTCCTCACAAAAAGAAAAAGAGTGTTGGTGAACAGTTGAGGGGATACGAGGTAAAATTTCTGAAGGTCCGGCTGGAGGGACTTATGGATCAACAAAAGCCTTTCCTGAGACCCCGGTATAGCATCAATGACATGGCAACTGATATGCAAATCCCCTCCTACCTGCTTTCCTCTTTTCTCAACAACATTATGAAAATAAACTTCAGCGATTTTCTTAACAGGTACCGGATAGAATACTGCCAGGGCATGATGAGAGATAGAACCACCTGGTCCTTTAGTCTAAAAGAATTAGCTGGTAAATGCGGATTCAACAACCGGAACACATTTACAACTGCATTTAAAAAGTTTACAGGCAATACCCCTTCCGACTATATTAAAAAACTGAAGCTATTTACCTATCAGGCCAAACCCGAAAGGCAATGAAGCGATAAAAAAATTGTGATGAAAGCGAACCTTCAAAGAAAAACCACGGCCACGGCGCATTTAATTAAGATCCTTTTTATAAGCTGCCTTTTCTTCCCCTTATCCTGCTATATGGCCAAAGGACCGTATGAATCCGTAGAGATCCTGACTTCGAGTAACTGGGTATTATCCGAGATAAAGGACCAGTCAGTTACATTACACGACTTTAAAAATGGAAAACCTTACCTGCATTTCTCACCCGAGGGGAACCTGACAATATTTACAGGATGCGATTATTTACGCGGCACTTTTGTCGCGAGGGGATCCCTGATCAGGATGAGATTTGATACTGCCAATTTATGCAGAACTTATCTTGCTTCGGATTTTGTGAACGCATTAAAGATGTCAAATACTTTCAAAACACGTTTGGAAAAATTAGTCCTGATACGCGATACTTCTGAATTGATGTATTTTTTTCCGAAATAATTGCGGCCCCGACCGGCCTCACCCTTCCGTCCCTCTCCGAAGGAGAGGTAAACTACTTTCTACTTCTACTCAGCACTCTTCATGATTTCAGCAGCTATTATCTTATCTACCCTTTGCCGGATTGCGATGGCACATTTTAGTACGGAACATCCAGCATCTAGCATCCAGCATCAATTCTCCATCATCCCCCTTACCTTTACAACTATGGTCCAGTATTTTAAAAATATTGACTTCAAAACTGTAGCCATCGATAAGCCGGAAAATGGCAGTTGGGTAAATGTGCTGCCTCCGCTAAAGCAGGAAGAATTTTCCGGGTTGTCAGCTGAACTTGAGATACCAATCGATTTTCTTACCGACTCACTGGATATAGACGAAAGGAGCCGTTTCGAAGAAGAGGACAATGTGCGACTGATCGTGATCAAAACCCCGACGGAAAACAATTCGTTTAACGAAAGCGACGCCTATTATATCACCATCCCGATTTGTATCATTCTCACGCATAACCAGATCGTCACGGTCAATTCTTTTGAAAACCCGGCCATTAAAAAATTCCTGAGCACTTTTCAAAACCGTCATCCTGACAAAAAGAACATGATGGTGCTGAAAATATTTGAAAAGATCGTTCAGAATTTCATGGAATACCTGAAGGAGATCAACCAGCGCAGGAATGTCCTCGAGCAAAAACTATATGTGGCCAGCCAAAATGAACAGCTGCTGCAATTGATGCGGATACAAAAAAGCCTGGTATATTTTGTTACCGCTCTCCGCTCCAATGAAATGCTGATGATGAAACTCGAAAGGACCAATTTCCTTGCATTGAATGATGAAGACAAAGAGTTCCTGAATGATCTCATTGTCGACAATTCGCAGGCCCTGGAAATGGCAAACATCAATACAAACATTTTAAGCAGCACCCTTGACGCGTTTGCCAGCATCATCGCCAATAACCAGAACCAGGTGCTCAAACGCCTGGCGGTAATCACGATCGTACTTACATTCCCTGTGCTGATCGCCAGTATATTCGGAATGAATGTACGAAACGGGTTCGAACACTCGCAATCAGCCTTTTATATTGTCGTATTTCTTTCGCTTATCATTGCCCTGGTTATCGGGTGGCTTTTTTTACGTAAAAAAATAGTTTAATACAGGATGAACAGGTTCAATCTCCGCGTTTATGGAATTTTAATCAACGAAAAGAAACAGGTGCTCGTAAGCGATGAATACATCCGCGGAGGCTACTATACCAAGTTTCCCGGTGGTGGGCTGGAATTTGGAGAAGGAACAAGGGATTGTCTTGCAAGGGAATTCATCGAGGAAATGAACCTGCGCGTCGAGGTCGGCGATCATATATATACAACAGATTTTTTCCAGCTATCGGCCTTCAACCCCGATCACCAGATCATTTCCATCTACTATTATGCGAAAGCGCTGGAAGAAATAAAAGTCCCCTTGAGGGATAAGGTCTTTGATTTTGATGAGCAGCAACTGGAGATTTACCGGCAGAAAAATGAAATAGAAACTTTTCGGTTTATTGACTGGGAAAATTTCTCCGCGGAAAGTGTAACGCTCCCTATTGATAAGATTGTTTCGGAGCTGGTAAAGAGAAGTTGACTGGTTGACTAGTTCCGAAGTCCTGCTTAACTGATTAACAAATCAACCAATTACTCATCCCCCATCGCAGCCTTTTTCATCTCAGCCGCCATCGGGTGGCCCAGGTATCTTTCTATCCACCCATGCACAAGATAGATCACGGGTGTAAGTATCAATGCCATGATAAACTTATAAATGTAATTACCCACGCAGATCGTCATCACGAGGCCGAATCCCCATGGCTTTCCCTGGTTCGTTGATACGCGTGGCCCGATGTAAAAGGCAATAAACAGCACAACGAAACTGTCGACAAACTGCGAAACCACGGTGGATCCGGTTGACCTCAGCCAGATGCCTTTTTCACCGGTCAGTTTTTTTATTTTATGAAAAATAAAAACATCAAGAACCTGTCCTATCCCAAACGCTACCAGTGAGCCGATGATGATCCATGAGCTTTGGCCGAATATGGCCTGGTAAGCTTTATTTGCATCTGGCACTCCCTGGTTGGAATAATTACTAACCCAAAATCCTGCGGGAGTTATATGAATCGCTCCCTGGAACATGATAAATGCATAGCCGATCAGGCCAATTGCCATAAAAGAAAGGAACCGGACTCCTTTCATTCCATAATATTCATTGATGATATCAGTCATAATGAACACAACGGGCCACAAAAGGACTCCCGCTGTGAGATTAAATGAGAACTCGTTACCGAAGATCAGCAGGCGAAGCGGCTTTATACCTATTGTTTCTTCCAACGAAAACAGTTTTACTCCCATCAATTCAGCGATCAGCGCATTGCAGATAAATATACCGGCGAGGATAATGAAGAGGCGAGTGGGTTTATGGTGTATGATTGCCTTGACCATTGACAAAGATTAAGTAAAATAAATAAACGAACATCCAGACTATATTGCAAGCAATCAGCCACCCGGGAACTATGGTGTTGAGCTTTCTTTTGGTGAACAATACCGCCAGGTAACAAATTAAAGTAGCGGGCACCAGCAACATTCCCATGAATGTACCGATAGTAATGATCGTTGAAGCCAGGTCCTGTTCTTTTATCCAGTCTTTGATTAACAGGGAAAGTGACAGGAGAAAACAGAAACCGCTGATAAATGCCAGCCGCGATAAGAAAAGAAGCCATTTCATAAGCCCTAAATGTATTAACTATTTGCAATTAGTGCAAAGAAAGGGCCGCGGAGAGCCACAGAGGAGACACAGAGAGCCGCAGAGAATATACCAGGAAAGAATACGTCCGGAAAGACAGAAACGAGACAGAGAGAAAAACTCTGTGGCTGTCTGTGGCCAATCTTCCTGTTTCAATAAAGATTGGCGATTTCCCAATGTTACTTCCTTTTGGAGAAAAGAAAATCTCTGCGGCCCTCTGTGGCCAATCTCCCTCTTTTAATAGAGACTGTCGATTTTCGAATGTTGCTTCTATTTGAAGAAAAAGAAAACTCCGCGGCTCTCTGTGGCTAAAGAATCTCTATAATCAACCTTAGACCCTACCGAAAAAACCTTTATTTTGCCGCACTAAATCACTCCAATGGGGAACATAAACTGGAAAAAAATCTTACCGCACGCTATTGCTGTCTTTAGTTTCATTGTCATTGCCGCACTCTTCTGTAAACCGGGACTGGAAGGCAAAGTCCTTTACCAGCATGACATTGTTCAATACGAAGGCGGAAGTAAGGATATCGCCAACTATGTGGCAAAACACGGTGAGGCGCCCCTGTGGACGAACGGTATGTTCAGTGGCATGCCTACCTACCAGATTTGGATGCCCGCCAATAATGTTCTCCCGCATTATGTCAATAAAGTGCTTACGTTAGGTCTGCCGCAGCCAATGCAGTTCTTTTTTCTGGCCTGTCTGCTATTTTATTTTCTTTCCCAGGTAGCCCGCGTAAACCCCTATATCGGCATATTCGGCGCGCTGGCATTTGGGTATTCTACTTATAATCCTGTAATGATCTCCGCCGGTCACGTAACGCAGATGTGGGTGGTGGCCTATATGCCCGCTATACTTGCCTCCGTGATGTTGATCTACAGAAAAAAATATTTGTTGGGCTCCGGCCTGCTGGCTTTATTTACGGCTACGCAAATAGGATTGAATCACCTGCAGGTATCCTATTACTTATTTATTACACTGGGTCTTTACACCATTTTCTGCGTCGTACGCTGGACAAAAGAAAAGGAATACGCGCATATGATCAAAGCGCTTGGTTTTACAGCACTGGCCGTAGTGATTGGGGTAATGGTGAATGCGGTGACCCTGCTTACCACCTACGAATATGCCAAGGAAACGATACGCGGTGGCTCTTTAGAAGTAAAGGATTCTACCACTACTGTCAAAACCACGGGCCTGAGCAAAGAATACGCTTTTGAATATAGCTACAAACCATTGGAGACATTTACTGTGATGTTTCCGCGGATATATGGCGGCAGCGGCGGCATCCGGGAGATTGGAGAAGACTCAAAAATAGCCCAGGCGTTAAGTGAAATGAATCCCCAGCTTGCACAACAACTACAACAGAGCGGTCTGCGGCAAAGCAGTTATTGGGGATCACTGACGTATACGGCAGGGCCGCCCTATTTCGGGGCGATTGTCTGTTTCCTGTTTATCGTTTTCCTGTTTTTTGTAAAAGGTGAGATCAAATGGTGGATACTTACTGCCAGTGTACTTGCACTATTAATGTCCTGGGGAAAATATTTTTCCGGGTTCAACTATTTCCTTTTCGATTATTTGCCCCTCTACAACAAGTTCAGGGCGCCTTCGATGAGCCTCATTATCCCGCAATTGCTATGGCCTTTTGCAGCGATCCTTGCATTGCAAAATGTCATCAGCAATGTCAATAACCCTGATACCTGGAAAAAGCTAAAGAAAGCGGGTATCGCAACCGCAGCATTATTGGTCATTGCCCTTTTTGCGTATTTATCGCTCGACTATATGGATGAAGGAGCAAAGAAGCTTAAGGAACAGGTTATGAGCATGCAGCAACAGGAGGTAAGAGAACCTGTATTGAACGCCATGAAAGCACTGGCCGAGGACCGGAAAAGCATATTCCTCACAGACATCCTGAAGGCTATTGCCATCATCGGTATTTTCTTTGGAATTCTTTCGTTATATGTGAGGCGGAAGATCCAAAATCCCATCTGGGTCTATATCGCAGCGATATTATTAATATTAATTGATCTAATACCTGTTGACAATACCTACCTGAATAAAACTCCTTTCCTGGACCGGGAGGCTTACCAGGAACCCGAAGAAAGCAAACAGGACCTGGCGCCGGGAACAGCCGACCAGCAGATATTAAAAGATACAGGATGGTACCGCGTGCTGAACCTGGCCGTATCACCGTTCCAGGATGCCACTACTTCCAATTTTCATAAATCGCTGGGCGGTTACCATGCAGCTAAGATCAGCCGCTACCAGGACTTATGGACAAACAAGATCATTGCCGAAACTGAAGCCTTGCGCAATGATTCTATGGCTTTCGTTGGCCTGGGGCTTAATCAAACGACATATACGGGATTGAACATGTTGAACACGAAGTATATCATCGGCAACAATCCTCCTGCTACGTCCAATCAGCGTCCGCTTGTTATTGTCAACCCCAATGCCCTGGGGCCTGTCTGGTTTGTAAGGGAAGTGCGTTTTGCCAATGACCTGAGAGATGAAATGAAGTTTCTAAACGGCATGGATGCCTCAAAGGTGGCAATTGTATCTGCAATTGATAAAAACAAGGTCACTCAACCAGTATATGATTCGAGCGCCAAAATTGAGCTGGTAAAAAATGATAACGATATTATCACTTACAAGTCCAACGCATCAAGCGTCCAGTTTGCGGTATTTAGCGAAGTATATTATTCAGAAGGATGGAACGCATACATAGACGGGAAGAAAACAGATTATGTAAAAACGAACTATACCTTGCGTGGATTGAGTGTACCTGCTGGTGCCCACACCATTGAATTTAAATTTGAGCCAGCCTCCTACAAGAAAGGAAGATCAATAACCACGATCGGCCAAATACTGGTGCTCTTGCTTTTGATCGCAGGGATTTTCTTTGATGTAGTGAGACGAAGGCAGATAGTGTAGAGTGGATGCTAGTGTTATGTTAAGCATATTTTTCCGCCACGGATTCACGGATAAAAAAGAAGTCAACCGCGGCATTGATTTGAGGTTGGCGATCGTTCATCTGTTTATCAGTTAATTTGTTAAACCGTTAAACGGTAAATCTTTTAATCCGTGTATCCGTCGCAATATAAAACGTCGAATCATACTTAACTTAACTGTAGATGCTGGATGCTGGAGTTAGCATTGTAACTTCCATCATTAGCTATCTATTTTTGTTGATGATTTTCCAATAAAGGTTCTTCAATAGTACCCTCGTGCTTTCAGGATTGCGTAGGTCGATGATCTTTCGTTGTATTACGGCATCTTTCAATTGCTCCCAGTAAAGCTGTTTGTGTTTTTCCATAATATAATTCACGATCTCTTTCCGTTTCGGTTCGGATTGAGTCAGGAGCATTGATTTTTCTGTTACCCGGTAATTTAAGAGGTATTCTTTCAGTACATGTACCCTCCAACCTGCCGAAGTAAGCCGTATCCAGAACTCCCAGTCTTCATAGCCTGTTTTCATCTGCTCATCATAACCGCCGGTTTTCTCCCAACATTCCTTCCGGAACATGGCGCTGGCGCAACTTTCCTGCCTGTACAGGAAGTTTTTTATATCACCGCCCAACGGTTTCCAGGTATATTTTTTCAGGCCAAAGCTTTTTAGGTAGCAAGTGACCCCTCCGGCCGATGGATCCTGTTTTAATGCGTCGACCCCCTGCCCGATAAAGGTGCTCTCGAATTTATCGTCAGCATCCAGGGTAACGATAATACTGCCGCTGGCATGCCGGATGCCATGATTACGAGCGGAAGAAAGGTGCCCGTTTTCCTTGTGCAAAACCTTTATTACCGGATCATTGAAAGAATCCAGTTTTTTTAACGTAAACTCATCGGTAGAACCATCATTTACGATTATTATTTCAAGATCTGTAAAGCCCTGCGCTTTGATGGAAGAAACAGAATCATCGAGGTATTGCCCGTCATTATAGCATGGAATTATTACGCTTACCAGTGGCATGGTCTTTTTTTGTTATTTTGCAAACTAATGAAAAATCGGTAGTGGTCAATATTTCACTCAATCTGGCACGGTGTATCGGTTTGGAAACGCATGTCACGCAACGACGCAACGCTTTTAGAATGACGACATTTACGTCGCGTCTTTGTCCCGCCAAATGGCAGGATGGCGTGAAACCAAAACTCCATCAAAATCCTCCATTTATTGAAACCTCTTAGTTTTATTATCATCACCTATAATCGTCCCGACGATGCGTTGGAGCTGATGCAAAATATTGCCGGTCTCGACGAGGCTAATGAGCTGCTGGAGGAGATCATCCTGGTCAATAACTGCTCTACCAGTGATTATGATAAAGTAAAAGACTATATCCAATCGCAGCCTTTACCTTTTAAATATATTGATGCACCGGAAAACCTGGGTGTGGCAAGAGGTCGTAATTTTGCTCTTCGTTTTGCCACCGCTCCCGTTCTGATCTTGCTCGATGATGATGCCGTATTACAAAACAAAGATGCCCTGAAACAGGTACTCCTGGCATTTGAACATGTTCCGCCCGGGTCTGAAGATATACACAAGGATACAGCCATCGTCTCTTTTAAGATATTGTACTACGATACCCTTGATATGCAGAGGAATGGCCTGCCCCATAAAAAATACAAGAAGTATAAGGATAAACATTCTTTTTACACCTATTATTATGCCGGTGGCGCTCATGCTATCAAAAAGCAGGTCCTGGAGGAGATCGGCTATTATCCTGAAGATTTTTTTTATGGCATGGAAGAATATGACCTCGGCTACCGCATCATCGACCGGGGATATGCCATCCAGTACAACGACAGTATCGTCATGTTGCACAAGGAGTCCCCACTTGGAAGAAAACCCACCAGTGAGAAACTGAAAATGATGTGGGTCAATAAATCAAAGGTAGCCTGGAGATATCTCCCTAAAATCTATTTTTACACAACAGCATTGATGTGGTCGTTCCAGTATTTGCGGGTCACAGGATTTAACCTGGCAAATTATTTCCAGGCCTGGAAAACTGCCTGGTCAATACCAGGAAAGGAACAACGAAGAAAAATTTCGAGGGACTCTATGGCATACCTGCGAAAAGTGGAAGCAAGATTATATTATTAAAATCAGTTAGTTTATGAAGAGCGTATTGGAAAAAATATTGCCGCAATCATGGGTGGACAGCTATAAAGAATACAGGAATAAACATTCAGCGGAAAGTAACCGCCGGAAATGGGAAATGAATGGAAAGCCTCTTCCCCCGCCTCATACCATTAAACAGGAAGCAATACAGCATTATCAAAAAAAATCGGGCTATGGAATATTGGTAGAAACGGGCACATATAAAGGCGATATGATACTGGCCCAAAAAGATTTTTTTAAGAAATTATATTCTATCGAATTAAGTCCTGCGTTATACCAGAGAGCTAAAAAGAGATTCCGGAAATACTCCTATGTTACTTTATTGCAGGGTAACAGCGGCGAAGTGATTTCGCGGGTACTTGGAGAATTACAGGAACCCGCCATCTTCTGGCTGGATGGTCATTATTCAGGAGGTATAACAGCTACCAGTGAAAAACATTCTCCGATCAACGAAGAACTGCAGGCATTGATCAGCAATAACCGCTTTCAGCATATTGTCCTGATCGATGATGCCCGTGTCTTTACCGGTGAAAACGGTTACCCGACAATCGAAGAAGCAAAGGAAATGACCATACGTAATTTCCCGGGTTATCATTTCTCTGTTGAAGAAGATATCATTCGCCTGGTCCCTAAAAAATTCAGTTGACCGCTAATAACGATCAGTCACATATGAAGCCAACTAGCCTGATATTCCTGTTTATTTGGTTGGCTGGCGTCAATGCCTTGCAAGCTCAATCGTATAGTTCGGTTCATTATGACACAAAAGACGGCCTACCCAGCGGCACCGTCTATGATGTGTCCCAGGATAAGGACGGCTTCGTATGGTTTGCTACCGAGAATGGTCTCTGCCGTTTTGATGGAAAGAATTTTAAGACTTTTACCACGAAAGACGGCTTGCCTGATAATTCTATTTTAAGAGTGCATGGCGACAACTCAGGTAAATTATATTTCACTCCATTTACACACGGCTTATTCTATTTCAAAAATGACAGTTTTTACAAAGTACCGATCCCTGAAAAGTATAAACTGGACCTTTCGATCATCACTTTCTTTGCCAACCAGGGAAAACGGGTCGTCATCAGCGGTCTCGGTAAACCCTATATATTGGACAGCCAGGGTCTCCTTTCATATCACGATAAATTCAATGTCAGTGAGCAGATATCATTTACCAAACGGATATTTGACACCCTGCTCATAGTTGGCTCACAGGACAGCATTTTTTTTATAGACAATGCGGGAAAGGTCAGGGCGTCTATTTATTCAAAAGAAAAACGGGCCTATGATATATATGACGATGATCTCCGGATACGGCAACTGAAGCTCCCCAAAGAGCTTGGGGGCGTTCCGGGTTCATTGGTGGGCAAAAACCTCGTGTATTACATTCTCGGCGACGAGGTATACTTTTTTAGCTATTCAACTGGCGAACTTTCATTCAAGATCAAGGTCAAGAAATTCAGCGGCGCTTATTTCGACAATGAAAATAATCTATGGGTATCCACTTTGGGCGATGGTGTATACCGTTTCCCTTCCTTCAAATATATTAATGTCGACTTCGGTGGGCGGAACGAAGTATTCTCGCTGATAAAAAATGGTGACCATATACTGGCAGGATCAGATTTCAGCCAGATGTTCGAGATACCTCTTCAAAATAAAAACGGCGATTACACAGTCACCCATTATTCCCACTACATAGATACCTCCGGTAACCCGGTAGCCCGGTTTACGAAAAGAAACCGCATCTACGTCCTCCGCGCTGAGGGTAATGATCTTTACATTGGTACGGACGCTTTTGTATTGAAAAAAAACGGCCCGTACTTACCGTTACTTAAAAATATATTTCCAATAAAGGATATCGACGTATTAGGTCATCATTTGCTTATATGCACCGGATATGGTGTATTGCTGGCCGACAGAATTTCGATGACAGTGACAGACACCCTGCTCAGGCAACGTGCTACCTGTGGCAGTTATTATAAAGGCAAATATTACATTGGCACCCTGGGAGGACTGATAAGGATCGACTCCTTGACAAAAAAAATTGAACATCTATATGATATTTACCCTTCGTTCAAAGGCAGAATAACAGCCATAAAAAGAGGAATGGATGATGACCTGTGGATAGCCACCAGCGGTTTTGGGCTTAATCATTTCAAAGACGATAAAATAATCCAGGTCCTGGGAACTGAAGATGGACTGAGCAGCGATATCTGCACAACCCTTTTTATAGACAGCAGCCTCGTCTGGCTTGGTACCAATAATGGTCTTAACAGGATCGAGACCGGGAAAGAAAAACCAGGAATTACCCGGTTCACCGTTGCCGATGGACTGGGAGCCGATTTTATCAATTCCATCCTAACTACCGATAGCAACATCTACGTGGGTACAGCAGCCGGCCTTACTATTTTCAGTAAAAATATACTTACAGAAAGATCCATCTGCATCCTACATATTTTGAAAGTATCCGAAAACAACCTGACCTTGAAAAAAGATAGCGCGTATACATTTCCTTACAATACCCTAAATATCCGGGTTGATTTTACCGCTGTATCATTCAAATCGGGGGGTGACATAATGTATTCCTATCAATTGCAAGGACTTGATAACACGTGGAATACGACTACGGCCAACTTTGTCAATTTCCCCACCCTCCAGCCGGGAGGCTATACGTTGCTGTTGAAAGCGGTCAATAAATTCGGCGTTCAAAGTGAAACAAAAAAAATAAGGATCACCATCATGCCGCCGTGGTGGGCAACCCTGCCATTCCGTATCGCTGCACTGCTGATTATTGGGTTGTTGGTGCTGCTCATTTACCAATACAATATCCGTAGTGTTAAACGTAAACAAGAATTGAAACGAGATTTTGAAACGCGGTTTGCGGCACTTGAGCAAAAAGCTTTGCAAGCCCAGATGAATCCCCATTTTATTTTCAACGCCCTGAATTCAATACAAACTTTTATCCTTAACCTGGATGCTGAAGGAGCGAATAACTACCTGACTAAATTTGCCAGCCTCATCCGTCAAACGCTGGAAAATTCTATGCATTCATTGATCCCTGTTGCCAGCGAAATACAGTATATTGAAACTTACCTGAAGTTGGAGAAATTACGGTTTAGGGAAAAATTTGAATACCGGGTACAGGTCGACGAATCCATTGATCAAAATAACACTTTACTGCCAAGTATGTTATTGCAACCTTATGTGGAAAATTCCATACGACACGGTATCCAACACCGCAAAGACAATCACGGTCTGCTATTGGTTTCTGCTACCAAAACAACAGGTAATGCCATTCTTTATACCATACAGGATAATGGCGTGGGCAGGAAAACTTCTGAAGCCCTGAAATCTGCCCGGCATATCGAGTACCAGTCAAGAGGAACTTCAATAAATGAAAAACGGATTGCAGCCATTAACATACAGTTCAAAACCTCGATGCGCGTGGACATCCAGGATGTGCTTGATGAGAATGGCAATGTAACAGGCACGTCTGTGACCCTATTAATTCCGCCGCTTCAAAAGCAATAACATATGATACGAGCTGTAATTATTGACGACGAGCCGGGCAATATTGATGTCATGAAAAAAATGGTAGAAGAGTTTTGCAATGATATCGAGATAGCTGGTACTGCTTTATCAGTTGACGAGGGGATCATGTTGATCAGGGGAAAAAAACCTGACCTGGTCTTCCTTGATATTGAAATGCCGGGCAAAAACGCTTTTGACCTGATCGACCTGTTGACACCGGTCAATTTCGAGATCATATTTGTTACGGCATTCGAACACTATGCGCTCAGGGCCTTCCGGTACAGCGCTATTGATTACCTGCTAAAGCCTGTTAATATTAAAGAACTCCGCGAAGCGGTTGAAAAAGCGGGAACAAAGATCAAAGAAAGAAATTTCCAGGATCGCCTCAACAATTTTTTCGGGATTGAAAAGAAAAGGGAAATCAAGATCGCTATCCAGTTGAAAGATGGATACACATTCATTAATTATAACGACATTGTTTGCTGCACATCAGAAGGATCTTATACCACACTGTCTCTTAAAGATGGCAGCAATTTATTGTCCAGTAATAACCTCGGGCATTTTGTTGACCTGCTTCCCGAGGACGTTTTTTGCAGGATACACAATTCCCATCTGGTAAATCTCGATCATGCGGTCAGCTACTCCAAGGGCCGGGGAGGGATGCTATTGATGGCCAACAAAATGATGCTGGAAGTATCGCAACGAAAAAAAGACGAACTGCTGAGCCGGTTTAAAAAGTAATTTCCCGGAATCAATTCCTTTCCCACGCCGAAACAGGCTGCTCAGCCATAAGCTGTTTTGACTCGGTTATGGCCAATTTCGACGCAGTTATAAAGCTACCGGCCTGTTACTTCAGTTCCTTATAGAATTATTCTATTTTCATTCCTACCATTAACCACCTTCTTCTACCTTTCGTTCTAATTGTCATCAAGACCATTAGTCATTGAACCTTATCCATTTTATAAAAACGTAAGTTTACGAATAATTCCGGCTGACAGCGGTTCTTAATCAGAATATAACAGAGCACGAGGGTGCCTTTCCGCTACCTTTCTTATATTAGAAGTGTGAAACTCACAACCATCCTTGCAACCACTATTGGCATGCTTATTTCAACCCTGGCCTGCGCACAACAGGTGATGAATGCTACGGGTAATACCTTACATGATACGAATATAAGTATTGAGTATTCTGTCGGTGAGATTGCAATTACGACCTTAGCAGCTACGGACAATTATATTACGCAGGGATTGCTTCAGCCGATCGTGAAAATCAGCGTCGCACCCTGCAAGATCTCAGACCTGGTTCCCACAGCATTCACACCCAATCACGATGGCCTGAATGATTGCTATGGCGTGAGTCAGTGGCCCTATACTTCTTCATTTGAAATGAGCATTTATAATCGCTGGGGGCAACTTATTTTCAGAACAACCAACCCGTCCGCATGCTGGGATGGAAAATACCTCGGAAAAGACCAGGCTGTTGGCGTTTATGTTTTCATGATCAGGGCAAATTCCGATTGTGGCCCAATATTCAGGAAAGGAACCTTTACATTAATCCGATAAAAACAACTATCATAAAGACGAGGTAATTAGCCCTTGCTTTAAAAGGCGCCAGTATGCACCAAAGCCAACGTATGAAAAAAATCAACCGGCCTGTTCAGAGAGCTTTACCGATGTGTTAGCAGTCGCGGTTTATTTTATTAGCCTTTTAGCGGTGCAATGATAAATTCAGAATACTTAAAGTAATAAAACAATGAAAAAGACAAGCCTAGTTCTTCTTGTTATGTTGTACGTCGGCGTTGCGGTCGCACAGGTGCCACAGGCGTTAAACTACCAGGCTATCGCAAGAACTTCCAGTGGCCAGATCATTCCATCACAGAATATCGGGATACGTTTTAGTATTACCGATGTCACAGGAAATACGGTTTTTTATCAGGAAACGCATAACACTACGACCAATGCATTCGGGCTGTTTACGCTAGCGATTGGAAAGGGTACCGCCGTTAGTGGCACCGTTCCCAACATTGATTGGTCAAGTGGCGGAGATAAGTATCTTAAAGTCGAGATTGCTCCTCAGGGAGGAACAAACTACACGCTTCAGGGGACAACTCAGTTGATTAGTGTTCCTTATTCGCTGTACGCCGAAAAAACTAAACTGGTAGGTGGTACCGCTGTCACTATTACCAATGGTAATACCATCAATGCGAACTACCAGGCGGGCCCCGGGATTATTATTACCGGAAATACCATTTCATCTACTTCATCGGTTGCCTCATGGCTATTGAATGGCAATACAGGCACTACAGCTGCGAATTTTATAGGCACCACAGATGACCAGCGTCTTTATTTCAGGACAAACAATAAAATGAGAATGTTCCTGGAGAAATCAAGTATCGGCTCGGGATCTGACCTGGCTCTTCTTTCTCTATCGGATGAAGCTGGGTCGGCAACTAACCCTGCCCAGTTATCTATCTGGGGTAGAGAACTAGTGGGTATGTCGGCCAACATGCTGATCGCAAACAATGTGGTTGGACAAACATGGGGAGAAGCCGTAGGGAACACCCAGGGCAGAATGATTCGTTTTTCACAAATGACCGCATCCAATTTTATACAAAGTCATTTCTATGATTTGGGAATCAGCAGGGATTCTTCTTTCTATATCAGCGATCACTGGTTCCAGAATGCTGGAGCGAACACGCCACGGAAAATGATCACTATTTCGCCACAAAACCTTGTAGGGATCAACCTGGACAACGCGGAAAAACCGACAGCAAATTTTCATACCAAAGGAAGTGTCCGGCTCCAGGGTTTAACCAGTAATAACACATTGACCAATGTGCTGGTAACAGATGCAAACGGTAATGTTTCCACCAGGGATGCCAGCTCGCTGGGTGGTGCAATAGGTAACGACTGGACATTAATAGGAAACACCGGAACTACGGCAGCTAATTTTCTAGGTACCACGGATGCCCAACCCATGAGAGTTCGGACAAATAATATCAATCGCCTCACTATTGATGCAGGACAACCGATTACAGGCGGCAATTTTTCGATCACCTATTTATCTGATCTCGCCAGTATAAAAACGGCTCCGGCAGAACTGGCTGTTTTCGGTAAAGATGTCAGCGGTACCGGCATTCCTGTACATGTATTTTCTTCCGTGGAAGGCATGACCTGGTCGGCAACTGGCGGTACAAACAATACAGTAGGACGTTTGATGCGATATAATCAAATGACAGGTGCAGCTTCTGGCTCATTCTTCGATGTCGGTATTGACCAGGGCACTTCGTTTTTTATTTCTAACAAGGGATTAAATGGTACAGCAGGCGTTTTTCCCAAAAAAATGATCACCATCAGCCCTACCGATTTTGTGGGCATTAATCTTAACTGGGCAGAAGATCCAACAGCCAATCTTCATACGAAAGGAAGCGTGAGATTACAGGGATTGAATACAAATAATACGTTGACCAATGTGCTTGTCACAGACGCTAACGGCAACGTGTCTACGCGAGACGCCAATACTCTTGCTGGCGGAAACGGATGGTTATTAACCGGCAATGCAGGGACTACGGCCGCAAATTTTTTGGGAACTACGGATAATCAGTCAATGAGTGTTCGCACAAATAATATCAATCGCCTCACTATTGATGCAGGACAACCGATTACAGGCGGCAATTTTTCGATCACCTATTT